>Ga0194123_10002084_pt1 | contig 27277 bp, 23 predicted proteins | sample TA2MahsurfametaG_5_FD_155479 | JGI IMG/M metagenome (GOLD analysis project Ga0194123, IMG submission 155479) | Freshwater microbial communities from Lake Tanganyika, Tanzania - TA2015023 Mahale A surface | ecosystem: Environmental > Aquatic > Freshwater > Lake | place: Tanzania: Lake Tanganyika... | reverse complement strand
GCACCTCAGTGAACCTCAAGTTTGACTTGAAAGGACTGCTGAGCAAGAAGAAGGGCGCTCCTTCCGAGACGGACGGCATTGTGGTGGACGGTGAGAAGTCTGCTGGGAGCGAGAAAGCCAAGCAGATTTTGGTGTGGGTGAAGTCCAACGCCTTGGTTGTAACTCTCGCCGTCGTTTCGATTGCCGCGCTGGTGTCGGCGTATCTGTTCAGCAGTGACTTGGCTACAGGGAATCAGAAGAGCGCGACAGAGGTCGCGCAGCACTTGGAGAGCTTGCGGGCGCTCGAGCGGTCGAGTGTCACCATCACGATTCCTGGGAATGCCCCCGTTCAGGTGTCCGGTGTCGTCAGCAAGAAGTTGCTTGAAGAAGTTCGCGCTCGGATGAGCACTGCGGAGGAGAAGCAGCAGAATGTGATGGCGCTGGCAGTCGCGCACAACAGCCATGGGCGTTCTCCTGCCATGCCCCTTCGCATTGATGTGAAGAGCCCAAAGGTTCAGCAGATCCACTTCGAGATGCTCGATGCACTCCGGAAGGAGTACGACGCGCTGCTTGATCGGTGCCGCGCAACCCTCCCGCCAAGCGAAGAGGATGTGCGAGAAGAATTGAGGCGCACAAAGGCGCGTTTCCTTCAGATGAACCAAGTCGGGCAGGCTGGTGCAAAGGCTGGAGGGCAAGTTGCCGGTCAGCCTGCGGCTCCGGCCAATGCGGCTGATGGCAAGTCCAAGCCCGGGTTGGATGCATCGCTTCAAGAACAGCTTCGGAGCGAATTGCAAGCTCGGCGCCTCGGTGAGTACAGCAAGGCTGCGTCCGAGGGAGGCTTGTATTGCTCAGAGGCAGCACTTGGTTTTGACCCGAAGCAAGCCAGCCAAGACAAGCCGGAGGCTCGTCTTCTTGAACTGTGGCGCCGCCAGATGAAGTTCTGGGTCGCCGAGGATGTTGTGGAAGCATGCATGGCTGTCAACGGTGACAAGTCGATCCCGGAGGCGGCCGTCAAGCGGATTGTGGGAATCAATTTCGTCACGCTTGCTGTGAGCGACGGCGGGGATCAAGGTGGATCGCTCGCTGAAACTGCGACACCCGTCGACCCACCGCTTGAGGAAGCAGGAGCAGGAGCAGGAGACGCTAGTGGTCAGGACGCGTCCTTGGGACCCGCGATTGACCCGCAAGCTCAAGTGACCAAGAATTACGAAAAGAGTCTTTCCGGCTGGGCGACCAACCAGCTCTTTGATGTGCACACCGCTGTGGTGCGCTGTGTCGTGGAAACCTCGCAGATTCCATCCTTTTTGAACGCATTAGCGAAGCGCAACTTTGTTGTGGTCACGGATGTCCGCGTGACGCCGGTGGATCCGTTCGCAGCCATTGCGGAGGGCTTTTACTACGGCGCAAAGGAACCCGTATCACTCGTCACTTTGACGATCGACAGCGCCTGGCTGAGGCAGTGGACGGGTCCGTTCATGCCGGATCCTGTTCGGAAGAAGTTGGGCACCTCGGGTACGGTGCAGGGCGGCGAGACTGGACTGGATGGTGGCGCCGGCTGATCAGCCCCCGTCACATACGCGCAACAACGACCTTTTCGTTGACAGGAGTTTTTCACGATGGCAGCCAAGAAGATCAGCTTCATCGAGTTGCACTGGGAGAAGATGCTCGCGGCTGGCGCTGGCGTCGCACTTGTCGGCGTGCTCGTCTGGGAACTTGTCCTGAGCGGTACATCGGTCAAGGTTGGGAGCGAGTCGCTTTCGATCGGTGACTTCGAGGAGAAGTTGACAAAGCAGGGACAGTCCATCGAACGGAAGCTCAATGGTGATTTGCCAGAGGATCTCAAGATTCCACAGCGGAAAAGCGTGTCTTCGGCGGATGAGTTCGCTGTCAGGCGAGATGCGGAACTTGTGGCGGGGCCACTCCCGCGCAATCGCCCTTGGTTCGGTGGCATGCTGACAGGGCTCGCGGGTGACCGCAACGTCTGGTTCTACGAGCCAAAGTTCGTGGCGCCCAAGGCAGGGCGAGTGTTGGTCACCCGAGATGCGTTCGATGCTTCAGCGATCGCGGCGGAGGATTTGCAGGAGTTTGAGAAGTCATCTCCCAAGTTCGTGGAACGTTTCCTCAAGTCGGAGTCTGCGGATGTCACATGGGCAACGCCGACTGCCACGATTCCGCTCAAGGCGCTTTGGGCGGAGTTGCAAAACGCGTCGTCATCCGATCGCCCTCCCCGCGAGCGGATCAAGGCACCGTGGACCAACGGTTCGGATGCCGGTGGCCTGGTGATCGTCGATGTGGTCTTCGAGCGTCGTCAAAAGAAGCCGGATGGATCATGGGGAGACCCCGTCGAGGTGGCGCCTGTGGTCGGCGCGCTCTCGTATCGCAGCGAGATTTCATCGGCGACTGTGGGAGCCGCTTCCCTTCGTGATTCGCTCACGCAGGGATTGTCGGATATTGATGCACAGATGGACATCCTGCACCCTCCGCTGCTTCCGATGAAGGGCGGGTACTTCATCGAACCGGCCCCAACAAGTGGTGCGGCGGGAGCTCCAGTGGTTGATCCAGTCGTTGCAGCTCGTCAACGCGATGAACGAAAGATTGCAGCCGCGCGCGCTCAGGTTGAGCGCACCGCGAAACAGCTTGAAGAAAAGGGCGGGCGTCTTGATCCTCCGCCGCCTGGGTCGAACAACGGCGCTGGCGACAGTGCCGCGCCACCGAAGGACAAGGGGGGAGGCGGGGCACCGCCTGGCATGGGTGGCGGGGGCTCCATGAAGAAGGAGAAGCGTGATGCGGAAGGGCAGGAGGCCAACAAAGCGGCTCGGATTGCGCTCACGAAAAAACTCGATAGAGAAAAGGCGAGCTTGAAAAAGTTGGAAGAAGCATTTGCCAAGGCATACCCCGAGGAGAAGTTTGCAGTTCGGACGGAGGCCGCACCGGAGCCGGCTCTGCGTGATCGTGATGAGCTTGTGGTTTGGACGCACGATTTTGATGTCCAGGATGGTGCGACTTACCAGTACAGGGCAAAGGTCGTTGTGTTCAATCCCTTCTTTACTCGACGGGATGTGCTGGTCAAAGAGCAGCAGCCACTGGATGGTGGGCCAGGAATCGCGTCGGCGGTTTCCGCGTGGGGATCGGATATCACGATCGAAGACGCCACTCAGTTCTTTCTTGTCCGCGGATCTGCGAGGGATGGAGTGGGTGGTCGTCGCGTGACGGTGGAGCTCTTTCGGTATATCGACGGCGTTGTCCGTACCACGACCGAGGATGTTCTTGTTGGCGATCCTGTTGGGAAAAATACTGCTGGGAAGAGTGGCGGCGGTGACTTCCGAACTCCCTATTATCTCACTGATATATTCGATGACGGGGCAGATGGACTCATTGCAGTGTTCGAAGCGATCTCTGCGACGGGGCAATCTGCAATCGAGACCCGCACCCTGAGTGACAAGGAGTCGGAGGCCTACCGAGAATTTCGAGATCGCTCAGCTGCTGCATCACCGAAGAAGGTTGCTGCGCGTGAAGGCAAGTGAGCGGGCCGTCTTGATCGCTGTCTGAGGGCGGGATTGTGGACTGCCAGAGTGCCAAAGAGCTCGGCGCCTCTATGCGGCCCAGCTCGATTTCACTCGTAAAGTTATGTCCGACAGACACTTTGGCGTCAGGCTTGCATTGCGTTTGCGGAAACAGCGAGACGGCGCGATCGTGGCGCGAAGCGGTTGACAGCCCTCAGGGCTTTGGGTACGCTTTTCCTTCTGCGCTGTTCCACAACACGCAGCGAGCGCAAGCTCGGTTTGCAAGTTTGGTTTGTTCGAAATCATCTTTGACAATTGAGGATCTGATGTCGCATGCTGAGTGCGGTGTGTTGTTCAACCACATTCAGCAAGCATGTGAATCGAGTCAAGAATCCGGATGTGCGGGTCGTTCCAACGGCCCGCAGATCTGCGTGTTTTTTCGAGTTTTTTTTAGTTTGAAATGAGCAGCTTGAAGGCTGGTCGCGCTCATTGAGCTCCGGTGCAAACCGGGATTCGGTAGGCGTGGCCAAGCTAGAAAGGGCACACGGTGGATGCCTTGGCGTCGAGAGGCGATGAAGGACGTAGGAACCTGCGATAAGCCCAGGGGAGTTGGTAACCAAACGCCGATCCTGGGATCTCCGAATGGGGCAACCCGGCCCGCAAGGGTCACCTGCACCTGAATGTATAGGGTGCAGGAGCGAACGCAGCGAACTGAAACATCTCAGTAGCTGCAGGAAAGGAAAGCAACAGCGACTCCGCAAGTAGCGCCGAGCGAACGCGGATCAAAGCGGCAACATGATGAACTGCCTGGAAAGGCGGACCAAAGAAGGTGATAGTCCTGTATTCATGAAACCGCCCAATGGCCTTGAGTAAGGTGAGACTCGTGAAATCTCGCCTGAACATGGGGGGACCACCCTCCAAGCCTGAGTACTCCTCGACGACCGATAGTGAACCAGTAAGGCGACTGAACGGTGAAAAGTACCCCGATAAGGGGCGTGAAAAGTACCTGAAACCGTGTGCTTACACAGCGGTCACGGCCCGCAAGGGTTGTGGCGTGCCTTTTGCATAATGAGCTGGCGAGTTACTCTATGCGGCAAGGCGAAGCGGCAACACCGCGAAGCCGAAGGGAAACCGAGTCTGACAAGGGCGTCAAGTCGCATGGGGTAGGCGCGAAACCGGTTGATCTACCCATGGGCAGGTTGAAGGAGGGGTAATACCCTCTGGAGGACCGAAGCCGTGAACGTTGAAAAGTTCTGGCATGACCTGTGGGGAGGGCTTAAAGTGCAATCATAACCGGAGATATCTCGTTCTCCTCGAAATAGTTTTGGGACTAGCCTCGGTGAGCAACACATGGAGGTAGAGCGACTGAATGGATTTTGAGGGCCTACCCGGCTACTCGGTCCAATCAAACTCCGAATGCCATGTGCCAAGTCCCGGGAGTAAGTCTGCGGGCGATAATGTCCGCGGTCAAAAGGGAAACAACCCAGACCATCGGTTAAGGTCCCCAAACAAGCCTCAGTTCATAAGGTAGTCGAATTGCAATGACAGCCAGGATGTTGGCTTAGAAGCAGCCACCATTTAAAAAATGCGTAACAGCTTACTGGTCGAGGAATTTGGCGCCGATAATTATTGGGAATAAGGCTTGTACCGAAACCGTGGACCGTCTTTGACGGTGGTAGAGGAGCGTCGCTATCAGCATTGAAGCTTTCCCGCGAGGGTTGGTGGAGCGATAGCAAGTGAATATGCCAGCTTGAGTAACGATAAAGGGAGTGAGAATCTCCCTCGCCGAAAACCTAAGGTTTCCTGGGCAAGGTAAATCCGCCCAGGGTTAGGCGGATCCTAAGGCAAGGCCGAAAGGCGTAGTCGATGGACAGACGGTTAATATTCCGTCCCCGTTGTATGAGGTCCGATGCGTGCGTGACGAATTCCAAAGTTCCACGGGACTGTAAAGAGTCCAGGCCGTATGGCCGGTGTGGGGTGGCGGAGTTTCAAGAAAAACCGCAACGCTACGAATACAACGTCCGTACCAAAACTGACACAGGTGGGTGTGGCGAATAGCCTCAGGCGCTCGAGAAAACGGTCGTGAAGGAACTAGGCAATTTAACCCCGTAAGTTCGCGATAAGGGGGCCCTACTCGCAAGAGAGGGCGCAGAGAAAAGGCTCTGGGAACTGTTTATCAAAAACACAGCACTGTGCGAACTCGCAAGAGGACGTATACAGTGTGACGCCTGCCCGGTGCTGGAATGTCAAGGAAGCCGGTTAGCGAAAGCGAAGCTGGCGACCGAAGCACCAGTAAACGGCGGCCGTAACTATGACGGTCCTAAGGTAGCGAAATTCCTTGTCGGGTAAGTTCCGACGCGCATCAATGGCGTAATCACTGGAGCCCTGTCTCCACGACCGACTCGGTGAAATAGTAGTGGCGGTGAAGATGCCGCCTACCCGTGGCAAGACGGAAAGACCCCGTGGACCTTTACTGTACGCTTGCAGCGATCATGGATTTGAACTGCGTAGGATAGGTGGGAGACTTTGAAGTTCCGCTCTCGGGCGGGACGGAGTCATTGGTGAAATACCACCCTGTTTGAATTCGTGGTCTAACCCTGAATCCCATGAAACTGGGCAGGGGACACTGCATGCCGGGCAGTTTGACTGGGGCGGTCTCCTCCAAAATAGTAACGGAGGAGTGCAAAGGTTGGCTCAGTGCGGTTGGCAACCGCACCAAGAGTGCAAAGGCATAAGCCAGCTTTAGTGCAAGCCATACAGGGCAAGCACTCACGAAAGTGGGCCTTAGTGATCCGGCGTTCCCGTGTGGAAGGGGCGTCGCTCAACGGATAAAAGGTACCCCGGGGATAACAGGCTGATCGCTCCCGAGCGTCCATAGCGGCGGAGCGGTTTGGCACCTCGATGTCGGCTCTTCGCATCCTGGGGCTGAAGGCGGTCCCAAGGGTTGGGCTGTTCGCCCATTAAAGCGGAACGCGAGCTGGGTTCAGACCGGCGTGAGCCAGGTCGGTCCCTATCTGCCATGGGCGCAGGAACATTGACAGGCGACAACCTTAGTACGAGAGGATTGGGTTGGACGTACCCCTGGTGTGCCAATTGGACCGCTCGGTCCATAGTTGGGTAGCTAAGTACGGCAGGGATAACCGCTGAAAGCATCTAAGCGGGAAGCCCCCCTGAAGATAAGTGTTCCATGTCGCAAGACGAGAGACCCCCGGTAGACCACCGGGTTGATAGGCCGCACGTGCAAGTGGAGTAATCCATTCAGCGAAGCGGTACTAACGGTCGATTGCTTGGCCTTGTCTACCAAGTCCCGTTTTACGGGCTCGGTGCAAGGCGACCAGCAACTCATGTTGCTCGTCTCAAACGCGCTCAGACACGCTCGAACCACGCGCAACAATGCGCGTGTGATTTTGCAAGATTGATTGTTTCGTTATGACTGCTTGGGGTGGCTTTAGCCGCCTCATGCGACATCAGACCTCGACTTCAGCCGCGGCGGCCCGACAGGGCTTCCACGGTTTTGTCGGTGACAACAAGCGAAAGGAAACACCTGTTCCCATCCCGAACACAGAAGTGAAATTTTCGCTGCCGATGATACTGCTCAGCGGGAAAGTAGGTCATTGCCGACTTCTTGAGCCTCGTCCAGGAAACTGGGCGAGGCTCTTTTGCTTTTTGTCGGGCTGGGGCACTGCTTTGCCATCCTCTGTGGCCCTTTTGGAAGATCGTCCCCTCCATCCTGCTGATCCCCGGGCGGGCAAGGTGGACAGCAATCGACACGCCTTGGCGTTTATGGGTACTCTGACGTCTGCTATAGTTCGGACTCCGGGGCTCGGACGAGTCCTTCGTGTTCAAGATCTACATCGGCAACCTAGACAACGAGGCAACGCTTGATCATCTCAAGCAGTTGCTGTCTGCTTTCACTGACATGGAGGATCTGGTGCTTGTCACGGATCCCGAAACTGGTCGGAGCCGCTGTTTTGCCATCGCCATGTTTCGCGATCAGCTGCGCGGTCAACTGGTGATCGAAACGCTCAATGGCAAGGCTCTCCTCGGTCGACCACTTGTTGTGAATGAAGCGGTGAAAAAGCGCAAGGGGCTCCCGCCGAAGAAGGAGCCCGGGCGAGGTCGCGGTGGACAGGGCGGTGGCGGTGGACGCTTTCCTCAGCGTGGCGGAACTGGTCGCTCCTCGAGTCGCCCATTCGGCCGCGGAAACTCCAACCGTGATTACGGTGGAGGTGGCGGTGGTGGACGTGGCCCACTCGGTCCTGGATCACTTGGTGCCGGCGGATCCTCTGGTTTCTCCCGCAATCAACCCCTTCGTCCGCAACAACCGTGGCGTGAAGGGAATTCTGTACCGCGCAGAGATGTGCCGTCCGCTGGCGGCCCGAGTGGTGCTCCACGTCCTGGGTTTCAGCGCCCGTTCGGCGCGCCCAGTTCTCGTCCACCGATGGGAACTCCTCGGGGCACTCCGGCGTCGGGGCGCCCCGCATCACCGTCTCCCGCTACTGGGATGGGGCGCGCACCATCGGTACCTCCTTCGCCGCCCCGCGCTCCAACTGCTCCGCCCTCTCCTCCCCGTGCGCCGTCAATGCCTCCGTCTCCGCCCAGCCCCCCTGCGGAAGCGGATTCAGCTGCTGAGAACGATGCCAAGCCGCCAAGAACAACCGCACCCTCCGCACGGCGACCTTCGTCTCGTCCGCCCTCCATTCGGCGCGCTGATTCGGGCGGAGGCGCGAAGCCGTCGCAGGACTAATCGTTCATGCAGGACGGCAAGGGGGTGCACAGGTATGCCTGATCGGACGGATGATCCATTTTCCTTGCTCGGTGTGGAGCGCTCGTGGTCCGTGGATGTGATGCAGATTCGAGCATTGCAGGCACGACTGCTTGCGGCACATCATCCGGATCGCCACAGAAATGGAGTCGCCCACGACGCTGCGGTGGCGCACTGTGCTCGAATCAACCGGGCAGTCGCCATCCTGTGCGATCCTCTTCAGCGCGCAGAGGCACTGATTGGACTGGGGGATGCTGCTGGCGCTTCCGTGGCACTGCCGCAGGAGGTATTGCTCGAAATGTTGTCGAGGCGTGATGCCCTCTCCGAAGCGACAACATCGGACGACATCGCGAAGTGCCGCGACTGGATCGCCTTGGAAAAGGCGGCACAGGAGCACGCGTTTGGCCTTGTGCTTTCATCTGCATCGGTCGACTGGTCCGCCGCGCGTCGAGTCCTCGCACATCTTCGTGCTCTTGCGAGGCTGGATGAAGACGCACAGCGACAACCCGTCGGTCAAGGGAGAATGAAAGCGTGAGTATGCACCCATTGCTGCTCGCCGTGCCTCCGATCATTGCAGCGAGCGCACTCTGCTCGGGATCAGAGACGATCTTGTTTGGTCTGAGTTCTGACCAACGTTGGCGTTTGCGGCAGCGGCGTCCAAAGGCCGCTCGCATCATCGATCGGCTGCTCGCCGAACCCAGACGGCTGCTCTTGACGGTGATTCTGGCGAACATGTGCGTCAATTCGCTGTACTTCGCGATCTCATCGGTTGTTCTTCAGGATGCAGAGGTATCGACGGCGGCAAAGGTGGTCATCGGTCTCTTTGAGGTGATCGCGCTGATTGTGCTCGGAGAGGTTCTGCCGAAGCTGGTCGGCAACTCCATGCGAGAGCGAGTCGCGCCGCTCGTCGTCTATCCGGTCCTTGCGCTGCATTGGCTTCTGTTTCCCATCCGTATGGTCATTGACCTGCTGATCTTCCTGCCTATCCATCGAATCACGGCACCCTCACTGCCTTCCAGCGGCCCTTCGGCAGAGGAACTGCGCGAGTTTGTCGCAGTCGCACGCGTTCAGGGCGACATCACCGGTGAGGAAGAGGCGCTGCTTTCACGACTGTTGGTGATGCGCCGTACTCGAGTCCGTGATGTCATGACGCACCGTACGGAAATGGTGTCCATTCCTCGCACGAGCACGCGTGCGGAGATCATTTCGCGTGCTCAGGCTGCCAAGCTGAAGCGGTTGCCCGTTGTCGATGGATCGAGCGACCGTATCGTTGGGGTGCTTGATGTTCGTCGATACCTGCTCGACGCCAAAGGCGCCGAGGCTTCCATGGAAGTGCACATGCAGCAGCCGACGTTCGTCCCCGATATTGCTCAGTTGGAGCAGCTCTTTGATCTCTTCCGTGCACAGCGCACGAGCCTCGCGGTCGTGGTGGATGAGTTTGGCGGCACCGCAGGGATCGTGGCACTCGAAGATGCCGTAGAGGAGGTAGTCGGGGACATCGTGGCGGTGGACGAAGTCGCCATCAGCACGCCTGAAACGACGGCGTCCGGAATCCGCGTGCATGGTCGCATGTCCGCTTCCGCGTTCTGCAGCCATTTCAAGGTTCCACGATCGATGACTCGGGCATCGACCGTTGGCGGCATTGTGATCGAAACACTCGGCAACTTGCCGAGTGATGGACAGCAAGTGATGTTTGCGGGACTCCACCTCCGCGTCGATGGGGTGGAACGAAACCGAGTATGTCATGTCATCGTGCAGAACCAGCATCAGCCAAGGGAGGCAATGCCATGAGCTGGATTCCCTTTGTCGTTGGCATCCTGTCGCTGCTGGTCTGCGGGCTGCTTGCGGGCATGGAAACTGGGATCTACACGCTCAATCGCGTTCGACTTGCGGCGAGGGCTGCGCGAAATGAGTCGACGGCACGCCGACTACTCGCCGAACTCCAGCACCCCAACCGACTCCTCGCCACGGTGCTGGTGGGAATGAATCTTGCGCACGCAGCACTCAGCGCATCCACAACATGGTCGCTCGGGAGGATCACCGATGACCCGGTGCGACTCACGCTTTTGAACACGGTGATCGTCCTTCCGCTTGTGTTCCTCTTCGGTGATGCGCTGCCGAAAGAACTGTTCCGTGTTTTCACGAACTCATGGAGTTATGCATGCTCAGGCATCCTGCTTGTACTGCGTGTTTTCTTGACATGGACAGGCATCGTTCCAGTGGTTCGCCTGCTTGGCGATGGCGCGTCGTACCTGCTTGGATTCCGCCCGGATCAGGAGGCGCCTCGACGGCAACGTGTCCTGCAGTCTCTGCGCGATGGCATCGAAGCGGATTTGATCAAGGATGTACACCTGGATATGGCGGACCGACTGTTCGGTCTCTCGGAGCGACCTGTCAGCCAATGCACGGTGCCATGGGCGCGGGTGGTCAGGCTGCCTGAAGATGCACCCGCGCAGTTACGCAGCCGAATTTTCGGCGAGCAGTCGTTCAGTCGAGTGCCGATCTTCCGCACCGTCGGGCCACAGACAACGGTGGTTGGAGTCGTGTCGTCGCTGGAGGCGTTGCTGCAGCCGCAAACTCCGCTCGCGGGCATTGCTCAGGAGCCGCTTGTGATCGCCCCCGACATGTTGGTGCTCGATGCTGCGCGCACCATGCGATCGGCCCGGCGAACAATGGCTGTTGTCTGGGATGGAACGTCATCCGCACCCTTGGGCATCATCACGTTGAAGGATGTTGTGGAGCCGATCTTCGGTCCGACACCTGAATGGTGATGCGTACCCGCGCAAGCGTGCAGCAACCGATTGTGTGTCCGCTATACTGCAATGTCCGCGCGCCAGTAGCTCAGCTGGCTAGAGCACACCCCTGATAAGGGTGAGGTCGAAGGTTCGAGTCCTTTCTGGCGCATTCACTGACGGCGGGCCCCACGAGGTCCGCCGTCGTGCGTTTTTGTGCTTCGGACGCGAACGAGGAGCAGCGATATGATCCTCGATCCGTGACTGACTAGGTTGTGTCATCCCATCAACACTTGAAGAGGAATTCATGCGCCGCGCGAAGATTTCGATCATTGGAGCTGGAAATGTCGGAGCCACATGCGCCCACTGGGCCGCCGCGAAGGAACTCGGCGATATTGTGCTTTTGGATATTCCGGACCGCGTTGGCGTGGCGAAGGCGAAGGCGCTCGATCTGCTCTGCTGTGCACCCATCGAGGAGTTCGACTCGCGCGTGGTCGGCACTGCGGACTATGCGGACACGGCAAACAGCGATGTGGTGGTCGTCACGGCAGGTATTCCGCGCAAGCCTGGCATGAGCCGCGACGATCTGATCGCCACCAACGTCGGCATTGTTCGAGATGTGGCACAAAAGGTGGCGCACCACTCCCCATCAGCGGTCATGATCGTTGTCAGCAATCCGCTGGATGCAATGGTGTACACGGCATGGAAGGCGTCGCGCTTCCCAACAAATCGAATCCTTGGGCAGGCAGGTTGCCTCGATGTGGCGCGCTTCCGCGCGTTCCTTGCGATGGACCTTGGGTGCTCAGTGGAGGACATTCAGGCGCTGCTCCTCGGCGGTCACGGTGATGACATGGTGCCGCTCGCCCGCTTCACCAGCGTGCACGGCATTCCGATCAGCATGCTTCTGCCGAAGGAGCGCATCGACGCCTGCATGCAGCGGGCAAAGGTGGGCGGCGGCGAGATCGTTCAACTCATGGGGACAAGCGCGTATTACGCACCCGCATCGGGAACGATCCAGATGGTGGAGGCAATCGTGAAGGACAAGAAGCGCATCCTGCCTTGTGCGGCGTACTGCGAGGATGCATTTGGTGTTGCGCCAGGCCAAAAAGGCGGTGGCTACTTTGTCGGCGTGCCGTGCGTGCTTGGCGCGGGCGGCATGGAGAAGGTCGTGGAAATCCATTTCGATGCCGACGAGCGAAAACTCTTCGACGAGTCCGTATCGCATGTGAAGGATTTGGTCGGTGTCGTTCGGAAGGCGTTCCCAGACCTCGGCTGATCCTGAAGAGGTCCGAGATCGAAGCAAAAGTGTCGGAAGGAAACAGCAGGAGCACTCACGATGGAGCAGCGTTCAATCAGTCGGGATTCAGGCGGACCGTGGAGTCTCGGATCGGGTGGAAAGGCGGGGGGTGCGCCGCAGCAGCCCGCGCAGCCACAGGCGGCACAGGCCGCCCAGCCCGCACCGATTCAACTGACTCGCCATGAGAAGCGAAACTTCGTCGGGCAGACCGTGCATCTGGCCGGGAGCGCGTTCATCGACTGCACCTTTGATTCCTGCACGCTTGTACTGACGGGCTCGCCATTCGTATTCCAAGGACAATGCCGCGTGCAGCGTTGCAATTGGCGGATTGAGTACGACATTCTCTGGGGCGCTCCCGCAACGCGCATGCAACTGCGGGCGATCATCGATCAGATGGAGGCCGTGGCGGAGCAGCCTCCCGCGGTCTGATTCTCAGGATTTCCCCGCATCTTGCCGATGAAGATCGGATGCGGGTCACGCTTCCGTTCTTCAATCCCGACCCTGGTTGGCTCTTCCTCGCCGCAGGTCTCGCGTTGGTGGTGGCCGCAGCGGTGCTGCCCGAGTCTGAGCGCGTGCATGTGATGCGGAATCAGTTGCAGACGATCAAGTATGCGGAACAGCACAACTTTGCCCGCATGGCTGCGTGTTCCAAGTTCCTGGACGATCTGAAGGCTGGCGATCCTGCCTTGGTGCGGCGCTTGGCGGCGAGTCAATTGAACCTGATGCCGCGCGGGGAGACGGCGTTGCTCGTTGCGTCGTCGATCGAGTCGACGCCGAGCGACTGGATCGAGGCAAGTGTGACGCCTGCCCCGTATGAGATGGATGCGTACCCAGACACCCTTCTGTCGCGGTGGACGCTCGGTCCGCAGCGGCTTTGGGTGATCGCTGCAGGCGCATTCTGCGTCTTCCTCGGGCTCGTGCTTGGGCCGGCGCAGAGGCTGCAGGAAAAACTTGCTTGAACGGTTGAGCAGGTCGGCGGGGGAGTAGTGTTCGCGTCATGCCAAGGGGTGCGGGGGAGATTCCACTTGAAGTGCTGCAGATTGCACAGGCGCTCGACCGCGCTCCACGATCGTGGCGGCAGGCGGTACGCAGCTGTGGTGGTGTGACGGCCTTTGCGCGCATAGTGCACTCGAAGGATGCGGATCTCGATGGACTCTTGGCAACGTTTGATGAATGCGATTTCGTTCGGGCAGCTGTGCTTCGACAGCGCGTGCAGCGGTGCGACCCGCTTCGGCAGCGTGATCAGATGGATGCGCTTGGTGCAGGGCTGGTTCTCATCGAAGACGACGACTACCCAGCAATGCTGGCAGCCTCTTCTGATCCACCGCTCGCACTCTGGATTCGGGGGCAACTGCAGCGGGAGGATGCGTGGTCCGTTGCGGTTGTCGGTTCGCGTCGCGCAACGGCGTACGGCATCGAACAGGCGGGGCGGTTTGCTGCAGCCTTTGCTGCAGCGGAGATTGCCGTTGTTTCGGGGGCGGCGCGGGGCATTGATGGAGAGGCACACCGTGGGGCGCTGCGTGCAGAGGGTCGGACTGTCGCGGTGGTCGGCGGTGGTCTTGCAGAGCCCTATCCACCCGAGCACAGGGAACTGCTGGATGAGATTGTTGCGAGTGGCGGTGCGGTGATCAGTGAGTGCCCTGTCGATGCTCCCGCAACCCCCGACCGATTCCCAAGCCGCAACCGTGTGCTTGCTGGGCTCAGTGCCGCAACACTTGTGGTGGAGGCTGCAACAAGATCAGGAGCGATGATCACGGCGGGACTCGCGATTGAGGCGGGACGCGCGTGCATGGCAGTCCCGGGGCCCGTGCACTCAGGGCGATCTGCTGGCTGCCACCGTCTGATCCAGTCGATGCAGGCCGTTCTCGTCGAAAGCCCTGATGATGCGATGCACTGTCTCATCGAACACGCATCGAGCATTGCGGGCGCAGAACAGCTGCGGGCGGCGGGCTTCGATCCGCCGCGTCGTGCCATCGACCGTCAGTTGAGCCCGAGGCTGTAAAAGAGCGATGAGAAGAGCAAGTCGCAGACAACGATGGCCACGGTGGTCTGCACCACGGTGTTGGTCGTTGCCCTTCCGACGCCCGCAGCGCCCCCTGTGACTCGCAGACCATTGGAGCAAGCGATCAGACCGAGCAATACGCCGAAAACGAGCGCCTTGAGGAGTCCCGTGTTGAGGTCCACTGGTCGCAGCTGAGTGATCGTGTTGATTTTGTAGGTCTCGTAAGGGATATCGAGCACCATGACGCCGATGACACCACCCATAAAGATCGAGCAGATGTCTGCAAAGACGGAGAGCACCACGAGGCTGACGGCGGTGGCAATGACACGAGGCACGACGAGAAACCGGATGGGGTTCAACGCCATTGCCTCGAGGGCTTCGATCTCCTCGCCCACTTTCATGGTTCCGAGTTCTGCCGCGATCGAGGCGCCTGCAAAACCTGTGAGGACGATGGCGGCAATGAGTGGACCGAGTTCGCGTGTGACCGCCACACCAACCAGATTCGCAACTTTGTCCGTTTGCCCAAACTGGCTGAGGCTCGGGGCGGTCTGCAGTGCCAGAATGATGCCGATACAGCCTGAGACGAGAAGCACGATGCCGATGGAGCGTGTTCCTACTCGGACGATCTGCTCGGCGAGCGCCTGCGCGCCAAAGCGGGTGCGCCGCTGAACAAGCGAGCGGATGACCCACACGGAAACCTGGTGCAAGAGCGCCGCCCATGCACCGACGAGCCCAAAGACTTCCGCCCACACCGTCCAGTACCAGTCGATGAATCGGAGCGGGAAAGCAAGCTTGGCTTGGGTTGTTTCTGCTGCCATGGTGTTAAGCCTTGCAGGCCTCCTCAACGGTGGCGCGTGTTGTGAACATGGCGGACAGCTTCGTGATATCCATCAGTGTCTTGACACGCGGGCTGAGACCTGCAAGCGTCAGGCCGACGTTTGCTTCTCGTGTCCACTTGAGTGCCTCGACGAGCGTGGCGATGCCAGACGAGTCGACATAATTGACCACGGAGAGGTCGATCACCAGCTTTGATGGCTTTGCCGCCAACGCGCTCTTGATGGCATCCCGCATCGTCGGCGCCCTTGACATATCGATGTAACTTTGCGGCGCGACCACCGTGCTGCCATTGACCGTGGTGATCTTGATGATGAGTGGGGAATTCATGAGTTGGTTTGCTCCGGATTTGGAGGAGCAGGATACGAAGCAGCGACCTCCTCTGCGTTGAGCCACTTGGCAAGCGTCAATCGCATCCCACCCGAGGGACGCGGTTCCCACGCGGCTTCGTCCATCGTTTCCTTGATGATGTGAACGCCCAGACCGCCCGGACGGACATCGTTCAGTTCACGCCCCCGAATCTTCGAAGGATCCGTGGCCTTTCCAAGATCCTCGATAATGATGCGGAGTCCACGCGGATGAGCCGAGCGCCACATGTGCACCCAGATCATGCCGTGTGCCTGTTCGCCGTAGCCGTGGCGGATGACATTGGTCAGCGCCTCATCGATGGCGAGGGTGAGCATCGCACGAGACTTGTCTTGGAAGCCAACGCACTTCGCCAACCCCTCAATGGCGCCCCGCACGGTCGCGAGCAGATGTGGGTCGCTGAAGATTCGGATGCTGATCTCGGGCTCGCGTTCCATGTTCACCAAGAGGGACGCGGGCGTGCCGGCGGATAGATCGTTGATGCGTACGACTGCTCGGGTGGGGCGAGATGTTGATCGATGGTCCATTGCCGCCACCGTTGGTACGCCGCGAATCGGAGCGGCTCGACGTCATCGAACTGGTATCCGAGGTCTTGTCCCGTCATCCGCTGCAGTGCACCGATGGCCATGTACCGAAGCAGATCGTCGTCAGAGCAGAGACACTCAACGATCTGCGGGATTTGATCGCGGCGATTGAACTTGACCGCGTCCTCGATCGCGTAGATGCGAGCGCCTGGGGCTGGGTTTGCGAAGCCACCCTCGGTGGCACTCGGTGCGCAGCTGCTGAGTGCGATGATTCCGAGTGTCAGGCCGACACCCATGACGCACCGCCGAAGGAACGGGGCAAAAAAGACATGCCGAGCAGACCGCGACAACATGGCGGCAAGGATAGCGGAGCCGCCGCTACGATCCCGCCCTTCCTTTTGGGCTGAACCGATGGACACAGCAGATCCCAACACCCCACAGACTGAAACGGTCTTGATTCTCGATTTCGGGAGCCAGTACGCGCAGTTGATTGCACGCCGCGTGCGCGAGGCTGGCGTGTTCAGTCTCTTGATTCGTCCGGACGCGCCCATCGATGAGATTCGATCGCACAATCCCCGAGGCATCATTCTTTCGGGTGGGCCGTCGAGCGTGTCGGAACAAGGCGCACCGCGCTGTGACGCGCGCCTCTTCGATCTTGGCATTCCCATCCTTGGCATCTGCTACGGCATGCAGTTGACTGCGCAGCTTCTTGGCGGGCGAGTGGAGGGTGCGCCGCACCGCGAGTACGGCCGGGCACAGTTGCATCTGAACACACCCGCAAAGCTGTTGCAGGGTGTCCCGGATCGGTCGACGGTCTGGATGAGCCACGGCGATCAGGTGCTGGCATTGCCGAGCGGGTTTTGCACCATTGCCTCGACGCCGACATGTCCATTCGCTGCAGTCGAGGATCGTGCGCGACGAATCTTCGGAGTGCAGTTCCATCCAGAGGTGACGCATACGCCCCACGGCATGGACATCATTCGCAACTTCCTGTTTCAGGAGTGCGGATGTGCCGGTTCTTGGCGTATGTCGGACTTTGTGGAGACAGAGTGCCGTCGGATCCGCGGGCGTGTCGGATCATCACGAGTTTTGTGCGGCCTCTCCGGCGGGGTCGATAGTTCCGTGGTCGCCGCGCTTCTTGCCCGTGCTATTGGCAAGCAACTGTGTTGCATCTTTGTCGATAACGGGCTTCTTCGAAAGGGTGAGCGAGAGTTGGTGGAATCCACATTCCGCGGTCACTTCGACATCGACTTGCGGGTCGTGGACGCAAGCAGGGAGTTCCTTGGTGATCTTGAGGGAGTTGCTGATCCGCAGCAAAAGCGCCGACTGATCGGTCACCGTTTTATCAATGTCTTTCAGCATGCGGCAAAGTCCATCGAAGGAGATGTTCGTTTCCTTGCGCAAGGCACGCTCTATCCCGATGTCATCGAGAGCGGACATGGGCATGCGGGCACCGCCGCGAACATCAAGCTTCACCACAACGTGGGTGGGCTACCCGAAGATCTCGGCTTTGAACTCGTGGAGCCGCTACGCAGTTTGTTCAAGGATGAGGTTCGCAAGCTCGGTGAGGTGCTCGGGTTGCCTGAGGCGATCGTGTGGCGCCACCCGTTCCCCGGTCCTGGGTTGGCGGTGCGTTGCCTTGGGCCGGTCAGCGAAGAAAAGCTGCGTGTGCTGCGCGACTGCGATGAGATATTGCTGGCGGAGATCGTTTCTGCCGGGCTGTATCGCCAGACAGATCAAGTCTTTGCTGTGCTGCTGCCTGTCAAGAGCGTTGGCGTGATGGGGGACGGGCGTACTTATGACTCCGTTGTTGCCGTACGAGCTGTCACGACCCAAGACTTCATGACGGCGGACTGGGCGCGGCTCCCGACGGAGGTGCTTGCCACGATCTCAAGCCGACTCATCAATGAGGTGAAAGGCGTGAACCGCGTGGTGTACGACATCAGCAGCAAGCCACCCGCCACGATCGAGTGGGAGTGACGCTGCGTCAGGCGCTGGCTCTCAATACCCGCAGGGCCGCCGCCGCGTGATTAGGGGGTGCCACCGGCACCGAGTGGGTTGCCCGCACCGACGGGGGTGCTGCCGCTGCTTGGCATGACACCATTTGGCATGATGGGTAAAACCCGTGGTCCGCTGCGATTCCAAGCGTTGTTGATCCCGTTTGGGGCGAATCCACCTGCGGAGAGATCAGTACCTGCGGGATATCCATACAGATCTGGATACGTGTCGGAGTACGAGTTGTAGTTCGATCCGCCGTAGTAGCCGCTCCTCCCAAAGTTGATGTTGTAGTTGTTGCCGGGGGGCGTGTTGCCGTAGTACGCACCCTGGCTGTAGGCACCCGGATACCAGCCACCCTTTGCCCCGGCGTAACTCCACGGAGTGTTGGCTCCCACAACATTGGGCGCGTTGACACCGACACCACCAGCAGCACCAGCCGAAGCACTCTTCCCTGTTCCGCCTTCGTTCGGGCCCAATCCTTGACTGAATCCGTAATTGAAATCGAGGCCCGTGCCGTGCGGCTGTTGATCCCAGATTTGATGAAGTGCATCGAGATGCTGCAGGTACGCCTGCTGTTGCTGATCCGCAGCCTTGTTCGCCGCCGCATAGCGTTCCTTCTGTGCCTCGCGCTGCTTTGCGGCATAGTCGGGCGCCCACTGTTGATAGCCGACAAGCGCGTCCTTGCTCTGCAGGTATGCGGAGAGGAGCGACACGGTTTGGAAATTCTTGTTCTGGGCGTTCCAAGACTCTTGTGCAAGGGTGGTTGTGGCAGCCACCTGACGCGTCAGGGCATCGATGTCGGTTGTTGATGGTGTTGGGACGCCGGCCATCTTCTCGTTCTGCAGAGCACCCTGATAGGCCTGCATGAACGACATGCCTGCTGGCACCGCCGTGGTGCTTGACGAGTACGCGTACCAGCCATCCATGAGGTTCTTCTCCTTCATGTAGGCATTCATTGCGCCGATGCGGTCTTCCGAGTTCTTTCTCGAACTGCCGATGCTGTGAAGCATGTTGCGCAGCGCATTCAACTCTTGCTGAAGGCTGACGAGTGCGCTTTGCACTTGGGGGTGGACAGCGCTGTCTGGCTGTGCATCATCCTGTGCAAGCACGGGGGCGGTTGTCAGGAAGGGAACTGCTGCGAGGGCTGCCACAACAAACGATTGCTTCATCATGCAGGTGAGTGTAGCGACCAGGGAGAGGATGTAACGTGGTGGGGTGGAGAGACCGCCCCAGACCATCAGCCGACGCGAGGCACTCCAGAGCGCATTCCTGTGGGGAACCGCGGCATGGCTGTGCGGATGCACTGTGCCCAAGAGTGATGTGAAAGACGTGACTGCGGATTCGGCATGGTCGCTGCCGCGGATCAGTCTCGCGCAGTGGACGTTCCACCGAGCCATCAAGTCGGGGGCGCTTCATCCGATGGACTTTGCGCCGTATGCCGCAGAGCAGATTGGTGTGCGCGGCGTGGAGTACGTGAGTACTTTTTACCGATCCATGCCTTCGGATGGGGCGTGGGCACACCAACTTCGGCAGCGCGCGCAGGGGGCTGGAGTCGAGAGCCTGCTCATCATGGTGGATATAAAGCAAATGCTCGGTGCACCGAGCGCGCAAGCTCGCCGCGAAGCAGTCGATGCGCACCGAAGGTGGTTGGATGTGGCGTCCGTGCTGGGCTGCCACTCGATCCGCGTGAACGCGCTCGGTGAGGGCGATGCCGCTGCACAAGTGGCATCCTGTGCGGATGGAATGTCACTGCTGTGTGAACACGCGGCGAAGCAGGGGTTGTGGGTGTTGATTGAGAATCATGGCGGTTGTTCCTGCGATGGTGCGTGGGTCGCGGAGGTCGTTCGCACCAGCGGCGCGAAGAATCTTGGAACGCTTCCCGACTTTGGCAACTTCAAGTGCACCGATGGATCGGAGCGAGACCGCTACGCAGGCGTTGAGGCGATGCTGCCGTTTGCCCGAGCGCTCAGCGCGAAGAGCCACGATTTCGCGGCGGACGGGTCGGAACTGCACACGGACTACGCACGCATGCTGCGGCTGGCGCAAAGCGCGAACTACGCAGGTTGGATCGGCATCGAGTACGAGGGCAAGGTGCTCGGCGAAGTCGATGGCGCGCGCCGTACTCGTGACCTGCTGCTGCGCCTTGGCTGCCGAATCTGAAGTTTGGTGTTCGCTGAAGACGTTGGAGGCGCTACCCTCAACGCATGGCAAATGATCGAAACTGGGCTGAGTCGGCGGCTGCGTTGGGGCATCAGCGGGCGTCCGCTGTCTTGGTGACAGGTGCCAGCGGTGAGATGGGGCATGGGCTTCTTGGAAGCCTGGCCGCCGAGCGCGCGGTCGGCGGCCCAGCCGTCATTGCAGTCGACATCCGCGAACTCGATGCTGCGATCCGCGCCAAGTGCGATCACGCGTTCGTGGGCGATATCTGTGATCACGCGCTCCTCGAGCGGCTGCTGGCGATGTACGAGATCACAGAGATCTATCACCTCGCCGCACTGCTGTCGACGCGGAGCGAGTTCGCGCCTGAAACGGCACACCAAGTGAATGTGGGTGGCACGCTGAATCTGCTTCACCTTGCTGCGGAACAGGCGCGATCACACGGAAGCACCGTGCGCTTCTTCTTTCCCAGCAGCATCGCCGTGTATGGCATGCCCGATCTGAAGACGAAGTCGGCTGCCGCTGCCGTCGATGAGTCTTCGTACTGTGAGCCGCACACGATGTACGGGTGCAACAAGCTTGCAGGGGAGCACCTTGGGCGGTACTACAGCGATCACTACCGCAAGCTCGCCAAGGATCGCATCGCGCATGCCGTCGACTTCCGTTCCATTCGTTTCCCCGGGATCATTTCCGCCGACACGGTGCCGAGTGGCGGCACGAGCGACTATGGGCCGGAGATGATCCACGCCGCCGCCGCGGGTACCCCGTATCGCTGCTTTGTGCGACCAGATTCGACCATCCCGTTCATGACGATGCCCGAGGCCATCGAAGCGACCACCCGGCTGATGCGTGCGCCGGCAAAATGCCTCACGCGCTGCGTCTACAACGTGGCAAGTTTCTCGCCGAGCGCCGAGGACTTTGCCGCGCTGGTGCGAGCCGCGTTCCCCGCCGCAAAGATCGACTTCGAGCCTGATCTCGGGCGGCAGTCCATTGTGGATTCGTGGCCAGCGGCGTGCGACGATTCGGCTGCCCGCCACGACTGGGGCTGGAAGCCCACCTCGACCCTCGAGAGCGCCTTTGCTGAATATCTACTGCCAACAATCGCGCGGCGCTACGGTGTTCGCCCCGCCACGGTGGGGCGGCAGGCGGGAGCGCCTAGACTGTAAGGGTGAGCATCACGACAGCGCCTGTGTTCCCTTCCCGAACGGATCAGATTCTCGATTCACTCCGCAGCAGCGGGCAGTTGAAGCTGCTGCAGGTCATCGAAGGACCGATGGACGCCACCGTGCGGCTGCGAGGCTTTGGCGAGGTCGTTTGCCTCTGCTCAAACAATTATCTCGGTCTTGCAAACCATCCCGAAGTCGTTGAGGCGGCACACGAAGGACTTCGACGGTACGGCGCGGGGACTGCGAGTGTGCGATTTATCTGCGGCACATTTGATTGCCATGAGCGTCTCGAGGCTCGCATTGCGTCGTTCTACGGCGTGGAGGCTGCGTACACCTTCACGAGTTGCTGGAATGCCAACGAGGCGATCTTTCCGACACTGTGCGAGCCGGGCGACATGATTGTGTCGGATGAGTTGAACCATGCATCGATCATCGACGGCATTCGTCTCGCCGTTTCCATCAAGAAGGGACTTCACCGTGCGGTCTATCGCCACAACGATCTGAATGTCCTGAATGAGCGACTGCGCGAAGCGCGCGCCAATTCGGCCGTGACGGGAACGCTGTGGGTGGTCACCGATGGCGTGTTCTCGATGGAAGGAGATATCGCTGACCTGCCAGGACTGCGTGAGGTCTGCGACCGACACGGCGCACTGCTCGTCGTGGATGACTCGCATGGCACGGGTGTCATGGGGGCGACGGGACGCGGGACGCACGAGCACTGGGGGCTGCCTGCCTCGCGCGTTGATTTCTTCACGGGCACGCTTGGAAAAGCACTCGGTGGCGCAGCGGGTGGTTACATCGCTGGTTCGCGCGCAGGGATAGAGCTCCTGATTCAGCGAGGTCGGCCAACGCTGTTTTCCAACGCGCTTCCATGCACGGTCGCGTGCAGCGCCGACAAGGCAATCGAGGTGCTGATGCGAGAACCGCAGCGCGTTCAGCGGCTGCGTGACAATGTCGCGCAGGCGCGAGAAGGAATCATCCGCGCCGGGTTCGAGGTACTGAAAAGTCCGACGGCAATCTGCCCGATCATCGTGCACGACACGGCGAAGGCGATCGCTATGAGCCGTCGCTTGCTCGATCTTGGCGTCTTTGTGATCGGCTTTGGCTATCCCGTGGTCCCTGAGGGGCACGCACGTCTTCGCGTCCAGATCTCCGCTGCGCATGCATCCGCGCACCTTCGCACGCTCGAAACAGCGTTGGTTCAGTTGCGTGCAGATTTTGGAGCGTCCACGGGCGCGGACGCGCGCTACGCGGAGACGGGCGGGAGCCGCCCGAGATGATCATCCGTCGGGTGACGGAACCGCTGCTGAACCAGAATTGTTGGATCATCGCCTGTCCTCGTACACGGCAGGCACTCTTGGTTGACCCTGTGCGCGATCCGTCGGCGTGCATGGCGGTGGCAGCCGCTCTGCAGGTGAAGGTGGTGCGCGTGTTGGAAACGCATACGCCTGCGGACTATGTGTCGGGTGTGTGCGAAGTTTTGGTGCGGACAGCGGCGACCGCGCTGCTGTCCGCCACGGAGCCAAAGCCCAGCTGGTACACCGAACGGGCGGACCGCTGGCGCGAGCGTGTTCAGTTCCTGAGCGATGGCGATACCTTCCGAATCGGGGATGTGGAGTGCGGGGTGATGAGTTCGCCCGGTCACACGGTCGGTTCGATCAGCGTTCTGCTGACACACGCCCCAACCGGCACTCGCGCGCTGCTTGCCGGTGATGCGCTCCTGGCCGGTGGACTCGGTGCGCTGCACCCGGATCACGGTGCACACATGTGCGAGACGCTGCGCCGGCTCTGCCTCCTGCCCGATGATGTGCTCGTGCTTTCTGCGCATGAGGCCGGCAGTGCATGCGGCACGGCGATTGACATGCCAGGTACCACCAACATCGGGGTGGAACGGCGTTTCAATCGCCTGCTTTCAGCGGTTCAGAAGGGCGATGATCATGCGGTTCTCCAGCGGTTGGCCCAGCTCGATCGACCCTCGTACTTTGCGCGGATCGAGTCGATCAACCAGCGGACCCGTGTGGATCTGCTGCCGCAGGGCGTCACGGCTGATCGCCTCCATGTGGACACATTCCTGCAGCTGCTGACGCTGCCAAACACGGTGGTGGTCGATACGCGCAGTTGGTCGAGCTTTCACGTCGATGGTGTGGTGGGCGCTGTGCATGCGCCGCTCGATCGCTACTTCATGTCGACTGTTGGGGGTGCCGTTGACGCGGAGGAGGACATCGTATTCGTCGCCGATGTCGGTGAGGCAGAAGGGGTGGTACATGCGCTTCGGCTGCTTGGACTCGACCGCATTCGCGGATGGATTTCGACGGATGACTACAACCAACTTGAGCGTGGACTCGTCGACTACACCGATGTCGAGGAGATTGGTATCCGCTCCGCTGCAGATCTGCATGCGCGCGGCGATTGTCTGATGGTTGATGTCCGCACATCAGCGGAGTGGGGGCGCGGGCACGTTCGTGGTGCAGAACTTGTCACGCTCTCTCGGCTGTCGGAGTTTCTGCAGCGACTGCCGCGCGACCGAATGCTCATTCTGTACTGTCGCTCGGGTGGACGCAGCGCGAGAGCCTGCTCGTACCTGGCGCGCCGCGGTTTCAAATGCGCGACATTGCAGGGGGGCTACTGGCCCTGGCTTGGTCGCGGACTTCCTGTCGAGGATGAGCAGTCGGCGCCCGCAGGCAGTACCGCTCTCTGAACCACACCTCGTCGTTCCACTTCGAAGTCAGTCCTTGACCGACAGGGTCGGCTGCACGAGGCTGTGCCGATGCGACTCGATCGAAACCTGGCTGGCGACACGCTGGCAGATGCCATCGAGCGCAGCAGCGAGAGCGGCGTTGTCGCTCCAGTTTTTCAGAGGCGTTCCCACATCGCAGTTGCGGCGAAGTTCCACATGCACGGGCAGCGCACCAAGGAACGGCAACCCCATCGTGGATGCCATCACTTCGGCGCCGCCCCGGCCAAAGAGATCGTGCACCGTGCCGTGTTCATCGATGAACGCGCTCATGTTCTCGACGACACCGAGCACCGGAACCTGCAACTGCTGGAACATGCGGATTGCGCGCCGCGCATCATCCTGCGCGACGCGCTGCGGAGTGCAAACGACCACCGCACCCGTGAGCGGCAGCAACTGTGCAAGCGTCAGCGGGACATCACCCGTACCGGGTGGCAGGTCGACGATCAAATAGTCGAGATCGCCCCAGTCCGTCTGCACGGCAAGTTGCTTGAACGCCCCATGCGCCATCGGTCCTCGCCAGATCAGGGCTTTGTCGGGGTCAACCAGTTTGCCGATAGTGATTGCTTCAATGCCATGCACAGAAAATGGCACCAACAGTTCGCCGCGAACCGCGCCTTGCAAGTCGTCGAGCCCCAGCATGGTCGGTGCACTCGGTCCGTAGATGTCGCCGTCGAGTAACCCCACTCGTGCGCCCATGCGCGCGAGACCGACTGCCAGATTCACGCTGATGGTGCTCTTGCCGACGCCACCCTTGCCCGCACCGACGGCGATCACGTGCTTGACGCGCGGCAATGGATTGCCGCCGCCCTGACCCTGCCGCGCCGCAGCGCGCACGCGCGCGGTAAAGCGCACTTCGACCGGTGGGGGCGTCACGCTTCGAATGCGCGATTGTTCGTTCACGGCCCGCTCGATGTCGGCACGGATGGCATCCTTCATCGGGCACGCGGGCGTCGTCAATTCAATGTCGATGACGGCACGGTCCCCCTGCATGCTCGCGCCGCGCACCATGTCGAGGGTGACGAGATCCTTGCCGAGATCGGGATCCTTCACGGTTCGGAGGGCGGATTGCAAATCGGCATCGGTCAGTGGCATGGGGGAAAGATGGTAGGGGGCTGTCCCGATCTGTACTTTGTGGGACAATCCAAGGCGAGAGGACCCCCACAATGACCATGACCAACACAACTCGATCGACTGTTCTGACCCTGGCCGCTTTCGCAGTTTCCTCGACATTTCTGTTCATTGCGCACACCGCATCGGCTTTACCCATGGATGATGACGATGCGATGCAGGGGGGCAGCAAACAGCGGCAAGTTCCGCCGCCACCTCCGGCGGGTTCTCCAACGGCTCCTCCTGCCGGGCAGGGTGCACCCGCTGGCGGCGGCGATGGTGGCATCCTGAAGGGGCCGCCTGTGCCGCCCGATGCCGCGCAGGGCAAAGGCGGATTTGGCGAGAAGGGCGGCAAAGGTGGTCGTGGTGGGATGCAGGCTGCACCCGGACGTGAAGCTCGGCTCTTTATGGCGGCGCTGAAGAGTGTGGACTCATCGGTGACGGATGAGCAGCGCACGAAGATCGATGCGATCAAGGCGACCTTCGAGAAGGAGATGCAGGCGTGGCGCGAGAAGAACGGCGAGCGCATGCAGGAACTTGAACGCGCGGCGAGAGGCAACCGTCCTCAGCGCGGCGAGGGAAGGCCGGGCGGACCGGGCGGACCTGGTGGCGCACCCGACGGCGCAGGCGGTCCCGGCGGCGGACCTGGTGGCGCACCCAACGGCGCAGGCGGTCCCGGCGGCGGACCTGGTGGCGCACCCAACGGTGCAGGCGGTCCCGGCGGCGCACCTGGTGGTGCACCCAACGGTGCAGGCGGTCCCGGCGGCGCACCTGGTGGACCTGACGGCATGCCCAGCGGCGACCGCAAGAAGATGATGGAAGAGATCCAGAGTTTGCGGGCTTCAATGCCAAAGTTCGATGTTGCGCGCGATCAAGTGATGGCAGTGCTCACACCGCAGCAGCAGGAGACCGTGAAGGAAACTCTGGAAGAAATGCGCGAGGCGATGCGAGAGATGGGCGGCGAGGGTCGCCCGGGTGGACCTCCTGGTGGAGGTGAGGGTCGCAGGCGTCCGGGTGATCAAGGCGCGCCGCCCAAGGCACCGCCGCCAGCCGATCCGCCCAAGGGCGACTACAAGTTCCCGGACTGAGTTCGCGACAGCATCTCCAAGCGGATTGGAATTGTCGCCGGCAGCTCAGCGCACGCATCCGTGCACTGATCCGTGAACGGATCAACCACCGCCCGAAATGATGATGTCGTTGTACGTATTCGCGATGTCAGCGCGCCGCGCGTCAGGACTGCCGAAGTTAAGTGTTGGACTTGCTGGAGTCGGCCCGTCACCGGTCTTGGCAAAGAAGATCCCATCAGGACCTGCTGAAAACATGTAGTACTTACCGCGCGGAGTTCCACCTTGAGCATCGGCGAGCGTCGCGAACGAGCCCATCGCCGGATTGCGAATCAGTTGCGCGAAGAAGTTGGCACGGTCTGCAGTGGTCCCGGTCACAAAGACCGAATTCGTCATTTGGTCGAATCCGAGGTCCCCGAGTGCAGTGGAGCGCCAATAGGGGAACAGTGGCTCCACGAAGTACTGTGGGTATGGCTCATTTACCAGCTGTGTGAACTCCGTCGCGCGCGTGATGCGCCCCGTTGGGCGACCTGCGCGCACATAGCCAATGGGTTGTCCCCATGCATCGATCAGGTCGGGAAGTTGCACATTCCCCTCGCCGAGTTGACCGACACAGACGCGAAGTTGAGTGTCCTTTGGTGCAAAAAAGGATTCATACTGTTTGCCTTCGATGCGGGGCCCCTTGCCGATGTTGAAGGGCGACACCTTGATGCGCACAGTGTTTGTCCCCGAACCGAAAGTGAGCACGGTGCCGGTGTCGGCCGCGTAGGCAGGATCGTCGTCGCGTACCGCACCGCCCATGAGATGAAGGAGCGCGTTCTCGGTGCCGCTGATCGGTGCGTTCTGTGTGCTCGCAAGAATCTCCTCAGGAACGATGCCTGGGTAGTAGCCAAACTGCGCATAGAACGCATCGCATGCTTTGGCAAACTCGTTCATGGTGGAGGTTGTGGATGTGATTCGCGCCTTGTTTGAGACCTTGCCAAGTGCAGGCAGCAAGATGGCAACGAGCACCATGATGATGCCGATGGCAACCATCAGTTCGACGA
>Ga0194123_10002082_pt1 | contig 27309 bp, 24 predicted proteins | sample TA2MahsurfametaG_5_FD_155479 | JGI IMG/M metagenome (GOLD analysis project Ga0194123, IMG submission 155479) | Freshwater microbial communities from Lake Tanganyika, Tanzania - TA2015023 Mahale A surface | ecosystem: Environmental > Aquatic > Freshwater > Lake | place: Tanzania: Lake Tanganyika... | reverse complement strand
TTTTACCATCCTTGTACTCGACTTGAAAGTCTGGATAGTATTTGCGAATCTTTTTTGTGCGTTGATTGGAAACGTATTCGATCGCTAGTTTTTCGTAGGACCACGCGACGATATTAGGATCTGAGTCAAGATATTCCATGTACTTTTGCTCCCAACCCGAACGATACTTACACTCGCCTGCGATCGGAGAAGAGTGAGTTCCACGTTTGTAACGACTTTTTCTTTTTTTTCTTTTTTTCTTTTTTTTTAACGCCATGATTAAAAATCGAAAGCTACTTTAAACATAAGTTTTTCACTTTCTCTTTTAATAACGGGTTGCGCCAACGTAGCTTTAGCGACGACGTTTAAGTTTTCATCGTGAAAATTTATGTTTGAGATGTAAACAAAAGATTGTGTATCGTTCGGGTCTATCGATGCGCTAATTGAATTTTGCACTATAGCATATGATGGATTTGAAGAAGAATTTAGCAACGCAGATGGCGCTAAAATTTCGTATTTCGAAGAATGCAGTTTTTGTTCTCCCTTAAAAGACATTTCGTAATTATCTTTTCCAAAGAAATACAAGTGAGGACTTTTAATAACGACGACGCCTTCATTATAAAAGATATTACCAATCGAGTTTTGTTTTTTATGCTGAGTTAATGCATCTGCACGATAGAGATTGCCGACTCCGTCGTCTTTTATTGTTATAGAAATTTTTCCGTCAGATCCGCTAAGCGACGTATCTTTAAGCTCAAAAGAATTTGGTAAAATTCTACTACCGAAAAACAAATTACTGATATCAAAAAATACAACTTGGTCTGAGGAAGGATCTTTTAATCTTTGGAATATTGTTAAAGGCGCGCCAGATATTGAACCAGAGGTATTCGAATAACTAGTAAATGCAGAACCAGGTGGCAAACCTGGATTTTCTGGCGAAAAACCGATTAATTGCGATAAGAAGTTAGAACCTGACGGATCGAAAGTTTTTCCTACTAGTAAAGAAGCAGTACTTATTAAATTATCTAAGCTAATGATACTCTTGTCTGTTCTTCCCAAAGCATCGACATACTTTGTAGAATCTTCGGTGTCAAGCCAATCATAGTTCGCGCTAAAGTTCCCGTCGTCGCAAGGTAATATAGACAAATTTCTCTTCTTTACTAATGGACTTTGGTATAGAAAGTAATTAGCTGATTCTGCTGAGGTCGTATAATCAATTGCGACGCCAGTAAGATGATGTAATCTTGGGTAAATCTTGTTGGCAAGATCTTTGGTGTAATTTTCTAAATTAATGTAATGACCCGCGACAGAAAATGCCATTCCAACATTAAACGGATCGTCAGTTGTTCCGTCTACCTCTTGAAAAGGTGTGATTAATATACCGCCATGATCACCGACATATTTTCTTGTAGGAGCGCTTTTCGTAAAAAATGGAGGACAATAAAATGCTATCGAAGAAGTGTTCAAAGCGTTCAAACCGCTGCCCGACGTTTGTAATATCTCGTTATCGAAAATATAATTTCTTCTAATTATTAGCTCATGTAATTCTGCCTTTAATGGATGTCTGAACGCGTAATTGCTTGGATAATCGAGTAATCCGCTAGTATCTATTAGTTCTTCAACACCGTCTCTTTCGGCAGCGATATCGCTAAAAAATAAAGATTGACTAGACGTATCGTAGTTGTTACCTTCATAAAAATTACCAACGCACAAAACTCGAGGATCATCACGATCCTCGTATACTTTAGGCATAATTGTACCAGAGGGTACGGTGAAAATTCCAACGTCGATTCCGTCGACATTAAAGGTACCTACGCCGGCGTTAATATCGTTTGTGCCCCAACGAACTATGACTCTATGCCAATTGTTGTAAGACAAAGAATTGTCATTCGACAAGAAAATTAAATCGTTTGGATAAGATCCTGCGACGGCTTTAGACGGGACGATATCAGCGCTATGACTCAACTGCAGCTGTAATCTAAATCCTGTCGGTAATCCATTTTCGTCCTTTGAAGAACCAGTGATTAATGACAATGCGTAGCTTGAAGATAAGTGAAATATTGTTCCTGCTTTAAAATGACCAGTCGTTATAGAGTCTTCTTTATATCTTGGATTTATTCTAAAATCGAATGTAAAAGCACCCGACAAAGCGTAAGTGCCAGAAACGTAACCTGCGTGTGAAGGTAATGTAGAATCATCGATTGACGGATACAACAACACGGAAGAAGTAGTCGTACCAGTCGATGTAAAAAAATTAAGAGTATTATAGTTCGTATATCCCCAACCCGCGCTTGGGTATTCGTGATTATAATAAGGCATTAACATTTCTTTTACGTTTAATTTTCTTATAGTGTTTGACGTAAAAGACGGCGATGGTGTAAAACGTATTACGTTTATTTGTTTTTGTTTTTTTACAGAAGAAGACTGTCCATTAACGTTGTTTAGATAAGTTTGTAATCCACCTAAAAAGGAGCCACCTGCTTGAATGGATTTTGCCTTTTTTACTAAGCTTAACCTGAACGATTCTAAATTAGAATCCTTAGCGTAAGATGAAGAAAAGTTTTCTAGCGGAATTGATTCTTTTTCAATCGTAGAATTACGAGCGAATAAATTTATAGAGCCAACAGCTCCTCCCGTAGAAGAAGAAACATAAGATCTTTTTGGATTTACTAAAATGGTAAAAAATTCTATGTCGTCATTCGTGACTGGTAGTATTGCCATTTTGACATTCCAGTGTGTCTTTTAGAAGTCTAAACGAACTCTAAATGTTAGGTCTCTTTCCGGGCTTTTTTCGACGGGTCTGCTTAACTTAGCGACTGCTAACAAGTTATTACTTCCATCGTATAAGCCAACCGTTGTTATATACGTAAAGGTGTCTTGTACGCCTTCTTGTCCTTCGTCTATTACTACAATTCTCTTGTTAGAATCTACGAATGTAGGATTTGCGGAATAGTTGAATTCATCTGCTGCTGCTCTACAATAAATCAGCGTACTATTTATGTTAGTTATATTTTGAAAAGTAATAGCCGTTAAAGAACCAGATTGAAATCTTGCTGAACATATGTGATCTAAAATATTATCAATACTTGCCGACATGATAAAATCAGGAATAAATTTGGATTTAAAAGCTGTTTCCGTGCCTGGGTTGCCTAACATCAAGTTACCCAAAGTCGACATCGCGTCGATGCTGCCTGACACAAATTGACTACCTGAAGTGATTTTAGCCAAATCGAATACAGCGACGCCAGCGTCATAAAACATTAAACCAACTTTTCTACTAGTGTTTGAAGAATCTACTATGGTTCCATATCGACCGCCATACGTAGTAAATTTTTCATCATTAGATCCAATATCGGTAAAAATTGCAGATCCAGAAATCGATGTTTTATTTAAGTTTGTTACTCCGTTCGACGTCAGCGACGGCGGAGTATCACCAATTGGACCTAATTTAGAAACGAAAGAAGCCGTTTGATAAAATCTCAACGCAAACGTTTCATTTTTTATTTGATCCCTAGAAAACAGACGTTTAAATGCTATGAACATTGCGGCGTCAATAGTAGTCTGTGTTACTCCCGATTGTTCTTCAAGCGGTACCTTAAATTCTAACGCGCCGTCGCCTAATAAAGTTTGTGCAAATTGTCTATACAACTCGCCTTTTTCTCTTGCCATTAAAGAGCTACTCGCAAATAACATTTTACCAGAAGCGTCAGTTCCTGTAGATGCTACATCTAATATTCCGTCTTCATAATCAGGTGCTAATCCCACTGTAATATCGAATATTGGATTGGCAGTTTGTAGCGTAAAATCTTGATCATATACGGTCTGGAACAAAGACGACGTAACTCCAGGACCAAATCCGCCAGTGACGAAATGTTGATATTTTCGTCTTGACGTAGATCCGCTAATGTCTTCTTGTAATATATCTATGAGTTGATTGAGAAAAGATTTTGCGGTCTTTTTATCTGCTGATATTAATTCACGAAAAGTTGCCATGATAATTCCTTAATCAAGATTGGTTAATTGTAACGGGAATAGATAGCGAAAGACCAGAATTTTGCCCCACTAATCTTATAGACGTAGAAATTTGAAGTACAGTACTCCCCGAGCTCGTTACGCTTCTTCCATATGTTGTAAAAGCGCTATTAGATATGGACTTAGCGAATAAATTAAAAGTAGCTTGTCGACTTGTGCTTGTTTGATTGCTTACGTTAACAACGTGATGAGCCGTTCTTAAAGCGTCTTGAGATACCTGTCCTGGATTGTTATTTAAATTGTTGATCAATAAAAACAGTGATGGATAATAAAGATCAAATACCGCATCGGCTATATTAGCATCAAGTTCTGTAGCTGAATCTGATGACGACAACGATTGCTGTATAGTTACGCTAGCGTTTCTACCTTGAACTAAAGATACAGTTGTGTTGGCGGATGTCAATGTGAGCTGTGGTAGATAAACAAGCGGACTCGAAATGGAGATTAGTTTATTTTTTAGTGCTAGATTTTGATTCGTTAATGCTTCAAATACAGGCGTATTTTTTTCTATTTTTTCTCTACCAATGGTTCTACCGTATTTCGTAATAATTCCGTAATTTACTTCATCGTCGCCCAAAGAAAATCTTACTACGTTAAATGAATTATTGTTTCTAGCTAAAGCTTCTCTACCATAGTCAGTTAATACTGCGTCTAAAATTATATTGTTAGTTGAGTTATCTAACCAGCCCATTTATGACTCCTCTACAGTTCTTCGTTATTACATACGTATAAACGATAAAAAATTTATTGCTAATTTACTTTTTGTACTTTATTATGTTATGGATTTCGATCGGTCCGCCTCGAGGGGGAGCGTTGCTAATAGTTTAGGATCATCTATATTAATTTTTAGCTGGTCCGATTTTTGATTTTGGACGTTTATAAACTGTAACTTGTAGTATCCGCCTTGTCCTCCATCTTGCTTTGTTGCAACCATCTTTTCTACTTTACCTGAATTATATCTTATCTTAAAATATTCAGGCATAAAATATATCTTTAACTTTTGTGAAGATAAACCTGACACCTGTATTATATCCTTAAATAAATCTACGTTTAATAAAAGGTTAGGATAAGGTCTCGGAGCTCCCGATATGCTAATTAATTTTTTAACTAATTGATTTTTAAAGAAATCGAAAGTTACTTCATATTGAACGCTGTAATTTGAAATTAAACCATGCGCATCTACACACGCTATTGCGTAGATGTATTTGGAAGAAATTAAATTTTCGTAATCTAGTTTAAAGTCTTTGTCGTGATAATTGTAGGTAGGAAATTTAGAATATTTAACGAAAGAAGAATTTTCTTTTGTCATATTCAGGTTGTTTCCGTCCACTAGTTCACCTGTTGTTTGCTTTACATCTGAAAGATCAAAGCAGTGTTGTTCTAATAGTTCAAAAGGTTCGTATATAGATTTTCGTCTAAATACTTGAAATTGTTTTATATCCCTTTGGGAATTAAAAGGCATTTGCCAATTAACGTAAAATTGATTTTGTTTAAAATTCCAAACAAAATTCACGTCTATAGGCGCGGGAGGCGGTAAATCTTCTTTACAAATTACAGTTTTTGTTTCTGGTTTGCCTGCAAAATAATAAGTGCACGTGTTTATTGTTGTGCTATTTTCTAAAACTGATGGCATTTCAAATTTGACAATAGGACGTATCGCATACATGTATATCCCGCCGTATTTTACGTTAACGTCTAATATCGATGTTGTTGCAACGTTTTCGACGAAAATAGTTTTGTCTTTAACGTAAGAATCATTTTCAAATTTATATTTATCTATTGTGTAACCCACTACTTCAATCGTGGTTGTACCGTCTGGTAATGTCGTGGCGGCGCCGCCGATCGATACTGGTTGGACGGCTACGTCTGTCGCATTGTTGTTTGTGTTTTTAGAAATAAAACTATTGATTTGCGTTAAAACGCCGCCTGGTAGGGTCGATGAATTAAACACATCTGCAAGAACTGAATTGTTAATTTGCGAATTTATTTTTATATTTTGATTTGCGAATTCATCAAATGCAGTTTGTAGCTTTTTATCAACATTATCAAAAAACTTATAACCGACTATTGTGTCAGATTTATCGACGAAGCTCTCTATAGACTCTATAGCTGTTCTTATTTGCTGCCTTAAACTCTCCGTTTTGGGATTCTCGGGGGTTTCTTCATAATCTTTTAATAATTCTGTTACGAAATTTTCGAGTATAGAAGCTTGACTAATACCCGATTCTGCCAACGCTTCTCCGACGACATTTTTATTGATGTCTTCTGCGGCATTGTCAAATGCTTCATAGCTAGAAAAACTATAGGGCACATGTTTTGAACTTATAATATTGTCTTGTGTAAAAATTTTTGAATAATTTTTTTGTAATTCGGGATTCTTTGTGGAGTTATTACTAGCATTATCTATCAAACCAGGTATTACGAATTCACCAACTTGTCGTTTGATTAATGGTCTTGTAGCCCAAGAAAGTTCTATATATCTTGGTATTCTTAAAGAAAAACTAGCTAAATTAACGTCATTTTTTATTATCGTTTGTTTTTTATAGACGTCAGGAATTACGGGATTTTCTTGCGTGCTTTCGTCGGTCGTGTAAAAATTATAAAAAAATGTCGTAGAAAATTTTTCTACCAACTTTGGTATATTAATAGAAAAGGCTGGCGTTGACGGTTTTGAATTAGTAAACATTATGCTATCACTTCCAACTCTGCATAATAACTATTAAATTCTACTCTTGCATGCCTCGCTGCAACTCTTTTGTGTTTATCGTTCGATGTCTGCTCAATTATACCTAATTGTTTATAATAGGCTATGACGTCTTGTCCATCGTATTTAGAAAGATCTTCGTCTATTTCAAAATCGTCTGGATCAAAAGATATATGAAAAACTCTATCAAATTTTTTGGGTGTTATCAGATTTCTTTTTATAGTTTCTTCACCTAAAAACATAGTGTTTTTTAGATATTCAATTGCACCGTTTGTAATAGCATTGACACCTAGAGTAGAGCTATCTAGCGATTTAACTGTATTTTCGTAATTAAAAAAAGATTGTTCGTCGAAAGAAACGCCTGTTGAAAACTTAAGATATTCTTCAAGAAACAAACTATCTATGTGGTTTTTTCCTAACTGCCTTATTTGTTCTTCTCCAAGAATGTTGCTGTAAGCGACGAATTCGTTATTGTTGTATTGCATTAAGTCAGCTGCGTTTTCTGCTCGTAATTCCGATATATTTTGAAAGTTTTGTAGGTTAAAAAATGGTAGGAACTCGATCAAAGAAGAAGAAAGATTTTCTAACTCTTCTCCTTCTCTTGAACCCAACAACCGTAAAGTTCCGATCGCTTGATCAAGATAATAATTCAAAGTTCTTATTGGATATTTTTGTAAATCAAAAATAAATTTTTGAGGTTTGTGAATTAACGTTGGTCGAAGATGGTCTTCTAAATACACGTTGATTGAAACAATATTTTTTTGACCAATTGTGTCTTTCAACGTACTAGCGTTAGTCGGTTTGCGTAATCTTCTATATAGTTTTTGTGGTATGCCAACAGATATTATCTTCAAATTATTGGCCGCTGGCGCTTTGAATTTGTCTTTTTTTAGATACTCTTTTAATAAGAAATTCCACGAAGCCAAATGAAGATCTTCTAGCGGCAACAAGTTGTTTAGAACTTTGAGATCTTCATTTTTTAATGTAGCGAAATATGGAACGAGCGTCTTTAAGCCCGAATCATAATTTGGATTTAATCTCGTTTTTAGATACGAGAGTTTGCTTTTAAGTAAATCAAGCTGTTCAATACCAAATAATCTCGCTACCAAATTACCGTCTCGTAGTATATCGTTAATTGGGTCATAAATCTGCCTGTATGTGTTACTGTTATTTTGGAATTGATTGATTAAGTTTGTTAACTTACCATCTAGCAGCGTTAGGTAACACGCAAACCAAGAAGACATTTTTTTTAATTTGACTGTTTCGGACCAAATTTTATATTCTGCTTCTAATATGACTTCATCGTATCTATAAATGTTGAATTGTTTTACGCCACCAATGCCTACGGTGGTTTGTGTACTATATAGGTCTATTGTATCTGTGTTATTAAAATATTCTAATTTTTCAACTGGTGGTCTTGTTTGCTGGATTACAAAAAATTTTTTTCCTCTATCGTTAATTAAGGCAGTAATAGTTTGAAAGTTAACTTCATTAACCATTAAACAGCACAAGAAAAACATCAAGCAAGTAAGAGATTCTTTCTGTATACCCGTATAAAATGTTTTTTCTAGTTCTCTACCAAAAGTAAAAGGATTCGCAACGTCGGAAGTCGATACGTTTGAGCTATCTTGTTTGTTAAATTGCATCACAATAGATGCAATTACTAAAGCAATTTTATCAAGAGTCAACATAGATTGTCTAGAGTCAATCGTTTGATCTAAATCTATAAAGTTATCTTGAAAAAAATTACCATTGACGGTACGACTATTGGCGAAATGTTCTATAAAATATGTTTTGATCTTATCTGTAATATTTTTTAATTTATGATTAGTTTGTGTACCGCTGTTTATTTTTAAAATAGCATCGACTTTAGCGATCACGTATATGTAAAGTAAGGCAAGTAAGTTATTGTTTTTGTGAACTTTGTCAATATTGTCGAGAGCAAAAGATATTAATAAAGGACTTACATCGGGAGATTTTTTAACATTTAACGGTTCGCTTAATCTTGGTAGATAGTCTTCTGTTAATAGCTTGTTTTCTAAAAATCTAATTAATTGTAATGGATTTCTAATTATGTTGTTTATGTTTTTAAAACTCAATTCAAAATTTGAATCGGAGTTTTGAGTACTGTCAAGTTCTTGTTGCGCTGTCGCAACTCCTGAAAAAGTAATTGGAGAATCGTTACTACTCGCAGGTTTAGTATAAACTAAATCTCCTTTACTTCTAGGGGTTATTAACTTATCGAATAAAAACTGAGTATTGTTAGCATCTTGTGCAGAACATATATCCTTTACGGAGTTAGCTGCAATTCTCACGCTGTCTCTAAAAGAATTGATATTACTCGTTTGAAATAAATTTTTTGTTTCAAATAATTCGTCTATGTAATAAATCGAACCTGGCGTTAATATAGCGTTTCTACTAACATTGTCGGCCGCTTGGACATCATCATTTACATAAGAATTTTCGAAGCTTAAAACTTCAATTTCATTATTCGTGTTGTTTGATAAGAATTCTCTTCTCTGCGCGATAGCAGTTAAAGAGTTAAAAGAATAAGGATTTTTAGGTATATCCGTAATGTCTCGCCCGACTTTTCCTATCAGGTAATTCCAAAATATAACGTTATCTTCTTTGTTTAAATTGTTAGTTGGATAATTTAAATCAGTTAACAATTGAGATTCATTATAAAGCAATTTTCTTAATTCACTGGAATATTTTAGTTCTTTAGCGATTAGATAACTCAAACGAGCGATAGATTTCGATTTTTGAGTTACATCTTCTCCTATCAAATCCTGCATCGGTACATTTAAAATAGAATGTTGTTCTGTAGTAAAACTAAGAATTAATTGACTTTGTAACGTATCAAGTATTTCTTGCGAGGTCAAATCAAGCACGTTATTCGTGTTAGAATAAAATGTAAATAAAGATAATTGTTTTTTATTAAAAGTTAACTTATTCTTTCTATTTTGAGGTTCGTGTAACAAATATGCGCTACTAACATTGGTAGGTGGAGATGCGTCTGAAGATTCTATTACAAATAATCCGTCGTTCGATGAAACTCCCATTTGCAAAGCTTCTCGAAATTCTAGGCACATTTGCAACCAGGTTTTTGTCGATGTCCAATTCGACCAGTGTTCCCTAGGGGTATTTGTTAATTCATCGACTGTCGCGAGATTTTTTAAGTCTTCTGGAACGGAAAGATTGGTTACTGTATATGAAAAATCTGTTTTAAAATTAAGCGCTCTTTTTGTGTCTGTGACTCCCGCCATTAATGAATTTAAACCAGATTCTATCGTATCGCAAAACGTATATAGATCTTGTCGCGTGGTTTCAATCGTTTTTTTAATAGTTATTTGTGTAGTTTCTTCAGCTTGTTTTTGTAGTTTTATAGTTTCGAAAATATTTTTAAGACTATCGACGCAAGATATTAGATTAGCATCTTGTTTAGCTTGAAAAAAAGTTCCAATAGAATTTAGCGTGTTACCATCGCCTAGCTTATCATAGCAAGGTAAAAAGTCTGTTAATGCTATTATTTCTGGTTTATCAACCGTAACGTTTGCTAGCGCGTCGTACGGATTTACGTTGTTATTAGAAAATTCTGTATTATCCTGTGGCGATGATATTGAAAAGGTAACGATGGGTTCTGTTTTCGAAAAATTAATCTTTTTAAGATCTCTTTTTTTTTCGTCGAGTGTAACTCTTCTTTGAAGATTTAAACTTGCATCAACTGTTGTACGAGCATTAGCACGAGCGACGACGGGCGACGGTACGGCTATTGGTCTTTTTATTATTTCGATTTTTCTTTTCATATAGAACCATCAAACTCTTCTGGATTTACAATTATTGTGTTTGCTCTGACAGTTGAACCCACCGTGTAATCATTATAGACAGGAGTCACATAATAAATAATCGTTCCTACTTCACTAAGATCTATAGAGTCGACGTGTCTCAAGTTTTGAGTCGTTGTTAATATTTTTCTTTTACTATTAGATTCTTTTACTACAACGAAATGATCGTAGTGTTCAATAGAAGATTCAATCTTCCAATTTAAAACTATGGTTTTCATGTCAACTCTTTTAGCGTTGATCGACTTTAGTTCTAGTAATTTTTCTAGTTTATCTACTCTAACGCTAGCAACGACGCCCAAGTCGCCATCTTCAACTATCGAAGATTGTATTAATGTACCATCTGCACTTTCTGCAGGTAAAATCCCCGCGTTTAAGGTTTTTTGTTGTAACCATTTGTATGGTTTAAATTTATACGTTTTTTTCTTAGTACCATCTCCAATTTTTATTTGTGAAGGTACAGTTATTACTAAATCTTTTAATAGGCTTATGGGATTTTTGTAATATCCTCTAACTTCATACATGTAATCATAGTTTGGATTTATATCAGAAATGCCAGAGTTTTTTCTTGTTGAAGCATTGTCGTTAAACTCACCGCTTGACAAGATATCTTTAAACTCTTCTTCAATAGCTGGAGAGACAGATAAATTTATTCTAGTTACCTTAAAAAAGGTTAAGTCTTGTAATTTGTTTTTTAACTTTTCAAATTCTTTTTGGAATACATCTGCAAGACCTGTCTGAAAACTTTGAGACAACGTTCTTTGAATTAGATTATTGTTTTCCTCGACAGATACGGATCCTATCTTAAAAGTAATTGATGGTCCTTCATTGGTCATTGTCATAGTTAAATCAGACAACGTCGTTTGTAAAGATTTGTATCGCGACGAATCTACATATTTGTGCACCTTAAATGCCGAGTCTTTAATCGTGCCATCATTTAACTTATACTTTATCGAATATTCGTATCGACGATCGTGTATAACATTGTAGTCCAAGACTTTTTTAGGATAAGGTCGCGTAGGTAAAAAACTACTTAGTTGTTGATAGTTTTCAAAACTTGCATAGCTTTCATTTAACAAGTTTCTTTTTAAAATTTGAAATTCAATCGCTTCAGGTGGTGAGTTTTGTACCAATATTTCAACAGCTTTTTCTGTTTCATTATCAGAGACGTGTATAGTCGTTGAATCTATAAAAGGAATAGTACCTAATATTACATTTTTAAAAGCAGATGAAGTTTTTGTTCGCGGATCTGAGTTGTACGCAGTACAACGATAAATTTGAATTTCAGATACGGAATTTGCTTCAAATATGCGAGTATAATTGTTTTTTCTTAAATTTTCAGCTTGAAAAATTGTCACGTATTTTGATACATGATTGTTTGTACTAATAATTTTTTTCTGTACTTGCAATCCTTTAGCGTCAGGATCGTTTTGCGATATTTGCAATCCTGTAGTTTGATTAGACAACGGAGCTTCTACAATAATCGGTTTTTGTATGATACCGTTTTTTATATTTATTAGATCTTGTATAACTAAAACCTTTTTTCTCTCCTCAAAAACTAGGTTATTAGAATTAGCTGAATAAAGTTCAAAAGTAACTTCGAGCTGTTCTGACTTATACTTTTCAGGTATTCTAATCTGACGACTTACATACATTCTAGTTTTTACTTTATTTGATTCAATACCATAATAATATTTTCTATCTTTAGAAAGAGAATTGGTAGATTCCAAAAGATAATAATTAAACAGCGTATTTACGTGAGAGTTTTTTCTATATTCGTCTGTTAAAACGACTTCGGATGGATCTACTTTTAAAGTTTTTATTATTGATAAATTTCTATCTCGCAGCGTGAAAAAATCTAAACGAGTATTTCTATAGTTTTGTAATTGAGTATCAAAGTTAGGCGGTCTAACTTCTTGTAGGACTCTACGCTTATCTAAATATTGAGAATTTAATTCTTCAATGTTAACTAATTCTTCTAATATCAAAAAAGAATCTTTTGTTCTAGCAGCTTGTAGCGCACTAAAACCTCTAGTTAAAAAATTTCTATCTAAACTCGTGTTTTTTCTTATGCTTTCTTCGTAATTTTTTCTTGATATTTTTATCTTTAGTTTGGTTAGTTTTTTGCTTTTTATTTCTTGTCTGTTGATATTAAAAGCAAAATTAAAAACATAATGATTTTCTCGCAATCCGACAAGAGTAGCGAAATATTCGGGTATTGCTAGCGAAGTTTCAACTTTTCTTTGCTCAATAGGCTTGAACATTGTTATCCTCGTTAGTCTCAAAAACTAAAGTAAAAATATGAACGAAATTAGTAGACCCTGCGTCGTCTATCAATATTTTTCCAATGAAAAATATATGATGTGTATCTGCAAAAGGATTGTTAGAATTATTGCTTACTTTTCCATAGTCTATTACATCTAATTTAGAAACAGAGTTAGGAGATATTTCAAACATTTGTGCAACCAAGGCATTATCGCGAGATGTCGGATCAAAAAAAATAGTTTTTGCAGATGATTCGTATTTCGACAGTTCTTGTTTTATGTCTTGATAAGTTAATTTTTCGATAGGTCCCCAGGCGGGATAATCGCCTAACAATAATCCTGCATCTTCTAACGCTAAAATATTCGTTTTATCAATAGATGTTGATGTTTTTTTGATAGGCGGTAAGTAAAGAAAGTTATCAACGTTTCTTAGTTTTTCATCGCTAAAAAGAGCATCAATATGATTGACGCTGGTCGGATTTTGCATTTGTAACGTTTCTTCGTTGGGTTCGATAGTAAAAGTAATTTCGTTATTACTAAGTGCAAAATCTTGATCTTCGAACAACGTATCTTTGGACCCTATAATCCTTAATTTTGTAAAGTTATCAAAAGAAGAAGTTAAAATTCCTTCTATCTGTGAAGCGAAATTAACATCTTTTATGGCAGTTTCACTATAACTGCTTGTAACTGCAAAATTGACACCATATCTTTTGGTATTTTGCTTAAGTTTACCTTGATAAAAATTAGACCAAGAAAGACTACTCGTCACCGCGCCTGACGAAGATTCGCCTTTTATAAACTCGTGTTGTTTAAATGGAACTAAGTTTCCTGCATCATCGCTTTCAAAAATTATTTGATCGTGCGGGGCGTTAAAACATTCTAAAAAGATCTTATTCGTTGGATCTTCATGGCCTTCATTAGCGTTTTTTTGATAAAAAATATGAGCATCTGAAAACGTGGCGAATTTGACAGTAAAGTTACCGTCTGCCATCTGTCTTCTACCTTCTGCGGTCAGAATGGCATCAATAACCCTAGATTTATTGTCTAATATTCCACTCATGGCTTCTTCTCTCAATACAAATATTAAGAACGTTTAAATTATGCCTATCAAAGTATCTTAGACGCTAATGTAGCCAATTCCGATCTTTCTCCCTTAATTAGGTTAACGTGACCAGCTATGCTGTGTTCTTTAAATTTTTCTACAGCATAAGTCAAACCATTCGTAAATGTATCGACGTGGACGTTGTCGATTTGTTCGATATCACCTGTAAGAACGACTTTGGTGCCATCACCTACGCGCGTAATTATGGTTTTTAGTTCGTGTATAGATAGGTTTTGAGCTTCATCAATAATGATATAAGCATTAGGTATCGATCTACCACGAATAAAGGTGATTGCCTCGATCTCAATAAGACCCTTTTCTTGCATGAGAGCAAGGTAATATTCATCGCCTAATCTTGCCTTGGTCGGATCTGCGGGCGTTCTTTTTTTATTACCTTTTTTACTATTCATTAAAAAATTAACGTTGTCTCTAATTGGCGCAATCCAAGGTTCCATCTTTTCTTCTAACGTTCCTGGAAGAAATCCAATATCTTTTCCGACGGGTTGTACGGGTCTAGTAACTATTAATTTATCGTATTTAGCGTTATCAGAGTTACCTATACCCTTTAGTTGCTCGAGCGCCGCTGCGATCGCTAGTAACGTTTTACCAGTACCAGATGGTCCTGTTAACGTTAGTAGTTTGACGTTGTTGTCGAACAATAAATCTAAAGAAAATGATTGCTCTTTATTTCTTGGTTTTAATCCAAAAGCTTGCTCAATTTTCGTTATAGGAATAAGTGGTTTATCTAAAGCTAAAAACTTTGATAAAGCAGATTTGGTAGTTTTTCCATCATACCCCGTATTTTTGATAACAACAATCTGGTTTGGGTATAACGAATTATCTTTAGTTTCTTCCTCTGTTAAAAGAAGTTCGTTTTCTCTATAAAATCGATCGACTCGAGATTCTTCGATTTCTATAACGGCAACCCCACGATAAAAATGTTCCGCATCTGCTGTTACTCTCATTTTTAGGTAATCTTCACATTTTACCCCAAGAGAATCGCACTTAATCCTGACGTTAATGTCCTTCGTTACGAGGATCGCCGGTGATGAAGGACTATCTTCGCGAAAAGAACTATCTTGTTCTTGTTTTAGTTGTAACATGAAAGATATGATCATGTTATCAACCTTGGATGAAAGTAATTCAGGTGGTAGATTAGTCAAAATGCTTGGGTTAATCGCCACTATACGCAGCGTCGCACCATTTTGTAATGAAATGCCATCGACCAAACTGCCCTTTTGTCTCAATTCGTCTAACGTCTTAGATGTCTGTCTAGCGTTTCTACCAACTTCATCTAAACGACTTTTGTGATGATCTAATTCTTCCAACACCGCCATCGGAATGATTAAGTCGTTATCCTCAAAGGAAAAAATAGAATTTGGATCGCTAAGTAAGACGTTTGTATCTAGGACATATGTTTTTTTCATATTACTCTAAAAACAACTATAACACATTTTGAACAAATGCTTACTGATTTTGTAGTGTTTGCGTTAAGAAGAAACGATATATGAAAAAAACAAAGAAACTAAAGCTAATAGACGATAGGGCTTGTTACTCTTTACATGAATTTTACAATGTTAATTGCGAGAAAAAAACATGTAAAAACTGGATCGATTATACCGACGGAAAAAATTGCGTCATAATTGCTTCAAAGACGGGTCCTAAAACCCTTCAAGAAATAGGAAAAATCTATAACTTAACGAGAATGAGGATCTGCCAAATTGAAAAGAACATCTATCAAAAAGTAAAAACTGTATTGCAAGATTAAGTTTTACTTTTTAACTATTTTTTTCTTGTTTTTGGAATCTTTTTCAGAAAAAGAAGCATCATTTTTATTATCTATTTGTGAATCTGATTCTTCTTCCTGAATAGCAACAAATTCTTGTTCTTCTAATTTAGCTTCTATTGAAGCGACAACTTCAATTTGAGGTTTAGTTTCTTCAACCTGTTTTTTTTCAGAAGTAGGTTTTTGCTTGATCGTTAATTCGACATGCTTCTCGAAAACAAGCGAAATATCTTCGTCGCTTTCTTTTTTTAATTCTTTGGGCGAAAGCGTTAAACCATGCTTACCAACGACGTATTCTCTTTTTGGATCAAGTTGTTTTTCGGTTATTTCGCTTAATAACGCCCTATTGTGATGACGCGACATGTTCATTCCTTAGGTTTTTTGTCTAGTTCAATTGTCAATTTAACGAGCTCTTTTGACATCGTCTGTAGTTGACGAAGACCTTTTCTTGCTCGCACACCAGCAGCAACAGTTCCTTTTGCATTTTTTGTTACATCAAGCTCAAGGGCTTCAACTAATGTTTTTAGATCGGTCCATTTTTGTATTACTGTATTTTCGTCCATGATTTTCTCCTAGGCTGTGTACTAAAATATATGCTTAAACGTAAATTAGTAAATCTATTGCATCAGATGATTAAATTCTTTTGGAAAAAGTTCTTTGTTTTTTCTATAGAATCTTTCCCAATCTCCGTCTAAAATGTATGAGATAGCGTGGTCGGTTTCGTTTCTAATAGATCTACCTAACGATTGAATAATCAATTTTGCTGTCATGTATGGATACCATTTTTCATTTTTTTCCATTCTTTTTTTAACTACCAAATCTCCAAGATAAGGAAATGGCACCTTACAAACTATTTGAAATCTACTTAAATCATCTTTTAAATCAACTCCTTCCATCATAGAAGGACTTAAAAGAACTGTTGGTTCTTTGTTCTCAACATGTAACTTTAAAACCGCATCGCGATTTGTCGAATCGTGCAACATCAATCTGTCAGAATCAATATTGTCTTTTATATATTTAGCAATTTTATAATTTGTACAATGAATTATACCTTTGTCTTTATCGTGTTTTTCCAGTAACAATTTTACAGTTTCTACCATAATCGGCAAAGTTTTATCGATTGTCGACTTAGACATGCTTCCAGCAGGAATATAATGAATAGGTCTATTTTCGACAAGAAAAGGCGATTGAATCGATAAGTAAGCAACTTCATCAAGTTTTAAGCCCAAGGATTCGCAAAATACTTGTTTATCAACTATAGTAGCTGACATCATCAACACTCTTCCTCCTAACTTAAAAAAAGTATTAAAAGAATAAGGAGATACATCGATTGGTTTAAATTCATATTTTTTACCGGCCTTCTTATTTTCAAAAGAAGGCATCGCAATGTTCATTATCCAATTCTGGGGTTTATATACTTCTACGAACGTTTCTATTTTAGAAACGTGTTTTTCTAATAGTTCGTATTGTTTTGATTGAATTCCATAGCCCTCTACGTCGTTACTTAATTTAAGTAATGATTTTTCTAGAGAAGATATGTGCTTAGTTAGCGCTCTTTTGTAAGTAGTTTTAATCCATTCGAAGATTGTTGATTGCTGTTCGTTCTTTGGTGGCTTGCATTTCAAAATATCTTTTGCAAATTTTTCAGAAAACGTAACTTCGATAAATTTACCCAATTCGCTTTCTGTGTTGTGAGCTTCATCAACAACTAACAAAGCTCGTGGCTCGAGTTTACCAGAATAGGTAGATTCTGCAAGTATGTAGGGAAAATTTGTTACAGAAACAGGAGAATCAATAAATTGTTGTTTTTCAATAGAATAAGGGCATGTTACTTTACAATGTTTTTGAAACTCTGTTCCAGCTAACTGTTTAGTTAGCTTTGACAATATTCTTTTTGATTCTGCACAAGACTGGTCTGTATAAAATCCACATTGATAATTCGTAGAAGATTTGATCGATCTTACTAGGTTTTTTCCGGAAATTGGTCCAAAATCGTTTAGATATTGCGCCTGTAATATCTTTTGCGTTGTAACGACGTAAGCGCCTGTTAAAATTTCGCCATCTTCTTTTTTAATGGCTTCACCATGAGCTTCCAAATATCTAGCAATCGTTAAACCGGTCGCCGATTTTCCAACACCGGTGCCTAGTTCTAGAACTACATATTTTTTTCCAGACTCAAAAGAGTTTATCGCAAACTCGATTGCTTCTTTCTGTTCTTTCCTAATCGTTTTAAAAGGAAAGTAATGTTCGTATGGGTACTTAGGCATCGATTAATGATACATCATTAATCACGACATTTGCAATTTACTTTTTATCGCCAATTATCTTATCGACGATTCCCATTTGAATTGCTTGCTCAGGCGTTAGAAAAAAGTCGTGACCCGCTTTCATCAGTTTGTCTATGTCTTCTTTTTTCATTTTTGTTTCTGACATTAGGGCTGAAACCATTAAGGCCTGCAGTCTTTCAAATTCTTTCATTTCATTCATCGCTTCAAAGACGTTACCTAAAACGCCACCCGAAATAGGATGAATCATAATTCTTGCGGAACTTCCTATCATTCTTTTTCCTTTTACTCCCGAGGCTAATAAAAGGACTCCAGCAGACATGACTTTTCCGAGGGCGATCGTGTGAACTGGGCAAGGTAAAAATTTAATAGTGTCATAAAGAGAGAACATTTCGTCAACAGACCCGCCGTACGTAGATATTACAAGATAAATCGGTTTATGATTCTGATTAGCGAGATGAAGTAATTGAACGATTACATTCGATATTGAATGTTCATTAACTTCTCCATGAAGCACGACCAACCTATCATCGACGCCTGAAGATTGCGAAATGTAATATACATCATCTATTCCGTTAGATTTACTCTTTGAATAAGCGTTAATCGGTCGTCCCATTTTTTGCTCCTTCGTACAATCCAGTTATTGTTAGGTCAGGTACACAATCTTTTAAAAACGATGATATTACTTGAGCTAATTCAACGTTTTCTAATTCTAAACTTAAAAAATAAATTACTAAACATCTTTGTCTGTCTGTTACGCCAAATTCGGCTATTTCTTTGACTATCTTTCTAGCTACTAAATTTTCTTCAGCTAATTTGTCAGCATTAGATTTTCCAAAAAGTTCAGTCATATAAGACCTGACGATCGATTAAAAGTGTCTATTTTACAAAGAGTTTCGCCTAAAATTCTTACGTATTTTCCATTAATTTCAGCGCCGTCTATCTCGGATGTTAGGATTACAAAATCTCCCCATTTTTTATGATCTAAAATAAACTTAACGGCTTCCCAAGTAGGTAAATCGGCGGAATTTCCTTCTAATATTGTAGAAAAATTATTTGGTATAGAAGCTCGTATATCTTCAATTTTCATTAAAGAATTCATGTGTTCTTTTCCTGAAGAAATTTCAGACGTGCAAATATCTGTTACTTTATGAATGATTCCACAGTTGTTACACTGCGAATATTTTACAACAACTGTATCATCATCCTTTATCATAGAAAAAACGATAAATTTATGTGAAGGAGGGTCTTTAAGATTTTTATACTGCGGTAAAACGCATCTACACTTTATGAGATGTTTTTGACCTCTCATGTTACTTCTTCTTGGAATTTTCTAGTTGTTTGTTAGTAGCTCCAATAGCTAATTGATCTTTTACGACCCGCTGAAAAGTAGGTAACGCGCGCTGATAACCTTGCGATAGCGATAGCTCTAAAAGATTTATAACGGCATGTATTTGCGCTGGCGATAGTTGTGGTTCAAGTTTACCAGTACTATTGGCTACAGTAATGTTGGCTATGCTAGTATCTTTTGCATGTTGCAATAATGTTAACGCTTCTCTCGAAATTTTATCTACTTGGTTCATTTTTTCACCATAGTTAATAGATTACAATATTTATTGACGCTGGTAAACTAAAGACATCGATATGACTTATACTTTAAAACAAGTGTATCAACACAAAAAAATTCTTGAAACTAAAAACAAAGTGGTTGCCGCTCAACTTGCGATGCTTGAAAAAAAAGAAGTCGAAGCATTGATTAATGAAGCGATAGAAGAAAATATTGATGACGTACAGGCAGTTATAGAAAAACTAAGATCGTTTGAAGACATTATCAAAAGTGATCCTAGCAAAAACGCTGCTGAAATGACCAAGATATTACAAGATCAAATGGATGAAATAAACGCAGCAATTGCTAAAGACAAAGAAGGCGGCGTAATTGGTCTTTTTCAAAGATTATTACCGGAAAAAAATCCTGTAAACAAGGCTTTAGCTTTTATTGCTGCACTTGAAGCTGGGTTTAAAGTTCTACCCACAATCGTAAAAAATAATTTAAAATCCGCATCTGATCCTAAAAACAAAGAAAAGTCGATTGATGAATTAACGACGGGCGAAGATGAAAAATTACAAAAAGCCGGTGATATTATTCGAAAATCATTTCAAAAAGCCTTCATAACGAAGGGCAAATTGGCTAGTTTAAAGTTCGACGCTAATAAAGCTGGATTGAGCGATTTTATTTTTGGTTTAACCACTCTCAAGTTAGAAACTTTAAATAATTTAGCAAAACAAATAAACGCAGGACCGCAAGCTAGCGTCGCTGCCGACGCAGCAGACGTCACCGAGCCGGCGTCTGAGGAAGCTAGTTCAAAAGAAGACAAAGGTGGAAAAGGCGTCGGACCATTCGATAAAATTAGAGACAAAATTGGCGCAGCAAAATCATTTGATGAGTTGATTAATTCCGTAAAAACTTTAGGCGCAGGAACAAAAATAAAATTAGGTAGTGGACAAGAAATTGAAGTTAAAAAATTATTAGACTCTTTGGAAAAGATAAAAAACGATCCTGACCCGAAGAATTACGACGAAAGAAAATTAAAAATTGAGATGGGTATTACAAACGCTGGTGGTCTTAGGGATAAGGTTTTTCAGTTACTTCGTGGTGCAAAACCAGCGGGTAAAGACGCAGGACCAGGTCAACCCATTGTAGATAAACAACAAAGACAACAAATCGTTGCATTAACTAGTGACGTCGCAAAGAAGGCTGGAATAACAGATGGAGATTCTGTTCAAGCGTTAATGGATAAACTTGATTTTAAGATTGGTTCGTTAGAGGGCGCCTTAGTTGTTCCTCAATTACAAAAACTACAAAGAAAATTTAATATACCCGAAGAACAAACCGACGGATTTATTAGAGGATTGATGTTGGATTTTGAAGCTGATTTTAAGAATGAACTACAAAATTCTATTACTAAAGAAATTGAAAGAATAAAGAAAGAAAGAGAAGAAAAAAAGAAAAAAGGCGAAAAAAACGTTAGTATAGACAATGAACTAAAAAGTGTAATGGGAACCTAGTTTGCGATTATCGTTTCAATTTCGTTTATAGATTGTAAAAATTTACTGGCATAAAACATGCCTGATTTGATACCCGCGTATGGAAATGTTTTTGAATTGAGATCGCAAATTCCAAAAGTTCTTGCGTCTTTAACTGCGCGTAAAGATCGATCTATCATAAAAGTTTTTTGTTTTTTATTAGAAGTTTCTTTTAATCTAATAGTAATCCTGTTCATTCCTAAATTTTGTAGACGTTTTGTTGCTACGTCTTTTTCGTATTGATTATCAGAATTTATGATTTTTTCTTGTAGTTTTTTAAGGTGTAGATCAACCAACGTTGATGTTGCTTGATTTTCTATTCCGATGCCAGATGTTGTAATATCAACTGAATCCACTCGAAAAAATTTATTTAAGTCAATATTACTGATTAATTCGCCTTTATGAGTAGATACGACGTCGCTACAATTGATAGTTGCAATATCGTTTAATAAATTAGCATTTTCTATATCGTACTTTACGATTACCGGTACCAATCGTAAAGACCCTCTGTCGTAGTTAATCTTTAAAGTATGTAACACTTCATCAGATAATCCTCTAATAAATAAAATTATTGTTTCTTTAGAAGAAGATGTATCTTCTAACAATCTATGTATTTCTGAGACTGATTCTACAAATCCATCAACGCATATCAATCGAGGATTTAGAAATTTTGTAGATTTTAGATTGAATGCAGGAATTAAATCTGAAAAAAAACTTCCTTTAACTAATTCGACAATATCATCGTCGCCGTTAACAGGGTGTTGCGATAACACTATTTTCCCGTGTAAACCAGCATATTGCAAACAATCATCTATCATCTCGATGAGATGCTCATCTTCTAAAAAAGTAGATAATAATTTTTTAGTAGATGATTTATCGAATTTTTTTAATTGAGTTGGTATAACTTCTCCATTCGAAAGAAAAGCTATAAATCCTTCTAAACCGCCCGCCGCGATAGCCTCAGCTTGCAAAAGATGAGACATCAATAATTCAAAAATTATTTGTTCACAAATATCATTGTGCTCTAATTTTTGTAATTCTTGTATACAAATTGCAAGATTTTTATTTTTACAAAAATCAATAATAGTTTTTTGTATTTTTTTATTAGAGATTTTTATCTTTTCACTTGTAAAAATATTGTCCACTAATTAAAGTTATATAATCTTTTTTAGATTGTACAACTCTAAGGTAAAAACTTTACGGCGTTTAAAAACAGTTTGAATAAGACCGTTAAAATGGCGCCGCCAACTGCAGCCAGCGTCCATTTAATGGTTGCAGTCGTTGTTTCATTAAATTTTTCTATATTTTCTATAGAAGACTCGATTTTTTGTATTTTAAGTTGTAATTCGTCGGCTTCCTTTTCACAAGTTTCACCAACAATTTCGGCTTCTTTTTTCCAAGCCATTATGTCGTCAACGTTTTTTTCGACTCTATTCGTTGATTCTACTTGTGTCGCTTTATTAGCGGCAATTCGCGCGAATAAACCGTCATCTGGATGATATATTGCTTCATGAATCATGTCGACTTTTTCAACGATTTGAATTTGACTTTTTTCTATGCCGTCTATTTTGTATAATAGTTTATCAAAACCGCCATTTAGGGCTGGACTATCATCAAGTTTTTTATGAATATTATGAAGTAATTCAACGGATTTTTCATTAACGTTGGATTCATCGACTTCAATAATTTGGCGGCGAATATTTTTTTTGTTCATCGTCAGATGTAATAAGTATTTCTTTCTTGCAGAAAGAATATAGAAAGAACAAGAAAGAAAAATAAATTTAAATTTACTTTAACAAAATTTTAATAAATTTAGCTTATGAACAGTTTTAATATAAAAGAAGAAATATTTGGCAAAAAGAAGTCACAGTTAGACAAAAATTCACAGGTAATATTTGTCGCTGATCTTTTTGTAGAGGATTATGTAGGAGGCGCAGAATTAACTTCAGAAGCTCTAATAAACGAATGTCCTCTTAAGATTGAAAAAATTAAATGTCAGGACGTTACCATGGATATTCTCCAGCAAGGTGTACACAAATATTGGGTATTTGGTAACTTTGCTGCGCTCAATCCACAATTAATTCCAAGCATAATTGCTAATTTGCAATATTCTGTTCTTGAATATGACTATAAATATTGTAGATATAGATCTCCAGAAAAACACCAATCATTGACTAACTCTGTCTGTGATTGTCACGATCAACTCAATGGTAAATTAATATCAGCTTTTTATCACGGGGCTAATTCACTTTGGTGGATGTCAGAAGCTCAAAAGTCATGGTATCATAATTTATTTCCGTTTTTGGTAGAAAAAGATAACGTTGTGTTATCTAGCGTTTTTTCTAAAGACACTTTAGGTAAGATTAAATTATTGAGAAACAACCTAAAGGGAATACAGACCGATCGTACAAGTTGGATCGTATTAGGCAGCGAATCTTGGATAAAAGGATTTGACGATGCAAAAAAATGGTGTGCAGATAATAACATTGAACCGACTATTTTGTGGCATCTACCTTACGAGGAGACGCTTGCCCGCATCGCAAATGCCGAAGGTTTCGTTTATTTACCGAAAGGCAAAGATACATGTCCACGCATGGTAATCGAGGCCAAACTATTGGGTTGTAAACTTCATCTAAATGATAACGTTCAACACAAGGACGAAGAATGGTTCTCTACTGATGACGTTGATTCTATAGAAGAATATCTCTATGCAGCGCCTAGCTTGTTTTGGAATGGCATAAAAAAGGCAATGGACTACAAACCCAGAATAAGTGGTTACACAACTACGCTTAATTGCGTAAAACAAAATTATCCTTTTGTCGAAGCCATTACATCGATGTTAGGTTTTTGCGATGAGGTTTGTATTGTTGACGGAGGATCAACGGACGGTACTTTAGAAAAAATAAAAGAATTATCTGACCTAGATTATAGGATTAAATTAAAGATTATTGAAAGAGACTGGAACGATGCTAGATTCGCTGTGTTTGATGGTTTACAAAAAGCAGAAGCCCGAGCGATGTGCACAGGTGATTTTTTGTGGCAGATGGATAGCGATGAAATCGTGCATGAGGACGACTATGCTAGAATAACTGAATTAGCAAAGAAATTTCCGAAAGGTATTGATTTAATAGCGCTTCCCGTAGTCGAATACTGGGGGTCTCAAGACAAGGTTCGCGTCGATGTTAATCCTTGGAAGTGGAGATTCAGCAAAAATTCTAAAAATATAACTCATGGTATACCAAAATCTCATCGTCGTTTAGATGAACAAGGAAGGTTGTACTCGGCAGGTTCTGACGGTTGCGACTACATTTACGCGGATACTTTCGAACCAGTTCCATTCGTGTCGTTTTATAATACAGAGGTAGACAAAGCGCGGATGGAATCTTTATTAAGTAATAAAAATGCTTTATCTGTTTATGAAAATTGGTTAAATAATGTTGTGCAAAATTTACCCGGGGTACATCATTATTCTTGGTACGATATTGAAAGAAAAATTCACACTTACAAAAATTATTGGTCAAAGCATTGGACTGCTTTGTTTAATCAAACGCAAGAAGACACGGCAGAAAATAATAAATTTTTTGGTAGGCCGTGGTCGACTGTTTCGAACGAAGATATAAAAATTCTTGCAAAAAAAATGAAATATGAATTAGGAGGATGGGTTTTTCATTCATTATTAGATTTTTCGAAACCTACTCCGTGGATTAAACTAAAGACTTCATCTCCAAAAATAATGCAAGATTGGACTTCTAAGGTTGAGGCTACTAAGTGAAAAATCGTTTTGTTTTTGTTGTACCGTATTACAACGCAGTAGACGGCATCGCGAATACGATTCACTCTATGCTAGCACAAAGCTATGGTGACTGGAGAACTATATTAATAAATGACGTTTCTACGGATAAAGGTCCTGACTTAGTTAAAAAAATTGTTGATGGATCGATACACAAAGATAGATTTACGTTGATAGATAGAGTAGAAAAATACGGAGAAGTACGCAATACTTTAACTTCGTTAGAATCTATAGAAGACGATGAAATAGTGTGTCGTTTGGACGGTGGCGATTGGTTGTTGGAAAATGATCTACTTTGGATTATTAATGAATCTTATAAAGATTCTAAGCAGACGGTAGCATGGACTGCGCATCGTTGGAGTTATACGACCCGAAATATTTCTGGTCCATTAAATTTGCAAGCGGGTCAAACTGTTTATCAACATCCCTGGGTTTCAAGTCATCTTAAAACGTTTCGAGCAGGTCAACTTCGTAAAGTTCCTATGGCCAACTTTTTCACCGATTCTGGCGAATATATCATGATAGCATGCGATCAAGCTATATTTCTTCCTATGATGCACCTGTCTCACCTAGAAGGAAAAAAGCTGAACTTTGTTCCTGTTGTGGGTTATCACTACAACATAGATCTTGGAAACAAAAATTTGTTTACTTCGAATCGAGCTATCAATCAAAAGATGTCAGCCGAAATGATTCGTGAAAGAGGATTTTTAGGGTGAGGATTCTTCTAGATAACGTCAACGTCAATTCTTCTTCGGGTCCAAATTCATTTGGCAGAAGACTTATGATTGAATCTGAAAAGATTGGTCACGTCGTAGGACCCGACGTGTTCGATCCCGACGTTCAATTGTCTTTCATAATGGCTACCCAAAAGAAAGCCAAAATGGTGCTAAGACTAGATGGAATCTATTTTAATTCTCGACAAGATTGGGAAAAATTAAACGCACCAATCAAGCAATCATTCAATCAGGCTGAGCTGGTCGTGTATCAATCTAATTTTAATAAAAAATTGACAGAAAGATATTTCGGTACACCAAAAAATTCGGTGGTAATCAATAATGGTACTTGTATGCAAACGATAGGCACTATTCCAAAACTCAATCACCCAGAGTTAGATAAATATTCAGAAGTGTGGTCATGTGCCTCTTCTTGGCGTCCACATAAAAGGCTTAAGGAAAACATAGGATATTTTTTAGAAAAATCTCCTGAAGATGCTTGTCTCGTTGTAGCAGGTGAAAATCCAGATCATGTCGTTAAACATCCTAGAATACTTTATACTGGTCAACTTTCTTGGCAGCAATGTGTAGCTCTATATAAAAGATCGAGTACTTTTCTACATCTTGCTTTTCTCGATCATTGTCCAAATGTTGTCGTAGACGCTCGAGCCGCTGATTGTAAATTAATCGTAGCTTCTAGCGGTGGAACTAAAGAGATAGTAGGTCCAAATTCTGTAATAATTGAAGACTTGGATTGGGACATGTCTCCTCTTGACCTTTATTCACCGCCATCTTTAGATTATTCTAAAGTAAGAAAGAACGAAATTATTTCTGACGTAAACATTGTTAGCGTAAGTCGTCGATACATTGAAGCTTTGGAGTCGATATGAAAAATATACATGAATCTGTCAGTAAGTTGTTGTCACTCAAGTTGGAAAAATATAAAAGTGAAAAGTTAAGTTCTTCGACTTGTACGGCAATTTATCAAGACATATTCGAAACGTTCGTCGATCTTTTTCAAGAATCGAAGATCGAAGTTAGTAACGAGGCGATGAACATGGTTTGTCAGATGTACTACGATGCTGTTACCATTAACGGTAATCAAGAACTAGACCCCAATATCTTTTCTCAAAGAGCTAGCGTAAAGAATGTCGAAACAAAAGAATTAGGGCTTTTAGCTAGTCTTTTTTCTAATACGCCCTTTGCTTCTCCAATTATTTTTGAAATAAAAAGGAGGTCATAACGATGAAGAAGGTCGAAAAGGGATGGGGTTATGAACTCTGGATCCACAATGATGAAAAGTATTGTGGAAAACTTTTGTTTTTTTTCAAAGGTAAAAAATGCAGCCTTCATTATCACAAGTTGAAACACGAAACCTTCTATGTTCAATCTGGTTCTCTTAAGTGCACGTTTATGAATGGTAACGACACAGAAAATATTGTGTTATCTTCTGGAGATATTAAGGAAATACATCCAGGATTGGTTCATCAAATGGAAGCGATTGAAGATACTATTATGTTTGAGTTTTCAACGCAACATTTTGATGAAGACAGCTATAGATTACAAAAGGGCGATTGATGGGCCTCGGTGGATATTTAATGTGGACGGCTGTTGCTAGAGAAATTTGTCGAGCAGCCAGCGTTCAAAAAGTTTTTCCATTCGAACAACATGGAATGTTTGTTAAAACTGTTAAAACGCCTATTTTTGACAACAATCCTTTTATTCAAC
>Ga0194123_10002071_pt1 | contig 27450 bp, 22 predicted proteins | sample TA2MahsurfametaG_5_FD_155479 | JGI IMG/M metagenome (GOLD analysis project Ga0194123, IMG submission 155479) | Freshwater microbial communities from Lake Tanganyika, Tanzania - TA2015023 Mahale A surface | ecosystem: Environmental > Aquatic > Freshwater > Lake | place: Tanzania: Lake Tanganyika... | reverse complement strand
GACTTCTCGACATGGTCGTCGATGACCTTCTGGGCCGCGAACTCGTGGCCGGTCGGGGACTTCGCCTCGAGCAGTTCCTTCAGGAATTCAGGGTAACCGACGGGCTTGGCGGGCTTTTTGGACATGCAGGAGTTCTACCCTTCCCGGAGGGAATGTCGAGCGACAGGTAAGGTTGAGCGGCCCGCTCAACCGCGGCTGACCGTGCCGGTCAGCCCTACCACGTCGCCGCAGGGCGGCCGAGGGTAGGGGCGCGGCTTCGCCGCGCCCTCCGCAGGGGAGTGCACGATGAATCGTGTCCCTACCCGTGCCATCGAATCAATTCAGTCCTCGATTCAGTCCTCTACGCAGTCATCGACTCAGCCCTCTACGCATTACTTGTTCCACGGCGCGCGGGCCAGCAGCAGTCCCATGCCGCACCAGTCGGTGACGCCGGCGAAGATCAGGCCGCAGCCGACGAAGCCGCTGAGGCCGTAGAAGCCCGGGTGGACGAAGGTGCCGAGCATGACGCCGGTGAAGACCATGGCGCCCGCGGCGATGCGGACCTGGCGTTCGACCGAGATCACGCCGCCGGCGTCCTTGTCGATGGGGAGTCCGGCCTGCTGGCAGGAATTCGTGCCACCCTGGACGACGAGGGTCCTCAGGCCGCTGGCTTCGAGCTTCTGGGCGGCGGTGCGGGCCCGGCCGCCGGAGGCGCAGAGGAGCACGACGGTCTTCTGGTCGTTGCCCGAGAGGAGGGCGCGGACCGACTCCGCGGTGACGTTCTCGAGGGGGAGATTGACCGCGCCCTGGACGCGGCCGGAGCGGAATTCGCCGGGCGAACGGACGTCGAGGAGCAGCGCACCGGCGCCGACTTCGGCCATCACGTTGAGCGGGTGGAGTTCGTCATGGCGGTCCGCGGCGATCGCGCCCGGAGCGCCGCAGGCCTTGACGGTCCCGCAGGAGCCGGCGGCCGGGGCGATGTCCGTCGGACGACGCAGGGCGAGGTCGCGGACATAGGTGGCGCCGCTGACATTGCAGGCATCGAAGCCGTGCTCGCGGAGGAGGCGCGTGCCCACGTGGGCGCGGAGGCCGCTGTGGCAGACGACCGCGGTGGGCTTCGACTTGTCGAGTTCACCGAGGCGTTCGCGCAGGGTGTTGAGCGGGATGTTGCGGGCGTGCTCGGCGCCGAGGAGCTTCAGCTCGGCGCACTCGTCGGCATCGCGGAGGTCGACGACCTGGTAGGAGGTCAGATCGGCGTCGGGCTGGATCACCGGGGCGAGGCCGTCGAGGTCGTTGATCGCCGCGAAGGCCGCCATGTGCAGCGGATCCTTGGCTGAGCCGAAGGGCGGGGCGTAGGCGAGGTCGACCTGCGCGAGGTCGCGCACCGTGCCGCCGAAGTGGAGGAACGAAGCGACCACGTCGAGGCGCTTGTCGATGCCGGCCGCGCCGACCGCCTGGGCGCCGAGGATCCGGCCCGTGCCGGCTTCATAGACGAGCTTCAGGGTCAGCGACTTCGCGCCGGGGTAGTAGCCGGCGTGATGGTTGGCGGTGATGTGGACCGCCCGGGCGGCGACGCCTCGCTTCAGGGCGGACTTCAGCGAATCGCCCGCGATGCCGGCCCCGAGACCGAAGACCTTGATGATGGCCGTGCCCCAGGCGGAGGGGGCCGGCGCCGACTTGCCCGTGGCGGCGTGTTCGCCGACCAGTCGGCCGGTGCGGTTGGCGATGCCGGCGAGCGGGACGCGTCCGCGCTGGCCGGTGGGGCCGAGACGATATTCCGCGGCGTCACCGACGGCGTAGATGTCGAGGTCGGACGTGCGCTGGTATTCGTCGGTGAGGATGCCGCCCGTAGGGCCGACGCCGAGTCCGGCGGCGACCGCGAGCTGGTTATAAGGACGCACGCCGAGGCCGAGGATGACCAGGTCAGCGTCGACGGTGACCCCGTTGTCGAGCACCACGCCGGTGGCCTTGCCCGCGGCTTCGCGGATGGCGCTGAAGCCGGATCCGGAGATCAGGCGGACGCCGTGGCGGAGGAGTTCGCGGCGGAGCGGCTCGGCCATCTCGGCGTCGAGCGGAGGCAGGACCTGGCCGGCCCGCTCGACCAAGGTGACGTCCAGGCCGCGTTCCTTGAGCTGTTCGGCGACCTCGAGGCCGATGAAGCCCGCGCCGACGACGGCCACCTTCTTCGCGGAAGGCAGCTGGGCGAGGATGCGGTCCATGTCCTCGATGTTGCGGAGCGAATGGACGCCTTGGGCGCGGACGCCCGGGACGTCGGGGATGAGCGGGGCGGCACCGGGGGCTAGGATGAGCTTGTCGTAGGACTCGTCGTATTCCGTGCCCACGGCGTGGTCGCGGATGCGCACGGTCTTCTTGGCGCGGTCGATGGACAGGGCCTCGTGACGCACGCGGACCTCGATGTTGAAGCGCTTCTTGAACATCTCGGGCTTGGCCACGAGGAGCTTGGCGCGGTCTTGGATGACGCCGCCGAGATGGTAGGGCAGGCCGCAGTTGGCGAAGGAGACGAAGCCGTCCTTCTCGAGCATGATGATGCGGGCCTTCTCATTGAGACGACGGGCGCGCGTGGCGGCCGAGGCGCCGCCGGCGACGCCGCCGACGATGAGGATCTTGGGAGAGGGGGTCATAGGATTATTGGGAGAATTGGGAACGGATGCAGCCGAGGATGGAAAGGCAGCCCGCATGGGCCACGCGGTAGCGGGCGACGCGGCCGGAGCGCTCGGCGGCGACCAGGCCGTGCGCCCGGAGGCGCATCAGGTGCTGGCTGACCGTGGCTTGCGGACGGCGGAGGCGCGTGGTGAGCTCGGACACGTCCAGCGGGCCGTTTTCCAGCGCCTCGACGATGCGGAGGCGGTCGGGGTGGGAAAGCGTGCGGAGGGCTCCGGCACAGTGACGGAGGACCTTCGGATCGAGCGGCCGCGGCTTTGACATATTCAATAGTTTGAATGTGTTTCGGGGAAAGGCAAGTGGCAATGAGAGTATGGAGTATTGAGTATCGAGTATGGGGGGAAGATGCCCGTTTCGGGTGGCGGGTGGGGCAAACAAAAGGCAGGGGAGACCGGAAACCGGAATGTTAGCTTGGTACATTAAACCCCAGCCAATCATCCGGTCTCCGGTTTCCCTTTGAGTTCCGTCTTTAGGTAGGGTTGAGCGGCCCGCTCAACCGCGGCTGACCGGGCCGGTCAGCCCTACCTCGATGCAGCACTGTCGTGACGCGGTGCTGCCCCTGCCTCCGAAGCCTACGCCTTCTTCTCCGCCTTGTGGACCAGCGCGAAGATCCCGGCGGCCATGACGACCAGGCCGGCGTAGCAGACCCACTCGGGCAGGCCGAGGAGTTCGGGGAGGCGGAGTTTGCCGTAGGCGCCGACGGGCAGGATGTTCGCGGCGACCCAGTCGAAGGTGAGCGCGTAGGCGATGCCTCCGACGAGCATCCCGGCGAGGCCGGCCAGGGCGTCAAGGCGTCCGGTGGCGACGGCGGCGAGGCCGGTGCCGGGGCAATAGCCGTAGAGGACCATGCCGACTCCGAAGATCGCGGCACCGAGGCCGACGGCGAGGAGGTTGGTCGCCTTGATGTGGTATTGCGCGAGGTCCTGCCCGTGCAGGATGGCGATACCGACGCCGCCGACGGCGATGGCGGTCATCATGACCTTGATCACGGTGAAATCGCGGAATTGGAAGAGGCGCACGATGACGTCGAAGTCGGTCACGCCGCCGCGGTGCAGCAGGAAGCCGAAGACGAGTCCGAAGGCGACGGCCGACCAGAGGAGTTCGGGGCCGGTGAGGAAAGCGAGCGGGAGCAGCATGGCGGTGGGTCTCGGTGCGGGGTCAGGCCTGGCGGGAGCGGCCGTAGAGCAGCTTCGCGGTGAGGATGCCCGAGGCGAACATCACGAGGAAGAAGAGCCAGCCGCTGACGGCCAGCTGCAGGCAGCCGCTGATGCCGTGGCCGCTGGTGCAGCCGTCGGCGAGACGGGCGCCGTAAAGGATGACCACTCCGCCGAGGAACGCCGCGATGAGGCGTTTGGGCTTCGAAGGACCGAAGCTCTCGGTCCAGACCGCGGAATCAGCCGAGACCTTGAACGTTCCGCACAGCAGGGCGCTGAGGAGCGCGCCGAGCACCGTGCCGACGAGGAAGAGCGTGCTGTAATCCCAGGTCGGGACCGCGGTCTTGGCCCAGTAGGTATTCGCCGCGACTTTGTCCGCACCGAGGATCGGCAGCGCGCAGGCGCCGGAGGCCTGGGCGAGTCCGGTGGACATCCCGAGCGGCTTGTTCGCGAGCGAAAACGTGAGGATGCTGAGCAGGCCGATCAGCGCCCCGACGAGGTAGGGGTTCCAGCGAGGGTTCTTCATGGGGTTACACCTAAGATGGAGGATGAATGATGAGGGATGAAGGATGAAGTTGGGGGATGAGCGGTTGGCGGTCAGCGGTTGGCGGTTGGGGAGATGCCGTGCAAAAGTGCAAATCGGAGCGGTGCTCCTGTGCAAAGGTGCAAAAGTGTAATGCTCCAACAGATAGGGTCAGGGCGCGTGATGAGTACCCTTTGCATCTCTGGCCAACTAGCCCACTGACCAGCCGGTCAACTCATTCCACCCCTTGTCACCGTGTCACCTTGCCCACTTGCCCCCTCGAAGGCTACGCCTTCGCGGGTAGGGTTGAGCGGCCCGCTCAACCGCGGCTTGCCGGGTCGGTCAGCCCTGCTGGCGGTCGCTCGCCGGGTTTTGACACGTGGGCCGACCGAGCTCAGGCTCAGTCCATGAAAGTCGAAAACCTTACCAAGCTCATGAGCGGTTCGTTCGTCCTGTCCGGCGTGGCCTTGTCTCATTGGGTCCACCCGGACTGGATCTGGCTCGCCGTCTTCGCCGGCGTCGGTTTGGTCCAGTCCGTCTTCACCGGTTTCTGCGTCCCGAGCTGGTGGCTCGCGCGCATCGGCTGGGTCGACGACCAAGGCGTGATCCGTCGTCCGCAGAAGTAAGGACGACGCGAAGGCGGAGCCTTCGAGGGGGCACGCTGGCAAGGTGGCACGTGTGGACTAGGGCAGCACGCGGTGCTGCCCCTACCTCGATGCGAGGCACTCCCCCTATACTCGATACTCCAGACTCTATACTCCCAATTACGCGAGCCGATTCGCCGCGCTGACGAGGGCCTTGAGGCCGGCGAGCTCGATGTTCGCGTCGACGCCGCATCCCCAGACGGTGCGGCCGTCCTTGGACTGCAGGGAGACATAGGCGGCGGCGGAAGATTCCGAGCCGGCGGTGAGGGCGTGCGAGCGGTAATCCTTGAGGGAGAAGTTCGCCCAGCCCTTGGATTCGAGGGCGTGCACGAGGGCGCTGATCGGGCCGTTGCCTTCGCCGGTGAGCGTCAGGACCTTGCCGTCGCGACGGACCTCGGCCTCGCAGCGCACGGCCTCCTTGCTGACGGGCGTGGAGCTGAACGCGACGAGTTCGAGGGGCGCGGCGACGTTGACGAAGTTCGCGCGGAAGCAGTCGTGGATCTCGGCGGGCGAAAGTTCCTTGCCCAGCTTATCGGCGTGCTTGCCGATGAGGTTGCCGACTTCCGGGTGCATCAGCTTCGGGAGGTCGAAGCCGAACTCGCGGTCGAGGACGTAGGCGACGCCGCCCTTGCCGCTCTGCGAGTTGATGCGGATGATGGCCTCATACGAACGGCCGATGTCCTTCGGGTCGATGGTGAGGTAGGGGACGTCCCAGAGGGCGTCTTGGCCGATCTTGGAGCGGCGGTCCATGCCCTTCTTGATGGCGTCCTGGTGGGAGCCGGAGAAGGCCGTGAAGACCAGGTCGCCGCCGTAGGGGTGGCGGTCGTGCACGCTCATGCGGGTCACGCGTTCGTAGACCTCGCGGATCGCGCCGAGGTTGCGGAAATCGAGCTTCGGGTCGATGCCGTGCGAGAACATGTTCAGCGCGACGGTGACGATATCGAGATTGCCCGTGCGCTCGCCGTTGCCGAAGAGCGTGCCCTCGACGCGGTCCGCGCCGGCCATCAGGCCGAGCTCGGTGGCGGCGACGCCGGTGCCGCGGTCGTTGTGCGTGTGCAGGGAGACGATGGCCATCGCGCGGTCGCTGAGATGGCGGCAGAACCACTCGATCTGGTCGGCGTGCGTGTTCGGTGTGCCGGCTTCGACGGTCAGCGGCAGGTTCAGGATGATCTTACGCTGGGCCGAAGCGCCCCAGGCCTTGGCGACGGCTTCGCAGACCTCGAGGGCGTAGTCGGGCTCGGTGAGCACGAAGGTCTCCGGGCTGAATTCCAGCTGCCAGTGCGTCTCCGGCAGGGCGTCGGTGAGCTCACGGATGAGCTTCGTGCCGTTGACGGCCATCTCGAGCACCTGGGACTTGGAGAGGCCGAAGACGATCTCGCGCTGGGCCGGGTTGGTCGGCGTGTAGAGGTGGACGATCGCGCGATGGGCGCCCTTGAGGGATTCGATCGTGCGGCGGATGAGGTGTTCGCGGGCCTGGACGAGGACCTGCACCGAGACGTCTTCGGGGATCAGCTGCTTTTCGATGAGCTCGCGGGTGAAGGCGAACTCGGTGTCGGAGGCGGACGGGAAGCCGATCTCGATCTCTTTGAAGCCGATGCGACAGAGGGTCTGGAAGAGCTCGTGCTTCTCCGGCACGTTCATCGGGATCGCCAGGGCCTGGTTGCCGTCGCGGAGGTCGACCGAGCACCAGCGGGGCGCCTGCTCGATGCGCGCGTCCGGCCAGCGGCGGTCCGGGAGGCGGACGGTCTCGAAGGGGCGGTATTTCTGCCGGGGGGAATCCATGGCGGGCGAAGTTCGGATGGTGGGAAGGGAGGGAAGGGCTGGCGAGCGTGGGTTTGGGCCCCTGAAAGCAAAAAACCCACCCGGAAGTCCGGGTGGGTTTTTTCGCAAAGGAGCGAGACCCGGACTTAGGCGTCAGGCTTGGTCTTCGGAAGCTTGGTCACGCGCTTCAGGTCCTTGACCGTGCCACGCTTCTTGAGCAGTTCCACGCGCTCGAAGCGCTTGAGGACGTTACGCTTCGCTCCGGATGAGGAGGCGCTGGACTTGAAACTGTTGTGCTGGGTCATGGCCGTAAGGTGGGTGGAAGTTTTGACAAAAGGGGTGGAGAGGGCGGGAGCAAGGGGAAAAGCGGTCAAAATACCGCCGTAAGCCCTTATTCCTTCGGTTTCGTCCCTCAGGCGTGCCTCAGGATGCCCTTCACCACGTGGCCTTCGACGTCGGTCAGGCGGAATTGGCGGCCCTGATAGCGGAAGAGGAGCCCCTCGTGGTTGATCCCGAAGAGGTGCATCAGGGTGGCCTGCATGTCGTGGATGTGGACCCGGTCCTGGGTGATGTTCCAGCCGAACTCGTCGGTCGCCCCATGGACGTAACCCGGCTTCACGCCGCCGCCGGCGAGCCACCAGGAGTAGGCCCGGCCGAAATGGTCGCGGCCCTTGAAGCCTTGGCCCTGTTGGTTCTGGGCGAACGGCGTGCGGCCGAATTCGCCGCCCCACACGACGAGGGTGTCGTCGAGCAGTCCGCGTTGCTTGAGGTCCTTGACCAGCGCCGCGCTGGCCTGGTCGGTGTCGAGGCACTGCTGGGCGAGCTGGCCGGTGGTAAGATTGTTATGCTGATCCCAGCCGGCGTGCATCAGCTGCGTGAAGCGCACGCCGCGTTCGGCGAGGCGACGGGCGATGAGGCAGTTGTTGGCGAAAGTGCCGGGCTTGAGGACGTCGGGACCGTACATCTCGAGCACCGACTTCGGCTCGTTCTTGAAGTCGAGCAGATCGGGCACCGAGGCCTGCATGCGGAAGGCCATCTCGTATTGCGAGATGCGCGTGTCGATCGCCGGGTCGCCCGCTTCGCCGAGGTGGGCGCGGTTGAGCGCCTGCAGGTCGTCGAGCATCGTGCGCCGCGCCTCGCGGCTGACGCCGGCGGGGTTGTTGACGAAGGGCACCGGATCGCCGACGCCGCGGAAGCGCACGCCCTGGTGCTTGCCGGGCAGGAAGCCGTTGGACCAGTAATGTTCGAAGAAGAGCTGGCCGCAGGTCTTGGCGGCGTCGGAGGACGTCATCACGACATACGCCGGCAGGTCTTCGTTCATCGAGCCGAGGCCGTAAGAGAGCCAGGCGCCCATCGCCGGGCGGCCGGGGATCTGCGAGCCGGTCATGAAGAAGGTCACGCCGGGCGCGTGGTTGACCGCCTCGGTGTTCATCGAGCGGACCACGCAGAGCTCGTCGGCGATCGCGCCGGTGTACGGCAGCATCTCGCTCATCTCGATGCCGCTGGAGCCCCATTTCTTGAAAGGTTTGATCGCGCCGACGCACGGGAACTTCGCGTACCCGCTCGACATCGTGGAGAGGCGGGTGTCGCCGCGCACGCTGGCGGGGATGTCCTCGCCGGCCATCTTGGCGAGCAGGGGCTTATGGTCGAAGAGGTCGACGTGCGAAGGGCCGCCGCCCTGCCAGAGGCAGATCATGCGCTTGGCCTTGGGGGCGAAGTGCGGGAGTCCGGGCAGGGCGCCGACGGGGTTCGGGGCGGCCTTGAGGTCGCGGGCGAGGAGCGAGGCGAGGGCGACCGAGCCGATGCCCTGGACGCCGGCGCTGAGGAAGCTGCGGCGCGTCAGGCGCTCGCGCCATTCGGAAGGAGAGAGTTCGAAGTCCATGGGGGTCAGTCGCGGGTGACGGCGGCGTCGAGGTTGTAGAGGGCGAGGCAGGTGGCGGTGAGCGCGGCGTGCTCGGCGGCGGGGATCGCCGCCTCGCGCGGGCTCTCGCCGACGGCGAGGAGCGCGTCGGCGGCCTTGGCGTCGGCGGCGTAGGCCGCGCGCTGGTTGGCGAGCATCTTGGCCAGCAGAGCGGGTTCCTGGCCGGCCGGGGCGCGGCCGAGCACGAGGGCGAAGGCGCGGGCGAGGCGGGCCTCGTCGGTCGGCTGCTCCTTCGTCACGCGCTGGGCGAGCACGCGGGCGGCTTCGACCCAGGTCGGGTCGTTGAGCATCGTGAGCGCGTGCAGGGGCGAGGACGTGATCGCGGTGCGCACGCGGCAGGTCTGGCGCGCGGAGCTGTCGAACATGTTCACCGGCGCGATGGTGCGACGCCAGAAGGTGTAGAGCGAACGACGGTAAAGGTCGGGGCCTTTCGATTGCGGGTAGGTGAAGTCGCGCTCCTTGGTGATCGCGAGGCTCTCCCAAGGGCTGTCGGGCAGGTAAGGGTAGACCGGCACGCCGCCGACCTTGGCGCTGAGCAGACCGCTGGAAGCCAGGGCGACGTCGCGGAGGATCAGCGAAGGCAGGCGGAGGCGCGGGGCGCGGGCGAGGAGCTTGTTCTCCGGGTCCTTCTGGAGGTGCTCCTTGGTCACGCGGCTGGACTGGCGGTAGGTCTTGCTCGTCACGATCAGGCGTTGGAGGGCCTTGGTCTTCCAGCCGGATTCACGGAACTCGACGGACAGCCAGTCGAGCAGCTCCTGGTGCGTGGGTCGGTCGCTCTGCACGCCGAGGTCCTCGGAGGTGCGGACGATGCCGAAGCCGAAGAAGTGCTGCCACTGGCGGTTGGCCTGCACGCGGGCGGTCAGCGGATGCTCGGGGCGGAAGAGCCACTGCGCGAGGCCGAGGCGGTTCTTCGGGGCGTCTTTCGGCAGGGGCGGCAGGAAGCCCGGCGCGTCGAAGGTGACCTTCTCCTTCTTCGAGAGGTACGCGCCGCGGTCGAGGATGTGGGTGTCGCGCGGCTGGGCGTCGCTCATCACCATCACGCGCGGCAGGACGTCGCCGCGGTAGCCGTCGAGGAGCTGCCTCGCGCGGTCGATCTGCTTCAGCGCGGCGATCTTCTTCCGGTCGTCGGGGAAGACTTTGCTGTTGTAATGATCGCGGAGCGTCTTGGTCTCGGCGGCGGTCCGCTGCTTGTCCGGCGCGAGCAGGATTCCGAGTTCCTTGGGAAGCATGCCCTGGCCCTTCGTCAGCTTGGCCAGCCAGGCCTCGAAGGCCTTGGCCTGGTGGGCGAAGAAGTCCTTGTTCAGACGGTCGAAGTCGGCCTGCAGGCGGGCCAGTTCGGCCGTCTGTTCGGGCGAGGGCGCCTCGACCACCGCGCCGTCGAGACGGAAGCGGCTGCGCCCGCCTTTCTGCGTCGGGCCGCCGCTCGGGGTGCCGCGTTCGTTGACGCGGTTGAACGCATCGAGCCACTGGTAGTAGTCCTTCTGCGTGATCGGGTCATACTTATGGTCGTGGCATTGCGCGCAGGCCACCGTGAGGCCGAGCCAGGTGGTCGTCGTGCTCTCGACGCGGTCGAAGAGGCTCACGAAGCGCTGTTCTTCGGCGATGTTGCCGCCTTCGCCGTTGAGGATGTGGTTCCGGTTGAAGGCCGTGGCGATCTTCTCCTCGAGGCCGGCGCCCGGGAGCAGGTCGCCTGCGAGCATCTCGGTGCTGAGGCGGTCGAACGGCTTGTCGGCGTTGAGGTTCTTCACCAGCCAGTCGCGCCAGACCCACTGGAAGGTATCGCCGTCCTGCTGGAAGCCGTTGCTGTCCGCGTAACGCGAAGCATCGAGCCAGGGGAGGGCCATGCGTTCGCCGTAGTGCGGCGAGGCCATCAGGCGGTCGACCTGCTTCTCGTAGGCGTCGGGGCTCTGGTCCGCGAGGAAGGCGGCGCTCTCCTCCGGCGTGGGCGGCAGGCCGGTGAGGTCGAGCGAGACGCGGCGCAGCAACGTGGCTTTCGGGGCTTCGGGCGAAAGGGTGAGGCCGGCTTGGGCGAGCTTCTCGGCCACGAAGGCGTCGACGGGATGTTTCTCGCCGTTGGCAGGCAGGGCGGGGCGGACCGGGGTGACGAAGGCCCAGTGCGGTTTGTACTCCGCGCCTTCGGCGATCCAGCGCCTGAGGGTCTCCTTCTGCGCGGCGGTCAGAGTGCGGTGCGAATCCGGCGGCGGCATCACCTCGTCGGAGTCGGTCGAGACCAGCCGCTTCACGAGCTCGCTGGCCGCCGCGTCGCCGGGGACGAAGGCTTGCTTCTCCAGCGCGGCTTCCCGGACGTCGAGGCGCAGCTTGGCCTTGCGCTTGTTGCCGTCGGGTCCGTGGCAATAGAAGCAGTTCTCGGACAGGATCGGACGGACCTCCTCGTTGTAGTCGACCTTGGCGGAGGCGGTCGCCGCGAGCAGGGCGAGGAGGAGGCTGGGGGCGAGCCGGGGCATGGGGAGATTTTAACAGGGGAAGCCCGAACGAGGAATGGTCGGGGCCGATGGCTAGGTTGTAGAATACGACCAGCCGTCGGCGGGGGTTAGCATTCAGACAGCCTTCGCATCGGGTGGTTTCAATCACCGAGTGGCCCGCCGAGACCGGCAGGTGGGATCACGCTACAAATCGCTGGAAAAGGATAGCCTGACTGGGTTTGGGGTTGCTGGCAGGGCCGGCTCGGGTGTCATTCTGACCCGTGCGCCTTCTGGACCGCTACATCCTCGCCGAATGGGCCAAAGTCTTCGCCCTGGCCTTGCTGAGCTTCATGGGCCTGATGCTGCTTTCGGACGGATATAACCGCATCCCCGAGTTCCTGGCCCTCGACGCGGACTGGGGTACGATCATCGCCTACCTGCTCCTCGGCCTGGTCCGGAACCTCTCCCTCCTGATCCCGATCTCCCTGCTGATCTCGGTCATCTTCGTCCTGGCGACGATGAACCGTAACCAGGAGATCGCCGCGGCCCGCGCCGCCGGCATCGGCATTGGACGCCTCACCGCCCCGTTGTGGGCCGTGGGCGGCCTGCTCGCCGGCCTGCTGGCCCTCCTCAACGCCGTGCTCGTGCCCGACGCCTTGGAGGCCATGAACGCCATCCAGGAAGAGGCCCAGTTCGCCGCCCTCAAGGCCAAGGGCGGCAACGCCATCCCGCGCGGCCAGGCTTCGTCCGTCTCGTTCGAGAACGCCAAGGCCCGCCGGCTCTGGCTCATCTCCAACCTCGGCCTCTCCACCGGCCAGGCCTTCGAAGTCGTCGTGCACGCCTTCGACGCGAACCAGCGCGAAGTGCGCCGCATCTCCGCCCGCTTCGCCGAATTCCGCAGGACCCCGCAGGGGTGGCGCTGGACATTCCGCGAAGGCCGCGACCTGCGCTTCGACCCCGCCACCGGCTCCCTCATGGCGCAGCCGCGTTTCCAGGAGCTGACGCCGGACTTCAACGACGACCCCGAGGTGATGTTCTACTCCACCAAGGAGCCGGCCAAGCTCTCGCTCCGCGAGGTCTCCCGTTTCGTCGACCAGGCCGGCTTCAATCCGGGCGGACCCAACGCCGCCTACGCGATGCGCTATCACGCCATCCTCTCCGTGCCGGTCATCTGCCTCATCGTCGTCGCCGTCGCCATCCCGTTCTCGGTGGTGCCCGGCCGCGTCAGCCCGATGGTGGGCGTCGCCAAGACGTTCGGCCTCTTCCTCGGTTTCTATTTCCTCACTTCCTTCTGCTCCGCCTTCGGCGAAAGCGGCGCCTTGCCGCCCATCGTCGCGGCCTGGATCCCGACGACGCTGGTCGCGGGCTGGGCCTTCCCGAAGCTGCGGGCCATCAATTGATCCATGCTTAGAGCCATCCGTATCCGCCCCGGACGTCCCGTGCGCGCCCTCCGGGGACATCCCTGGGCTTTCCTCGGCGAAGTCGAGTTCGTCGGCGCGCCGCCGGTCGACGGCGATTGCGTCGAGCTGACCGACCTCAAGGGCCGCTGCCTCGGCGCCGGCCTCTGGAACGGCAAGTCGCAGATCGCCTGGCGCCGCTACTCGCGCCGCCCGATCACCCTCGACGGCCCGCTGCTCGAAGAACTCGTCACCGCCTCGGTCAACCGCCGCGCCGGCAAGCCGGTCTGCCGCCTGATCTGGTCCGAGGCCGACAGCCTGCCGGGTCTAGTCGTCGACCGCTATAACGACCTGCTCACGATCCAGGCGCTGACCTGCGGCATCGACCGCCGCCTCGCCACGATCATCGACGTCCTGCAGCGCCTGCTGAAGCCGCGCGAGATCGTCCTGCGCAATGACGCCGCCACGCGTAAGCTCGAAGGCCTGCGCCAGGAGATCCGCACGGTCTCGGGCAAGCCGCTCGAGCCCGCCTGGATGGAAGTCGGCGGCGTGCAGGTGCTCATCGACCTCATGGGCGGTCAGAAGACCGGCACCTACCTCGACCAGCTCGACCAGCATCAGAACGTCGCGAAGCTGGCCAAGGGCCGCCGCGTGCTCGACGCCTTCTGCAACCAAGGCGGCTTCGGCCTCGCCTGCGCCAAGGCCGGCGCCGCCAGCGTGCTCGGCCTCGACCAGTCCGAGGACGCCATCGCCGCCGCCCGCTCGGCCGCCGAACGCAACGGCCTCAGCGCCTCGTTCGAAGTCGCCAACGTCTTCGACTGGTTCACGGAGCACCGCGAGGCGTCCTTCGACCTCATCGTCCTCGATCCGCCGCCTTTCGCCCGCAGCAAGGACGCCGTCGACGGCGCCCTGCGCGGTTACAAGGAGCTGAACCTCCGCGCGCTCCGCCTGCTCGCCCCGGGCGGCATCCTGGCGACCTACTCCTGTTCGCACCGTGTCTCGGAAGAGATGTACCTTGAGGTCATCGAGGCCGCCGCGTCGGACGCCCGCCGCGAGGCCGTGATCCTCGAGCGTACGTCCCAGCCGGCCGACCACCCGGTGCTCCTGAACTTCCCTGAGAGCCGCTACCTCAAGGGCTTCATCGTCGAGATTCGGGCTTAACTCCCGGGCCGCTTCCGCTTTCATCGCGCCATGATCGTCTCCCTCCGTGGCAAGCTCATCGAAGCCGGCGTCCTGCGCGTCGTCATCGAGTCGTCGGGCGTGGGCTATGAGGTCAACGTGCCCGTCACGACCGCGGAGCGCCTGCCCAAGCTGGGCGCGGAAGTCTTCCTGCTCGTCCACCACGTCTTCCGCGAGGACGGCCAGGCCCTCTACGGCTTCGCCGTCGCCGAGGAACGTGAGTTCTTCAAGCTGCTCGTCGAGAAGGTGTCGGGCGTCGGCCCCAAGATGGCTCTGAACATCCTCAGCCGCCTCGCGTTGCCGATCCTCCGCGACGCGATCGTGCGCGGCGACGTCGCCTTGCTTTCCCAGTGCCCCGGCGTCGGCAAGAAGACCGCCGAGCGCCTCGTCATGGAACTCAAGGACAAGGTCGGCCTCGAAGGCCCCGGCGCCGCCCCGGCGGCCGCCGCGACCATCGTGCCCGCCCAGCCCACGCCCGCCACGGACGCCGTCGCCGCGCTCATCGCGCTCGGTTTCAAGGCGGCGGACGCCGACAAGGGCGTGCGCGCCGCGCTGGCCAAGCTCGGCGCCGGCGCCACCGCCGATCAGTTGGTGAAGGCCGCGCTCGGGCGCTAACGCAGAGTAGGTGTTGGCGGATAGCGGATAGCGGTTGCCGGTTAGGATGATTCGTTTGAGGTGGCGGGTGGCAGGTGGCGGGGAAAGCATCCAGGTCCTGGGTCTCGGCCGTCGGGACTTACGTTCATGTATTCAGGATCAGGTCCCGGGGCTGATGCCCGAACCCATACTTTTCCCGAGCGCTGGCACCAGAAATGCCTCTCCCATCCGCCAACCGCTAACCGCCAACCGCTAAGAACTGTCTCTTATTTGAGCCCGAGGACATCTTCCATGCCATACAGGCCGGCGGGCTGGCTTTTCAGCCAGCGGGCGGCGCGGACGGCGCCCCGCGCGAAGATCTCGCGGTTCGAGGCCTTGTGCGTGAGTTCGAGGCGTTCGCCTTCGGCGGCGAAGAGGACGGTGTGGTCGCCCACGACGTCGCCGCCGCGGATGGCGTGCACGCCGATCTCGCCGAGCGGGCGTTCGCCGACCAGGCCTTCGCGGCCATGCTTGAGGGCTTCCTTGGCGAGCTTGCGCTCTTCGAGGAGGATCTTGAGGAGCGTCTCGGCGGTGCCGGAGGGCGCGTCCTTCTTGAGGCGGTGGTGCATCTCCAGCACCTCGACGTCCCAGCGTCCGGCGTCGGCGAGCGAGCGGGCGGCCTGGCGCACGAGGGCGTTGAGGAGCGTGACGCCCACGGAGTAGTTGCCGGCCCAGACGACCGGGAGGCCCTGGATGGCGGCGGTGATCGCGGCCTTCTCCTCGGCCGTGTGGCCGGTGGTGCCGATCACGAGCGGCTTCTTGTGCCGGGCGCAGAGCTGCGCGACGGCGAGGGTCGCGGAGTGGAAGGAGAAGTCGATGACCACGTCGGCCGCGCCGATGTGCGCGGCGAGGCTGTCGCCCTGGTCGACGCCGGCGGCGATGACGGCTTGCTCGGACGCGGCCACATTGGCGATGGCGAGGCCCATGCGGCCCTTGGCGCCGTTGAGGAGGATGCGGATGGGCTGGCTCATCGGAGGGAGGCGAGGGTGGCGTCGGCGACCTTCTCGACGAGGAGGCGGTTGGCCTCGGACATCTCGCAGAGGGGCAGGCGGACTTCGTCGGAACGGATGATGCCGGCGCGCATCATGCAATGCTTCACGGGCACCGGGTTGGGTTCGACGAAGAGGGTCTTGAAGATGTCGGCCAGCTGGTCGTGCAGGACCTTGGCTTCGGCGAACTGCTTCGTGCGCGCGAGCTTCGCGAGCTTGGCCACCGGGCCGGGGATGAGGTTGGACGCGACGGAGATGATGCCCTGGGCGCCGACTTCGGCGAAGGGCAGGGTCAGGGAGTCGTCGCCGCTGAGGACGATGAATTCCGGATCGGCTTCGCGCACGAGGCGCGCGGCCTTGTCGACCTGGCCGCCGGCTTCCTTGATGCCGACGATGTGCGGGAACTGCTTCCGGAGGCGCAGGGTGGTCTCGACCGTGATCTCGATGCCGCAGCGGCCCGGGATGGAGTAGAGGATGATCGGCTTGGCCGTGGCTTCGGCCAGCACGGAGAAGTGGCGGTAGAGGCCTTCCTGGCTGGGCTTGTTGTAATACGGGGCGACGAGCAGGAACGCGTCGGCGCCGGCTTCGTCGGCGCGCTGGGTCAGGTCGAGGGCCTCGGTCGTGGCGTTGGAGCCCGTGCCGGCCATGACCGGGACGCGGCCGGCGGCGAATTCGACCGTCTTGCGGATGACCTCGATGTGCTCGTCGTAATCGAGGGTGGGGGACTCGCCGGTGGTGCCGACGGCGACGAGGCCGTCGATGCCTTCCCGGATCTGGAATTCGACCAGCTTCTTCAGGTCATCCCAGGCCACCGCTCCCTTGAGGAAGGGGGTGACCAAGGCCGTGTGGGCGCCCACGAAAGCGCGGGGGCCGAAGGGACGGCGGGAAGACTGGGAACCGGTCGAGGACATTGCGGCGTGGAGTGACCCCCGAACCAACCGCCCCGTGACGAAAGAGACAAACCCAAAAACCCCGCCCGGCGGACCGAACCCCGCTTAAGGGGCCGGACCGACGAGGATTCGGTTGTTTTCCGTGTCCGTCACGTAGAGGCGTCCGTCGGGTCCGATGCGGGCGCCGTGCGGGCGGTTGAGCTGCGTGCCGGCCCAGTCCGCGCCGACCGCGGCGCCCTTCTTGCCGTTGCCGACGATCGTGCGGATGGTCTGTTTGATCGGGTCGAAGAGGCGCAGGCAATGGTTCTCCGTGTCGAGGATGAGCACGTTGCCCTTGGCGTCCATCGTGACGTATTTCGGCCCGCGCATCGTGGCTTCGGCCGCCGGACCGTCGGTGGCGGGGCCGGCCTTGCCGGCCTTGTTCACGACCACGTTGAGCTTGCCGTCCTTGACCGCCACGAGCGCGTTGCCGCCGCGCAGCAACGCATAGACCGTGCCGTCCTTCGCCACGCAGGTGGCGCGCACGTCGCCCATCGGGGCGTCGAGCGCGTCGTCGCCGTCCTTCGGCAGGCCGCGCTTGCCGTTGCCGGCGAGGGTCGTGACCACGCGGGTCTTCAGGTCGATGCGGCGGACGCGATGGTTGCCGATGTCGGCGATGGTCATGAACGCGCCGTCCGGGCTGAGCGTGCCGCACATCGTGATGTTGAACTGGGCCTGGTCGGCGGGGCCGCCGTCGCCGGCGAAGCCGGCCTTGCCCGTGCCCGCGAAGAGCGTCGCGACGTGCGTCTGCGGATCGAGGCGGACGATGCGGTGCTGGAAGCTGTCGGCGAGGTAGATGGCGCCGTCCGGGGCGATGGCGATGTCGTGCATGCCGTTGTAGACGGCCGGCGAAAGGTCGAGGAGCTTGGCCGGGGCCGGCAGTTTCGGCGCCTTGCCCGTGCTGTTCCACTTCACGCCGGAGACGTATTCGATCTTGCCGCCGTGCCATTTGAAGACGCGGTTGGCCGGCTGGAATTCGACGCCGTACGCGTCGCCCCGGGCGTCGAAGGCGATGCTGAAAGGTTCGTGCAGGTCTTCGGCGCCGGGGACCTTGACGACTTCGATGGCGGCGAACGCCGTGGCGGCGCAGGCGAGCAGGGGGACGAGGCGGGAGAGCATGCGTCGTTGATACTTTCCGTGGGCCCTTGTTCAAGCCTCGGCGGGAAAATGGTTCGACCTGGGGCGAGACGCCTCCACCTTGGGCATCCTTCCGTGGCTGACCCGCTTCCATTGATCGTCCGCGAACTCGGCGGCGCCGGCGCGCCCCTCGTGGTGCTGCACGGCCTGCTCGGTTCGTCGCGCAACTGGCAGTCCGCCGGCGTGGCCCTCGCCGAACGCGGCCATCGCGTGCTCGCGCCGGACCTGCGTAATCATGGCTCTTCGCCCTGGCATGACGATTGCTCCTACGCCGCGCTGGCCGTCGACGTCATCGCGCTCCTGGACCGCCTCGCGCTCGGCCCCGTGCACCTCGTCGGCCACAGCATGGGCGGCAAGGCCGCGATGCGCCTCGTCATGGATCGTCCCGACCTCGTCGCGCGGCTGACCGTCGTCGACATCGCCCCGCGCGCCTACGCCGACCGCGTGCGGGTCGAGTTCGCCGCCATGAACGCGCTGGACCTGGCGTCGGTGAAATCGCGTAAGGACGCCGACGAGAAGCTCGCCGCGCAGGTGCCGGAGTGGGGCATGCGCCAGTTCATCCTCACCAACCTCGGGCAGGACGCCGAGGGTCGCTGGGGCTGGACCGTGCACCGCGAGGCCCTCACGCGTTCCTTACCCGAGATCCTCGGCAGCTCGCTGGCCGCGGGCGAGGTCTGGGACGGCCCGACGCGTTTCCTGCGGGGCGGGAAGTCGAACTACATCCGCGACGAAGACTTCGCCACGATCCGCGCGCATTTCCCGCGGGCGGACGTCGTCACGCTCCCCGATAGCGGACATAACCCGCACTTCGAGGCGCGGGCCGGGTTCGTCGAGGCGACGCTCGCTTAGGCCGCCGGCCTCGCGAGTCGGCGGCGCAGCATCAGGAAGCCGAACGCCAAGGCCGCCGCGACGATGAGCATCGTTCCGCCGCAGAGGATCAGCATGCGTCGGCCAAGGTGCCCGGTGTCCTCATGCGCCTGGATGAGCGGGGATTCGTCGCCCGCGACCATCATCACCCAGCGGGCCTTGGCGCCGGGCCTGGTCTCGTCGACGAGCCAGAGCAGCACCGTGTGGGGGCTCTCCTCGGGCAGGCGGAGGACGAAATTGCGCGGCTCGGGCGTCCAGCGCCACTCGGCGCTCTCCAGCTTGTAGGACTTCGCCAGTTCTTCGGCCGTGTGCTGGAACGGCGAGTCCAGGTCCAGTTTCGAGGCCGAGGAGAAATCCGGCGCGCCCGTCGCCTCCCGGAGCGCGAAGCTGTCTTTGCCGGTCGACACCACGAAGAGACCTTCGACGGCCTTCGCCAGGTCCGCCCGTTCGCGGATGTTGAAGTTACCGTCGAGGTCCGCCGTCACCTTGAGCGAGCAGGCGCCGTCGGCGTGCAGGGTCAGGCGGCTGAGGAGCACCTCGCCATTGTGGGCTGAGACGAACAAGGGGAGCACGAGGGCTCCCCAGGTCAGGACCAGCTGGCGCAGCGCGCGGATCACTTGCGATCCCAGCGCAGCACGCGGCCGTACTGGTTCCACTCCGTCTCGAGGATGTTGCCGGCGTGGTCGAAGGTGATGCCGTGCGGCGAGGTCACGACGCCTTCGCGCCAGTCGGCGGGCTTCACGGCGGGGGTGTTGGTCTCCTTCTTGGTGCCGTTGGCGCCGGTGTTGTCGTTGACGCCGAGGGCGGCGACCATCTCGCCTTCCTTGTTCCAGACGGAGACGCGGCCGGCGATCTCGGCGACGCACATCAGTTCGCCGTGGAAGGAGGCGGAGGACGGGTTGCGCAGGCCCTTGTCGGCGATCATGCGCGGGTTGGCGCCGTCGAGGTCGACGTGGAACATGCGGTTGTTGCCGCGGTCGAGGCAGAGCAGGCGGGCCGGGCTGAAACGCGTGTCGACGAAGACCTTGTGGGTGTTGGCGAAGCCCTTGCCGTCGACGACCTGCGTGGGGCCGCCGAAGACCGACTTGAACTTGCCGTCCTTGTCGAAGACGAAGACCCAGCTCTTGCCGTAGCCGTCGACGACGTAGATGTCGCCGTTCGGGGCGACGTCGCAGCTCGTGAGCTTCAGGGCGTTGACGGACTTGCCCGCCTTGTCCTTGGCCTTGCCCTTGTCGGCCGGGAAGGCGTCGGGCTTGATCTCCATGACGATGGTGCCGTCGAGCCTGGCCTTGAGGAAACGCTGTTCGCCGAGCACCGCGCCGTAGAGGAACTCGCCTTCGGCGGACTTGCGGATGACGAAGCCGTGCAGGGACATCGGCAGGGCGAGGGTCTTCAGGTATTTGCCGTCCTGACCGTAGACCTGGATGCCGGCGTCCTTCTCCTGGACGCTGACGTAGATGAGGCCGGCCGAATCGACGGCGATCTCGCCGTGGCCGTTGCCGATGGTCTTACGGCCGGGAGGCGTCCCGAGGAAGTCGGGGACCAGCTGATACTTCACTTCGGCGGCGGAGGCGGAGAGGGCGGTCACGGCGAGAAGGGCGAGGGCGCGGAGGGTGGGCATGGTGTGTGGAAGGGGCAGGGGGAGGGGTAGGGGGAGGTCCGTCGGGAGGCAAACGGAATTCGGCAGGCTCGCTTCCGTATTCGGCATCGCTCTGAGGTTGTCACTGCCGCCACCGCCCCTATCCCTACCCCTACCCCTGCTCATGAAATCCCTCCGTCTCCTCGCGGCCCTGGCCGCCCTCGTCGTGTCGGCTTCCGCCGCCGAAGTGAAACTCGAATCCGCCTTCAACGGCAAAGACCTGTCCGGCTGGAAGACCTCCGGCGCCGACGTCTTCTGGACCGTCGCCGACGGCGTCCTCACCGGCGTGAACGACCCCGCTTTCAAGGACTACAAGAAGGGCAACATGCTCTACACCGAGAAGTCCTACCAGGACGTCGTCATCGAGTGCGAATGCCGTTTCAGCGGGGAGATCGACAGCGGCATCATGGTCCGCAAGGACGCCGCCGGGAAGAAGGACATCCAGATGCAGATCGGCGTCTCCCGCTCCCTGAAGAAGGACATGACCTGCACGTTCTACGTCGGCAAGTATCCTGAAGCCGGCTGGGCTCCCAAGGTCCCGGCGCTCTGGAAGAACGGCGAGTGGAACAAGATCCGTTTCCAGGCCAAGGGCGACACCTACACCGTCTGGCTCAACGGCGAGCAGGTCTCGAACTACGTCGACGCCGGCTATCCCAAGGCCGCTCCGGTGGGCCTCCAGGTGCACGGCGGCGTGAAGATGAAGGTCGAATACCGCAACATCTCGATCGGCGAGATCAAGTAAGCCGAAGCTTCATTTCGGTCCGGAAGGGCGGGAGCAATCCCGCCCTTTTTCATTGGGGTAGGTCCGGACGCCTGCTTAATGAGGGCATGCCCCCGCCGTTGCCCCGCCGCCGATTCCTGCGTCAGCTCGCGCTCGGCGCCGCGGTCGCGCCGTTCGTCGGCTGCGCCTCGCGTGACGAAGGGCTCGAGGTCGGCGTCATCGCCGATCCGCAGTATGCGGACCTTCCGGACCGCGGCACGCGCGCGTATCGCGCGTCGGTCGCAAAGCTCGGCTCAGCGGTCGAACATTTCAATTCCCGCCCGCTCGATTTTTGCGTCAACCTCGGCGACACCATCGACCGCGAATGGCGGAGCTACGATGCGATCCTCGCGCCGCTCGCCGCCTCGCGCCACCGCTGGGAGCATGTGCTCGGTAACCACGATTTCGCCTTGCTGGACGGGGAGAAGACGCGGGTCGACGCCCGGCTGGGCGTCACCGCGCGCTATCGTTACTTCGACCGCCCCGGCTTCCGTTTCGTCGTCCTGGACACCGGCGCCGTGAGCACGTATGCGTCGCTCGCCGGCACCGAGGAGCGCCAAGCCGCCGTCGCGGAACTCGCCCGCGTCAAGGCGCGCAAGCTCCCGCAGGCGCAGGATTGGAACGGCGCCGTCGGGCCGAAGCAGCTCGCGTGGTTCGAAGGCGTCGCGGCGGATGCGTCGCGTCGCGGCCGCAAGGTCGTCGTGTTCGCCCATCACCCCGTCGCCCCCGTCGGCGCCTATGATGTCTGGGACGCGACCGAAGTCCTGGCGGCCTTGGGGCGACACCGGAACGTCGTCGCCTGGTTCAACGGGCATCATCACGCCGGCGGCTTCGCCCAGGTCGAGGGCCTGCCCTGCGTGACTTTCCATGGCATGGTCGAGACCCCCGACCGGAACGCCTTCGCCACCGCCCGGTTCCTGTCCGACCGGGTGATCTTGACGGGGCATGGCCGGGAGTCCTCCCGGGAGCTGATTTTCAGGGTTTAATGAATTAATCCGTTCATTTATATACTTAATTGATGCTTTTCGCTCTATTGCGGGTCGGTCGGCATATATAGGCGAAAACATCATATTTATTCGCAACCTGTCGGTCTTCCAACTGTCTGAAAGGCAACCCCTGACAGACCATGAAACTCCACCGCAACTGCGAAGGAAATCACCCCGACGTCCTCTCCGCCCTCAGCCGTCGCGACTTCATGCACATCGGCATGATCGGCACGCTCGGCCTGAGCCTCCCGAACATGCTCCGCCTGCAGGCGCTCGAGATGCCCAAGGTCGAGTCCTTCAACGCGATGGCGGACTCCGTCATCCATATCTACCTCCCCGGCGGCATGGCGCAGCACGAGTCCTGGGATCCGAAGCCGTTCGCTTCGCCCGACTACCGTGGTCCGTACACGCCGATCAAGACCTCGATCCCCGGCGAATACGTCGGCGAGAAGTTCGTCAACATCGCGAAGATCATGAACAAGCTCACCATCGTGCGTTCGATGACGCACGGTGAGGCGGCCCACGAGCGCGGCACGCACAACATGTTCACCGGCTACCGTCCGAGCCCGGCGATCAAGTTCCCGAGCTACGGCTCCGTCATCTCGCACGAGCAGGGCTCGCGTAACAACCTGCCGCCCTACGTCGTCGTCCCGAGCCAGAGCATCCCCGAGCAGGGCACCGGCTACATGAGCAGCGCCTACGGTCCCTTCGCGCTCGGCAGCGACCCGGCGGACAAGGGCTTCGCCGTCCGCGACCTCCTCGCCCCGAAGGACGTCACCACGCAGCGCTTCGACCGTCGCCGCAACATGCTGGCCGCCGTCGACGAGCATTTCCGCGCCACCGAGAAGTCCGACGCCATCGGCGCCATGGACAGCTTCCAGCAGGCCGCCTACGGCCTCGTCAGCAGCGCCAAGGCCCGCGAGGCCTTCGATCTCTCCAAGGAGTCCGATAAGCTGCGCGACGAGTACGGCCGTAACACCGCCGGCCAGCGCTTCCTCCTCGCCCGCCGCCTCGTCGAGGCCGGCGTCCGCATGGTCTCCGTCACCTTCGGCGGCTGGGACCACCACTCGAACATCAAGGGCGCCTTCGACGGCCAGGCCCCGCAGTTCGACCAGGCCTTCGCCCGCCTCATCACCGACCTCCAGGACCGCGGCATGCTCAAGCGCACGCTCGTCCTCGTCAGCTCCGAGTTCGGTCGTACGCCGAAGATCAACGGCACGAACGGCCGCGACCACTGGCCGCGCGTCTTCTCCGTCGCCATGGCCGGCGGCGGCGTGAAGGAAGGCTACATCCACGGCGCCTCCGACGCCCTCGGCGGCGAGCCCGACCGTGACGCGGTCGGCCCGGAAGACCTCGCCAAGACCATGTACCGCGTCCTCGGCATCAACGCCGAGAAGCGCATCATGTCCGACGGCGGCCGTCCGGTCGACATCGTCAACGGCGGTCGCGTGATGACCGACTGGCTGGCCTGATCCGTCCCCGGCTCCCCATCCGCCCGCCGGACCGGCGCGGCGGGCGGGCCGCGCCCCGCTCCACCGACTTATGAAGCTCCGTCTCCTCGCCGCGCTCCTCCTCGCCCCGTTCGTCGCGCGCGCGGCCTATCCCGACATGTCGACGCTGAAGCCGCACGGCGGCCAGATCGGCGCCGAGGTGAAGCTCACCATCACGGGCGCGCGCCTCGACGATTTCGAGGACCTGATGTTCTACACGCCCGGCTTCAAGGTGAAGAGCGTCGAGAGCCGCGCCGCCAACAAGGTCGAGCTCACGCTCGCCATCGACAAGTCCGTCCGCGCCGGCAACCACGTCATGCGCGTCCGCACGAAGTCCGGCGTCTCGCACATGCGCCAGTTCTTCGCGAGTCCCTACCCGAACGTCGAGGAGAAGGAGCCGAACAGCGAGTTCGCCGCCGCCCAGGCCATCGCCCTCAACCAGACCATCGAAGGCGTCGTGCTGTCCGAGGACGTCGACTACTACAAGCTGACCGTGAAGAAGGGCCAGCGCATCGGCGTCCAGGTCGACGGCCTCCGCCTCGCCGCCATCCCGCAGGGCGCGATGGATCCTTACGTCGCCATCCTCGACAAGGACCGCTTCGAGAAGGCGGCCTCCGACGACACCATCCTCCACCGCCAGGACGGCTACTGCTCCTTCACCGCCGAATACGACGGCGAGTATTACGTCATGGTCCGCGAGTCCTCCTACCGCGGTTCCGGCAATTCGTTCTACCGCCTCCACGTCGGCGACTTCCGCCGGCCGGACGCGATCTACCCCGCCGGCGGCAAGCTCGGCTCCAAGCTGACCGTGCGTTTCCTCGAGCCCCGTGACTCCTTCGCCGAGGAGGTCGCCCTGCCGGCCGAGGATGATCCGGAGTTCGTGCTCTACCCGAAGTCCCAGCCGCCCGCGCCCTCCGGCAACCTCTTCCGCCTCTCCACCGTCGACAACACCCTCGAGGCCGAACCGAACGACGCGGCCGAGCAGGGCACCGTCGCCGCCGAGGCCACGGCCTACGCCCTCAACGGCATCATCGCGAAGCCCGGCGACGTGGACTTCTTCCGCGTGCCGCTGAAGAAGGGCCAGGTCTTCGAATGCCGGGCGCTCGCGCAGATCCTCGGTTCGCCCCTCGACCCGGTCGTCACCGTGCTGAGCCCCAAGGGCAATTCCCTCGCGAACAACGACGACGGCGGCGGCATGCGCCGTCTGGATTCCCGTTTCCGCCTCACCGCGCCCGCCGACGGCGTCTACCTCGTGCGCGTCACCGACCACCTCGAACGCGGCGGCGCCAACTTCGTCTACCGCATCGAGATGGTGGCCTCCCAGCCGAGCCTGACCTTCGCCTCTCCGGATTACACCATCAACGACACCAGCTACCGTCAGTTCTTCGCCGTGCCCAAGGGCGGCCGCATGGTCCTCTTGGAGAACTTCACCCGTAACGGCGTCGGCGGCGACTACCGCTTCGAACTCAAGGGCCTGCCCGCCGGCGTGAAGCTGCTCGAGGATGAGGCGCCCGGCAGCCTGCCTGGCGTGCCCCTCGTGCTCGAGGCCGCGGCCGACGCCCCGCACGGCGGCGCCATCGTCACCCCGCTCCTCCTGCCGAAGGACCCGGCCAACAAGATCGTCGGCCAGATGCGCCGCACCTACGACATCGTCCGCATCGGCAACGTCATCTACTACCAAGGCATCGAGGACCAGCTTCCCGTCGCCGTGGTCGACGAAGCCCCTTACTCCCTGGAGATCGAGACGCCGAAGACGCCGCTCGTCCGCAATGGCATCTTCAACCTCAAGGTCGTCGCCAGGCGCAAGGAAGGCTTCAAGGGCCCCATCCGCGTCTTCATGTGCTGGACCCCGCCCGGCGTCTCCTCGCTGGGCGAGCAGACCATCGGGCCCGACGCCTCGGAGTGCGTGTTCCAGCTCAGCGCCAACGGCAACGTCGACACCAAGCCGTGGAAGTTCGTCGTCCAGGGCGAGGCCGACGCCGGCAAGGGCCGCGTCTACAACGCCTCGCCGTTCGCGGTGCTGAACACCGAGGCGGCCTACGTGGCCGCCAACGCCATCCCGCTCACGGCGATGGAAGTCGGCACGCCCGGCGTGATGGTCACCAACTTCGAGGTCCTGCGTCCGTTCGAAGGCGAGGCCGTCGCCCAGCTGGTCGGCGCCCCGGACACGATCCGCATCGCCCCGGTCAAGGTCACCAAGGATACCAAGGAGCTCCGCTTCACGGTCGAGACCGACGAGAAATCGCGCGTCGGCAAGACCGGGAACATGTTCGTGCAGGTCGACATCCCGACCGGTCAGGGCCTCGCCACGCACCGCATCGCCCTCGGCTCCACGCTCCGCCTCGACGCGCCCCGCAAGGCCGCGCCCGCGCCGGTCGCCAAGGCCGCGGCACCCGCCGCTGGCAAGCCGGCCGCGCCGGCCGCCGCGCCCGCGCCGGTCGTCCTCTCCCGTCTCGAACAGCTCCGCCTGAAGAACGAAGCCCCCAAGAACTGATTCCTCGCCCATGTCTTTCCGCCGTCTCCCGCTCCTCGCCTTCCTCGCCGCCGGCCTGACCGCCGTCGCCGACGCCGCGCCCGTCGCCTTCGACGAGGTCCGCGCGATCTTCGAGGGCAAGTGCCTCGAGTGCCACAATCCGGACAAGACCAAGGGCAAGCTGCTCATGACGACCCGCGAGGGCTTCCTCAAGGGCGGTGAAAGCGGCCACGCGCTCCTGGGCGTCGCGGCGGAGCAGAGCGAGCTCGTGAAGCGTCTCGTCCTGCCCAAGGACCACGACGACCTCATGCCGCCGAAGGGCGGACCCCTGCCGGCCGCCGAGACCGACGTCATCCGCCGCTGGGTCGCCGAAGGCGCCGTCTGGCCCGCCGGCGTCGTGCTCGCCGCGAAGGACAAGGCCAAGGAAGAAGCCAAGGCCGAGCTCGCCCAGAAGCTGACCACCCTCGAGAAGCTCGAGATCTTCCCGGAGTCCGTCACCCTCGAGACCAAGCGCGACTTCCACCGTATCGTCGTCTTCGCCACCTTCAAGGACGCCACCACCCGTGACGTGACCGCCTTCGCCGACCTGAAGGTCGGCGATGCCAAGGTCGCCGCCTTCGACGGCTATTCCGTCCATGCCGTCGGCGACACCGGCAAGACCGAGGTGGTCGCCTCGCTCGGCGGCCGGACCGCCCGTATCCCCGTCGCCGTCAAGGAAGGCCACAAGGACCGCGCCGTCTCCTTCCGGCAGGACGTCATGCCGGTCTTCCTCCGAGCCAACTGCAACAGCGGCGGCTGCCACGGCGCCGCCCGCGGCAAGGACGGCTTCCGCCTCTCCCTCTTCGGCATGGATCCGGACGGCGACTACGTCCGCCTGACGCGTGAGATGATCGGCCGGCGCATCAACCTGGCCATCCCCGAGGAGAGCACGCTCGTCGAGAAGGCCATCGGCGCCGTCCCGCACTCCGGCAACAAGCTCTACGACGCCGACTCGCAGTACAACCGGACCATCCTCGAATGGATCGCCAACGGCGCCAAGGACGACGCCCCCGGCGTCGCCAAGGTCACCGGCATCGAGGTCTTCCCCAAGCAGATCGTGCTCGAGGGCAAGGACGCCACCCAGCAGATCACCGTCCGCGCCACCTATTCCGACGGCACCGACCGCGACGTGACCAAGCTCGCGCTGTTCATGTCGAACAACGACCCCGTGGCCAAGATCGACAAGGAAGGCGTGGTCCGCTCCGGCGACCGCGGCGCGGCCTTCATGCTCGCCCGCTTCGACGTCTTCAGCGTCACCGCCCAGGCCATCGTCATCCCCAAGGGCCTCGTGTACGAGCGCCCGAAGGTCGCCGAGGTGAACTACATCGACAAGGCCGTCAACGAGCGCCTGCACCGGCTCCGCATCGTCCCCTCCGAGACCTGCACCGACGAGGAGTTCGTCCGCCGCGTCTACATCGACGTGGTCGGTCTCTACCCGAAGCCGGCCGAGCTGACCGCCTTCCTCGCGGACAAGCGCCCCGACAAGCGCACGCAGCTCGTCGAGGCCCTCCTCCAGCGCAAGGAGTTCACCGAACTCTGGGTGATGAAGTGGGCCGAGCTCCTCCAGATCCGCTCCGGCATCAACCAGGGCAACAACGCGCCGCCCTTCTACAAGAACGCGCTCCTCTATTACAACTGGCTGGCCGACGAGATCGGCAAGAACCGCCCGATCAACCAGATCGTCGTCGACCTGCTCTCCGCCAACGGCGGCACGGTCTCCGTCCCCGCGGTGAACTACTACCAGAGCGAGCTCGACCGCCTCAAGCTGTCCGAGAACGTCGCCCAGGTGTTCATGGGCATGCGCATCCAGTGCGCCCAGTGCCACAACCATCCGTTCGACCGCTG
>Ga0194123_10002055_pt1 | contig 27589 bp, 32 predicted proteins | sample TA2MahsurfametaG_5_FD_155479 | JGI IMG/M metagenome (GOLD analysis project Ga0194123, IMG submission 155479) | Freshwater microbial communities from Lake Tanganyika, Tanzania - TA2015023 Mahale A surface | ecosystem: Environmental > Aquatic > Freshwater > Lake | place: Tanzania: Lake Tanganyika... | reverse complement strand
CACACGGAGTCGTAAACCTCCTTGCCACTGAGCGCGACCGTCGCGGCAGCGGGCGCTGCGGCAGCCTCGGCAGCAGGTTCTGGCGCACCTGCGGCGGCGACCGGAGCGGCTTCGCCCGAGGTGTTGAGTTGGCCGATCGGGGCAATGCGCGTTTCCAGGCCGTCGGAGTAGACACCCTGTTCTTCCGCCGCGTTGTCCTTCACGGCGAGAGCCAGAAAGACGATGGCGATGCCGATGAGGATGATAATCCCTAGCACCATGGCGAAGGTGCGAATGAAGTTGGCATCCTGCTGTGCGTCGTCGTGGTGGTTCGAGCTCATCTCGGTCAGGTTCCTCTGGCTGTCGCGCGTGCCCTGCGTGGACCGGAATTGGCCATGCCTCGCGCGGAATTCTGATGGACCAGGTGCACGAAGGGCGCACCCCTGAAACGCCGGCATTATAGCCAATTTACCCCCCGGGACTAGGCAAGCGCGGCCGGCTCCCGCAGGGATGTCGGGCGCGCGGATTTCCGTCGATAATCGAGGGAAGCCCCCAGTCCGAGCGAGAAGGGATCCCCCTTGAACACCCCGACGAATGCCGCCGACAGGATCATCGACGAAGAGCCCTACTACGAGCCGCACGGCAACGAGGTGGAGATCTTCGCGGCCGCCTATCGCAACCAGTTGCCCATCCTGCTCAAGGGCCCGACCGGCTGCGGCAAGACCCGCTTCATTCATTACATGAGCTGGTATCTAAAACGCCCGCTGGTCACGGTGGCCTGCCACGACGACCTCACGGCGGCGGATCTGGTGGGGCGTTATCTGGTGCGCGGTGGCGAAACAGAATGGCTGGATGGCCCGCTCACCTATGCCGTGCGCCATGGCGCCATCTGTTATCTGGACGAGATCGTGGAAGCCCGCAAGGACACCTCGGTCGTCATTCATCCGCTGTGTGATGACCGCCGTATCCTGCCTGTGGACAAGCTCGGCCAACTCTTGCGGGTACCGCCGGAATTCTCGCTGGTGGTGTCGTTCAACCCGGGCTACCAGAGTGTGCTGAAGGATTTGAAACAGAGCACGCGCCAGCGCTTTGTGGCGCTGGAGTTCGGCTATCTGGAGCCGGCCCTCGAGCAGAAGATTGTGACCACCGAGAGCGGCGTGGATGAGGACACCGCACGGCGCCTCGTGAAGTTTGGCGAGCACACGCGCAATCTCAAGGGCAGCGGCCTTGAAGAAGGTGCCAGCACCCGCTTGCTCGTGAATGCGGGCAAGCTCATCGCCTGTGGCATCGCCCCGGCCATCGCCTGCGATACCGCCGTCGGGCATGCGCTGACCGACGACCCGGAGCTGCTCCACGCCGTGCACGAACTCGCCGCCGCGGTGTTCTGAAACCGGCTACCGCCGGAGTCACCCCATGAGTGATGGCGCGCGCCAGAATCTCTTCAACCTGATTCGCATCCAGAAGGATCTGGAGAAGATTTCCGGTCAGGTGCTGGCGCGCATCCCTCGCGCCAATGAAGTGGTTGCAGAAATCGCGGAGCTGGAGCGCGATGCCCAGGATTTCATCTATCACTGGACGGAAGTCATCGCGCTTTCCAACGACGAGCTAGCCGCGCACTTCGTGGCCAATGCGCCCGCGGCCTTTGCCTGGCTCGACGAGCCAGCGGTGGAGGAATGGATCATCAAGGCCATGGACGCCTTTGATAATCGCGGCCTCGGCTTTGCCGTGGAAGTGTTCGATGAACTGCAGGCCTATGTCGCGCAGCATGGCGATCGCCAATCCGGTTGCCAGTTCGATCAGGTGGCGGGCTTCTTGCGCTACCTGGTGAAGGGGCTCGGCGGACGCCCCCTGCAGGTGGCCAGCGAACCGCATGCGTATACCGATACGGAAAAAATCTTCCTGCCCCAGGCGTTGAGTGTGCTGGAAGGGCAGGCGGCCAATGCCAGTCTCTACAAATGTCTCGCGGCCTTTTTGTGGGCGCAGAACCGCTACGGCACCTGGCGCTATCGCGCGCTGGAAGAAGCCATACGCCAGCTCGATGCGGCCGACACCTGGCCGCTCTATCAGCGCCTGGAGAGCGTGCGCCTCTGCGCCTGCTTGGCCCGCGATCTGCCCGGGTTGTATCGGGAGATGGAGGCGCTCGCTCATGAGAACGAGGCCGAGCGCGCGGCCTGGGAGGCCTTCCGCGCCCTCGTGCCCGGCCTGATCGAGCCCGAAGCAACCGCCCGCACCAGTCTCGCGCTGGTGGCGGGACTGCGTGGCCAGCCGCTGCCGCCGCCGCTGCGCTTTCAGGGTGAGATGTTTCCGGCGCGGGTGCGCGAGGCGCTCTTTCGTCGTATCCCGCGCGAGAAAGAGGCGCTGCAACGGACCTTGGCCGCCATGCAGAACGAGCTCGAGATGCACACGCCGGATGAGGACGACACCTCTCGCGGCCAGCAGGCGCCCAACCGTTTCTCTGTCGCCAAGGGTGAGGATGAACAGGGGCGCAGCGATCTTCACGAGCTCCATTACAACAACGAGCGCGTGCCCATGGGGCCGGAGCTGGAATCGCTGCTCGATTCCATCCTGCAGGATCTGGGTGACATCGAAGACGACTATCTGGATCCCAAGGCCCTGCGGGACGCCTATCCCGCCGATAGGGAATCGAAACAGGGGCCGGGCGAAGATCCGGACGGTCGCGAAGGTGGCTCCAAGGTGGAGCTCTATCCTGAATGGGACTACCAGCGACAGCGCTTTCGCGAGGCGTTCTGCGCGCTCACCGAGCAGGACGTGCCTTTCGGGGATGAAGGTTTTGCCGCCGCCACACGCGAGAAATACCGCGGGCTTTCCAAATCCATCCAGCGTGTGTTTGAAGCCATCCTGAGCGAGGCCCAGCGCCAGAAGAAACAGGCGCATGGGGATGAGCTCGATCTGGATGCACTGATCGAAGCGCATGTCGATCGCCTGCAAGGGCGAGAGATGAGCGATCGCCTGTATACCCACCTGCGCAAATCCGGGCGCAGCGTGGCGGTGATGTTCATGGTGGACATGAGCGGTTCCACCAAGGGCTGGGTCAACGATGCCGAGCGCGAATCCCTCATTTTGCTGTGTGATGCGGTGGCGACACTGGGCGACCAGTACGCCATCTATGGCTTCTCTGGTCGCACCAACAAGCGCTGCGAGATCTACCGCATCAAGACTTTCGATGAGCCCTACAACAACGCCGTGAAGCGGCGCATCGCCGGCATGGCGCCCAAGGCCTATACCCGCATGGGAGTGGCGATACGCCATCTCGGGAAGCTGCTGAACGCCGTGCCCGCCCGCACCAAGCTGCTCATCACGCTTTCAGACGGCAAGCCGGAGGATTACGGCAGCTATCGCGGCCGCTACGGCATCGAGGACACCCGGCACGCCCTGCTGGAAGTGAAGCGCAGTGGCATCCACCCCTTCTGCATCACCATCGACCGCGAGGCCCAGAGCTACCTGCCCCACATGTACGGGCCGTCCAATTTCACGGTGGTGGACGAGGTGCAGAAGCTGCCCTGGAAAGTGGCGGACATCTACCGCCGGCTCACCACCTGAGCCGGCCATAGGCGGACCCGGTGCTTTTGGCTAGAATCCCCACCCACAAGGCGCCCGTAGCTCAGTTGGATAGAGTGCAGGCCTCCGAAGCCTGAGGTCGTGGGTTCGAGTCCCGCCGGGCGCGCCATCTCCCCATTCTCATGCTGAGCACTGGCAGCACGAACCACCCGTACCCAAATTTTCTGAGGCCTCCGGCAAAGAATTGGTGGCCCACCGGCTTGTATGCTTGGCATACTGAAGGCACTCCGCTCGCCCGGCGCGCCTCTGACGGCCTCCATGTTTCAAGTCGACACCTGCCTCAGGCACAAGGCCCGAGCACCCGTTCTGACGCCGCGGCGGTCACGGAGCCAGCGCCGGCGGCCGACCCCCTCAGGAGGTAGCGTCTTGAGGCATGACCGACGTCACGGAGACCGCGGAACTTGGTCAAGCCTCCGCCTGCGTTGCGAAGATGATCAACACGAAGAGGCAAAAAAAGAAAGCAACGATGGCAGTCGCCCTTGGTGCCCCAATCGGACCATGCACAACGGTGAATCCATCGTCTTTGTCCCAGAATGAGACGAGGTCAGTGCCCCCCAGAACCGACGCTCAAGAGTGCTTCCATCCTTGGATGGTCGATCCTGTTTGTGGCCGTGACCGGTCTTGTGCTTGCGACCAGGACAGTCCTCTCGAAGTCGGGGCAAAGGCAGAAAACTTCAGACCTGACGGTAATCAAACCGAGGACCGACAAAACTGAGCAGCCAAAAGTATGGACGTTGCTGGCAGTCAGACCAGATGGCAACAGGCCACTCGGCAAAGTTTCAGAGCGCCTGCATACATCCGTATCACCCCTGCTGGTCGGCCGTGGGAGTCACTGTGATGTGGTGCTGGAGAGCTCCGAGGTCTCCCGCAACCAATTCAAGCTGTTCTTTTCCAACGGCGTCCTCTATTGCGCCGACTTGCAGTCAGCGAATGGAACATTGCTGAACGGAAGAGCGCTGAACACGACACCGTCGAGAATTGACAGCGCCGCCGATATCTCTGCAGGTGATTATCGACTGCTCCTGGTACCCCAGAATCACTCTGTCTAGTTGGCGCGAGGGTTCGCAAGCACCCATGCCAACGATCAGGGCGCAACTTTCATGTTGATGCCGAGGCACCCAGCCAGCCGATGACAAGCAAAGGGGACAGCGCAAATATCCCCAGCGCCAGAATCCCAAACAAGCTACGGCGGTAATCTTTGCTTCTGGACGTACTGGATACGAGGCCATCGGCAAATGACAACAGGCAGACAAGGAAGCTGATGAAAAACATCAGGTCCATGCAGGTCATATAGTGAACACGGGGTAAATCCTGGGCAAACGAGTTCTGCAGAAAGATCAGTGACAAAACTGCAGCGGGGGGCGCTGCGAGCTTGACCTCCCGGTAACGTGCTCCCAGCGGTATAACAGCAATCCCCAGGAAGGAGACAATGGCCAGCGGGGCAATGTACTTGAACAAGGACGTAATCAGGCTCCGCGAAATGAATATGTTGAAAGTTGCTTGGCTTTGCGTAGTGGCGGTACCAGACAGCCACGACACGTCAGAGCCGTCCTGAAAGTTGCTGGTGTAAATCCGAACCTCATCCGCATAGGTGATCCCATCCAGTCTGTAACCGGGGATATTGAAAACCCGCTGGGGCAGCCTGAACTGTAGAATTCTGAATGCCAGTTCACCCGTCTCGTGCACGGGACTGGTAATCATGATGCTGAGTTTCTGGCGATCGAAGGGGAAAGTTCTGAGGTTGATTGAAGGCGCGGCAAGTTTTGCGTCGAAAGAAGTTTCGTTCCAATAGATTGAGGCACCTGCGCCGTTCGAGTCTTTTACGGGCTGTTGCGATGAAAGCTCCTGATTGACGTTGGTTTCATCTTGAAAATTGAAATCAAAACGACCCATTTGCTGCGGATCCACCTTGCCTTCTATCAAAGGTGTTTTTCCCACCTGTACCACAGCCAGCCCCGGGCTTTGAAAGTAAGTTTATTGACCTCAAAGTCATAGACGCTGTCGAGGTATAATCCCAAATCTACGATGGACGCCGATCCCTGATCTTCCGGAAATTCCCTGAAAAAAGTCGCGGCGGGAATCAGCTGCTCGTCCGGATTCGCTATAAAATCTCGGCTTGAATGTCTTGTCAGCCCGATCGAGAGGGCGACGACGATAAAGACTGAAAACAGCAAGCTGGGAATAAGCAACGAAGAAAATGGGCCGGAGGCCAATTCTCGCTGCAGGGTCTTGAAGAATGGAAGTTGCATCAGCTGCCCGCCGTATCCGGTCGAGGGGTATTCCGATCCGGGTGCTGGAAGAGTTCACTTCCAGCGCCTCAAGCATGTCGCTCTGGCGCGCCAACCAGCCGGTGGTGCTCGAGCCCCAGTAAGAAAATTCTCGCCAATCCGCACGAGGAATGCCAGCATCACACCATATCTGGCTCATCTGCGCGGAACATTTGGGGGCCGCACTTGGGATGGGTCATTTTGGGGTTAATAGGCGTTACGGACCTCGAGCGAATTATTTTCGGGTGGTGTGTGATGTTCTTTCGGAGTCAGTCCGGTCCCAATAGCCTACTCTCCCCCCGATAATTCGGCTTGAACGGTGACTCTCCGCCCACCCTGAAGGCCGCGATGGCGGCTTGTCCTTCCGCTGAGGTCATGTAGTCCACAAACCTCTGCGCGGCTTCGGTCTTCACGTGGGGATGCTTTTCCCGGCTCACGAGAATCAGGCTGTACTGATTGAACAGTCTGGGATCTCCTGAGCCCTGCCTGATTTTAATCCCGTCGAGTTCGACGGGATTAAAATCAGAGTCGTTGAGGTGCTCCCAGATACTCGGGAACTTCAGCGTATTACAGTTACGCCGCGAATTGCCGGCGAAGGCTTCGCCGTCATCCTCGCCCGACTCGACGCTGACGTAGCGGCCGGGGGGGGAGGACATGACCTCGTCTGAGGCGCAGGCGAAGCCCAGCCCGGTCGGCTGCGTGAGCAGCGCGGTTTCCAGTCGGGCTTCGGAGAGAAAGGCCATCAGTCAGCCTGCTTTGAATCGGAGCCATCCAGCACCTGCCAATGCCCGCCCTTGTCCGGCCCAATGCGCACGAGTCGGCTGGCTTGCCGCAGCTTGCGGATGGCGCGCTCGATGGCGCTTTCGGATTTGCCCAGGCTTGCGGCCAGTTGCGGAATGGCGAGCCCGGAGGTGCCTCGCAGCAGATCCAGAATGCGTTCTGGCGTTTTCCCCTGCGTTTTCCCCAGCGTTTCTGGGTTTTGCCCGATACGGATAGCCTCGTGCAGGCTCTCCTCGATCGCCGTCAGGATGAACTCAATGAAGCGCGAGCAGTCGGACTGAGCATCAGCGACAGCCAGCTCATCGTAGTAGACCTGCTGCCGGCGTTTGATCACGGTTTCCACCGGCAGGTAGGCCAGCAAGGGCTGCCATCGGCTCAGGATCAGGCTCTGCCACAGCCGCCCCATCCGGCCATTGCCGTCGGATGCAGCCCATACGTCAACACCCTACTCTCCCCCCCGATAATTCGGCTTGAATGGTGACTCCCCACCCACCTTGAACGCCGCGATGGCGGCTTGTCCTTCTCCAGAGGTCATGTAGTCCACAAACCTCCGCGCGGCTTCGGCTTTCACATTGGGATGCTTTTTCCGGCTCACGAGAATCAGGCTGTATTGATTGAACAGTCTGGGATCTCCTTCCACCAACACGCGCAGGCTGCCGCGATTGCCGAAGGTGAGCCACGTGGCGCGATCAGACAGCGTGTAGCCTTCCAGTCCCACTGTGGTGTTGAGCGTCTCGCCCATGCCGGTGCCGAGTTCCTTGTACCAGGTACCGGAGGCGGCGCGTGCATCCACTTCGGCCAGCGCCCACAGGCGCAATTCCGTGCGATGGGTGCCGCTGTCATCGGCGCGGGAGGCGAAGGCTGCCTTGGCCTTTGCGATCGCCTTCAGGGCCTGCACCACATCCTGTTGTCCTTTGATGCCGGCCGGATCTTTCCCTGGGCCAACCACAATGAAGTCGTTGTACATAACCTCGCGCCGGTCTTCTCCGTAACCCGCTTCCACAAACGCGAGTTCACCCGCCTTGTCATGCACCAGCAGGACATCCGCATCACCTTGCTCACCCAGCTTGAGTGCTTGCCCGGAGCCCACCGCAATCACGCGCACTTCCACGCCCGTGGCCTTCTTCACCAGCGGCAGATAGTAATCAAAGAAGCCGGAAGCCTGGGTGGAGGTGGTGGAAGACAAGGTAATGACATTCTCTTCCGCCGTTGCGGCGTGCAGAAACCCGAACAACAGGGCAACGACGATCCACTGACGCAAACGCATGACGGTCTCCTCCAAAAACACGTGCTACCAGTAAAGCTCGCCGCGCAGGAAAGCCGCAGCGGTTTCATTCGGCGGGCATTCAAAAAAGCCGCGCACCGATCCCTGGCCCAGCACACGCCCACGATGCAGGAAGAGCACATCCTGTGCGATGCGTCTGACCTGGGCCAGATCATGGGTGGCGATCACAACCTTGCTGCCGCTCGCGGCGATGGTGGTGATGAGCTCCTCCACCGTGCGCGCCGCGGCTGGATCTAGGTTCGCCGCTGGTTCATCGAGGAACAGGATTTCCGGATTGCCTGCCCAGGCGCGGGCAAGCGCCAAGCGCTGCTGCTCACCGCCGGACAGCACCCGAGCCGGGCGCTCAGCAAGCGCCGCGAGGCCTGTGCGCGCCAGCATGTCCCGCGTGCGCCGCGAGCGCTCGTCACTCGCGAGCCCGCGCACCTTCAGCGCAAACTCGATGTTCGCGGCCACACTCCGCCGAAGCAGTACCGGCTTCTGGAACACCATGGCCTGACGCGCGCGCAGATCAGTCGGCGTGTGCTGCCATTGCAGGCGGCCTGTAGTGGGTAGCAGCAGGCCGTGGCACAGCTTCAGCAACAAGGTCTTGCCGGCACCATTCGGCCCGAGCACCGCTGTGATGCCGCCTGCCTCCAGGGTGAAGTTCACATCGTTCAGCAGGGTGAGATCCCCGGCACGGAAACACAGACCCTCGCAGCGCAAGGGCAGTAGCGGCGTGGTGTTCACTTCATGCCCCCTGCCGCGCCGCCAGTTCACGGGTGAAGAACACACCCGCATTCACCAAGAGTGCGATGAAGATGAGGATGAGCCCCAGTGCGAGGGCGAGTGCGAGATTGCCGCGCGAAGTTTCCATGGCAATCGTTGTGGTCATCACGCGGGTTACATGCGCGATGTTGCCGCCCACGATGAGCACCGCCCCCACCTCCGAGATCGCCCGGCCAAAACCTGCCAGCAGGGTGGTGAGCAGGCTGTGGCGCGTTTCCACCAGCAGCGTGGACAATGCGCGCAAAGTCCCGAGATCCAGCGAGGCAAAGAGCTCGGCATATTCCCGCCAGGCGTCCTCCAGGGTCTGGCGCGCGAGCCCGCAGATGAGCGGCGTCACCAGCACCACCTGGGCAATCACCATGGCCGTTGGTGAAAAGAGCAGGCCCCAACCCCCGAGCGGCCCGGCGCGCGAGAGCAGCAGGTACACCGCGAGCCCCACCACCACCGGCGGCAGGGCCATGGCGGCATTGATGCCGATGATGAGTGCCGTGCGGCCGGGGAAACGCGTGACGGTGATGAGGGCGGCGAGCGCGAATCCCAACACACCCGCCATGGCGAGTGCGAGGAGGCTCACGCGCAGCGAGCGCAGGACGATGTCTACCAGTACCGGATCGGCGTGACGGAGGAGGTCGAAAGCGAGGGAGAGTGCCGTGCTGAATTCAGACATGTCGGGCCACCGGGACCCTCAGCAGGCAGGGGGTGAGGCCGGGGCGTGGCGGGCACGCCCCCGGGCCATCAGCCCTTGTGTTCCTTGGCGGCCAGGAAATTGATGACTTCGATGAGTTCCTTCTCACCGCCGGCGCTTTGCACGCTCACGCGATATTTGCCGTTCACGATGATGGCCGGCACACCGGTGATGCCGGCGCTGCGGGTGTACTGCATGGCCTGCTTGACCTTGCCGTCGATCGCGAAGCCCGTGTAGGCGGCAGTGAAATCCTCTTCATCCAGCCCCTGTTCGGCAGCAAAGCGCAGCAGGGCTTCCTCGTTGAAGATCTTGCGGTTCTCCACATGCAGCGCCTTGAAAAGCGGGGCGTGCATCTTGTCCATGCCACCCAGCGCCTCGGCCGCATAGAACGCGCGGGCATGCGGCGTCCAGTCCTGGGAGAACACGGCCGGCATGCGGCGGAAGTTGATGTAATCGGCCTTGGTCTTTTCCCACTCGGCCATGGTCGGTTCGAGATGGAAACAATGCGGGCAGCCGTACCAGAAGAGCTCCACCACCTCCACCTTGGAGGCGTCCTGCGTGGGCAGGGGTGTGGCGACCTGAAAGTAATGCTTGCCCTCTTCAAAGGAGTCAGCGGCCGTCACTCCAAGAGTGCAGAGCGCGAGCAGCGCGGCGAGCATGAAACGCATCATGGGGACGATTCCCTTCGCTGGCAGGATCAGTGCAGGCCCTGCATGAATTTGGAGACGCTCTGGATTTCTTCCGCCGACAGGCGCGCGGCGATGGTGCGCATGATGGCGCCGGCGTCGGTGGCGCGCTCACCGCTCTTGTAAGCGTTCAGCTGCAGCGCCGTGTAGGTGGCCTGCTGGCCGCGCAGGGCGGGATAGACGGAGCCGGGATTGCCAGCACCATTCGGGCCGTGGCAGGCCATGCAGGCGGGCACGCCGGTGGCGGCATTGCCGCCGCGATAGAGCTTGGCGCCCAGTTCGGTGCCGGCGGCGTCCACGGAGGAAACCTTGATCGTCTGGCTCGCGTAGTAATCCGCAATGTCCTGCATGTCTTCTTCGCTGAGCGGCGCGGCCATCGCGTTCATGTTCACGTTCTTGCGCTCGCCCGCCTTGAAGGCCTTGAGCTGGGCGACGACGTAGGAGGCATGCTGGCCAGCGAGACTGGGCCACTCCGGATTGACCATGCTGTTGCCGTCCATGCCGTGGCAGGCGCTGCAGGTCATGGCCTTGGTCTTGCCGTCGCCCGCGAAACACGCGGCGCTCAGCACGGACAGCCCCAGGAACAGAATCTTGATGGAAGTCTTCATCGCCTGCTCAACTTTGAAAAAAAAATGCGGCCGGATTATAAACATGCCCGCCGGCGAATTCCCCCTGCGGGACGCGCTACTATACCCCGAAGTCGCGAGCATTGACCCACATCGGGCCCTGTTCCCGATGTCTGCTGACCACCCTGGATGAATCTCCATGCAGCCCATCGACAAGGCCCACGCCTACTTCCGCCGTGCCCGTTTCCTGTTGAGCGCCCCTCAGCGCCGGGACCTGCCCCCGGATACGGGGGTGGAAGTGGCCGTGGTCGGGCGTTCCAACGTGGGCAAGTCCAGTGTGCTGAATGCGTTGTGCGACCAGCATGGGCTGGCGCGGACCAGCCGAACCCCCGGGCGCACCCAGCAGATCGTGGTCTTTGACCTCGAGAACGGGCGGCGGCTGCTCGACCTGCCGGGCTTCGGCTACGCTGCGGTCCAGCGCGAGCTGCGCGCCCACTGGGATCAGATGATTCCCGAGGTGCTGGAGGCGCGCCGCAGCCTTGCCGGCCTGCTGTTGCTGGCAGACGCGCGGCGCCCCATCAAGCCTGAAGAGCTCGGTCTGCTGCGGTGGTGCGCCCAGGCGGGCCTGCCGGTGCTCCTGGTGCTCAACAAGGCCGACAAGCTCAACCGGGAGGCGGCCCAGAAATCCCTGCGCGCAGCCCGCGCCACACTCAAGCAATTGGGTCTCCAGATCTCGCTGCTGCTGGTGTCCGCCACCTCCCGCGACGGCATTGCCGAAATCAGGGCCGGCCTGCACGCCTGGTACGAGGCGGGGCTGGCCGCCACAGAGGGAAAGTGAGGACGCCATGGCATCGACACGCGAAATGTTCAGGGAAGACGCCTACCTCAGGGAGTGCGCGGCCAAAGTGCTCGCGGCCGGCGAGGAGGGCGTAGAGCTCGATCAGACCGTGTTCTATGCCGAGGGCGGCGGCCAGCCTGGGGATAGCGGACATCTCACCCTGCCGGATGGCAGCACGCTCACTATCGTGTCCACCGTGCGCACGCCGGACGGGCGCCTGCTGCACCTGCCGGAGACGCCCCTGACTGGTCTGAGCGGCCTGGCCCCGGGCACTGAGCTCAAGCTCACGCTCGATTGGGAGCGTCGCCATCGCCACATGCGCATGCATACCTGCCTGCATCTGCTCTGCTCCCTCATCCCCGCGCCGGTCACCGGCGGCGCCTTGTCACGCGACAAGGGGCGTCTGGATTTCGATCTGGATCAGGGACTGGACAAGGAGGCCATAGAAGCCGCCCTGCAGCGACTGATCGCCGAGGATCATCCGGTGGGTGAGCAGTGGATCACGGATGAGGAGATGCGGGAGCGCCTGGATCTCGTGCGCACGATGGCGGTCGCGCCCCCGCTGGGTGCCGGGCGGGTGCGACTGGTGGAGATCGATGCCGTCGATCTGCAGCCTTGTGGCGGAACCCACGTGGCCCGCACCGGAGAGATTGGCGGAGTTCATCTCGGCAAGATCGAGAACAAGGGCAAGCACAATCGCCGCGTGAACGTACTGTTCACAGAGACCTGAGACCGCGGAGTAATCAGGAAAAAAAGAGGGCCCCGGCTTTCGAATATGGGGGGAGAGCCGGGGCCCCTATCGCGACGGCGCTGGGGGAGCGCCATCAACCCTGCCTGGGAGGGGGGATGGCAGGGACGTTCAGGGAACGTGAGCTCATAGACCGGGGCTTCGCGGGATTGGTTCCCGCGAAGTTCGCGCAGTGCAGTAAAAAAAGTGTGTCGGGGGGGATTCCCCCGGCGAGGCTCAGACGCCGTACTTGCGGCGGAACTTGTCCACGCGACCGGCGGTGTCGACGATCTTCTGCTGGCCGGTGTAGAAAGGATGGCAGGCGGAGCACACGTCCACACTCAGCGACTCACTGTTGAGAGTCGAGCGGGTGGTGAAAGTGTTGCCGCAGCTACAGACCACGTTGATATCGTGATAGCCGGGATGGATGTCTGCTTTCATGGGCGCTGCCTGCGGGCTGATTGGAATTCCAAGGGGCCGGAATGCTAGCGGCTGACCCCTGCAAATTCAAGCTGGCCGACCGGTACCGGGCGGCGACCGCCTATGCGCACCGGGTTGGGGTCGGGTTTACTGTGGGGGCTGTCCCGACTTCGATGCGACGCGGACTCGCGGGAATGGCAACACGGATGCGCTGATGCCCGGTTGGTTGGCATCGACCAGACCTGTCAGCCGTGCCATCAAACCGTCTTGACCGAGTGCGCGCTCCCAGAGGTGAGCGGCCAGCGCATCGCAGGCCCGGCGCGGGTCTGCCGCGCGCAGTCGCCGCTGATCGAGCCGCCATTGCAGTGACTTGAGCCGCCTCTGGTGCTCCGGGGCTGCGCTCGCTACCAGGCCTTCGATCATGGTCAGGCGTGCACTTTCAAAGCCCTCCGGATCCCGGTGGGCGAGTTCGGACCACAAGGCGAAGGGAAACGGGCGGATCTGAGCGTGCATGGGTGTGCCTCTGGGTGAGGCCTGATTCTGGCGCCCGCCCGTTGCGCGCAACAGCGCACGCCTGCAATCAAATGTGAATTTGGCGCGCCGCCGCCAGCGCGGAGTCCCGCGCAGGTTTCAGCTGAAGTGCGCCAACACAGGCGCATGGTCCGAAGGTTTTTCCCAGGTGCGTGGTTCGCGCTGGATGCTGCTCGATTGGCAGCGTTCGGCGAGTGGAGCAGAGGCCAGGATGAGATCGATACGCAGGCCTTGGTTGCGTCGGAAGCCGCCCGCCCGATAGTCCCACCACGAAAAATGTCCGGCGGCCGGTTCATGCTGCCGGAAGGTATCGTTCAAACCGAGATCGAGAAACTTCTGGAAGGCCGCCCGTTCCGGTGTGCTGCACAGGATTTTCTCGTGCCACGCAGCGGGGTCGTGCACGTCCCGATCGTCCGGCGCGATATTGAAATCTCCCACCAGCAGCAGGCGCGGATGGGCTTGCAGCAGCTCCGCCAGCCAGACCCTCATGGCCTCCAGCCAGGCAAGCTTGTACTGGTACTTCTCCGAGCCGACTTCCGAGCCATTCGGCACGTACACATCAAGCAGGAAGAAATCGGCAAATTCGATGCCGAGGATGCGCCGCTGCGGGTCATCAAAATGCGGGTTGTCGGTGAGCACCTGCCGCGGGGCTTCGCGGCTCAGGATGGCGACGCCGTTATAGGTCTTTTGTCCTGCGAGGGTGACGTGGTAACCGAGCGCCTCGAGTTCGGCGCGGGGGAAGAGGGCATCCTCAACCTTGGTTTCCTGGAGCGCGAGAAAGTCGGGCGAGTCCGTGCCTATCCAGCGCGTGACATGTTCCAGCCGTGCGCGCAGCGAATTGACGTTCCAGCTGGCGACGCGCACGCGAGGGTGTCTTTGCTCAGACCCGGAAGCCGCCGTGGCGGCGTCGATTGAGATGGTCCGTCAGGTACACGCCGCCGATGAAGCTTGCGACGAGCAACACCAGGAACACGCCGCCGACGAGGGGGGAAAGCGCGCTCGCAGCGGTTGTGACAGCACCAGCAGACGCGTTGCCGGAGATCTGCTCCTCCAGCGCCTCGATTTTGTCCTCGGCTTCTTCCAGCGACTGTGTGAGTTCCAGGTTTGCCTTGCGCAGCTCCGCGTCCATCGAGCTGTCTCCACCACCCGAAGGGGCGCTCGCGGCCTTGCGCAGGGTGGAGATCTCCGACTCCAGTTCGCTCGTTTTCAGTTTCTGGGCCGAGAGCTGGCTTTTGAGATCCGTGTTCTCGTTGGTGAGCGCATCCACCCGTCCACCATCATCACCGGGCTTGGCCTTGCCGGACTCCAGGGTCTTGAGACGATTGGCAAGTGCTTCCTTGTCGCGCTTGAGCTGTTCGAGCTGGGCGGCGGCAGGCGGCTCCGGCATGAGGTAGGCGGCGTCCACCCAGCCCACGATGCCGTCCGCATCCTTGACCTTGGCCTTCTCCCCTTTGCGCACCATGACGTCGAGTTTGCTGCCGGTGGGCAACACCTTGACGATGGCGCTGGTGAGATCTTCCGACTCATGGATGCCGACCAGCAGCTTGTCGATGACAAAGGCGTTTTCGGCGGCGAGGAGCGGGGCGCAGGCAATGACTGACGACGCGAGGAGCGCAAGCCGCGCGAGAAATCGGGGGGTCTTCATGGCTGCAAGTTGTAATCGGAATCCTGATGGGCGTCCAGTACGGGACAGTCGCAGTCTCAGCGCCCTCCGCAGACCGGGCAGGCCGGGTCGCGCTGGAAGCGCATGGTATGCCACTCCATGTTGAGGGCATCGAGCAGCAGCAATCGTCCCTTGAGTACCGTACCGATGTTCATGAGCACCTTCATGGTCTCGAAGGCCTGCACGCTGCCGACGATACCGAGCAGTGGCGCCACCACGCCGGTCTGGGTGCAGGTTTCATTGGCACCGCCTCCATCATTGTAAAGGCAGCGGTAGCAGGGGCTGTCGCCCTGACCCGGATAGTAGACACTGATCTGGCCCTCGAAGCGGATGGCTGCACCGGACACCAAGGGCTTGGCTGCGCGGTGGCAGGCCTCGTTGAGCGCAAAGCGAATGGCGAAGTTGTCGGTGCAGTCCACCACCACATCCACACCCGCGACGACTTCATCCAGTGCCGCGCCTTCGAGTGCACGCGGAACCGTCTCCACCTTCACGCCGGGATTCAGCCTCAGCACGCTGTCGCGGGCGGAGTCCACTTTGGGTCGGCCAAGGTCGGAAGTCTCGTGGATGATCTGGCGTTGCAGATTGGACAGCTCCACCTCGTCGAAATCGACCAGCACCAGACGGCCCACGCCCGCGGCGGCAAGATACAGCGCCACGGGTGAGCCGAGGCCGCCCAAGCCGAAGATGGCGGCACTGCCGTCCAGCAGTTTCTGTTGACCGTCGATGTCGATCTCCGGCAGCAGAATCTGCCGGCTGTAGCGCAACAAGGTATCGTCATCCATCGAAGGCAGCCTCTTTCTGGCCCAGGGTCACGCGCTCATGGTCCGCCAGGTCGCGCGCGGTGGATATGTGGGTGAAGCCGGCAACGGCCAGCAGGCTGCGCACCGCGGCGCCTTGGCTCGCGCCGTGTTCCAGCAGCAGCCAGCCGCCGGGTAGAAGCCGCTCGCCGGCAGTGGCCGCAATGATACGCAGATCGGCCAGACCATCGGCGCCGGCGGCCAGGGCCATTCTCGGCTCAAAGCGCAGTCCCGGGCCCGCAAGCACGGGATCGCCCTCCTCTATATAGGGCGGATTGCTCACGATGAGGTCAAAGCCGCGCGCGAGACCGCTGCACCAGTCCCCCTCCTGGCAGGTGACATTGGAGAGGCCGAGTCTTCCACGGTTGGCTTCCGCCACGGCGAGTGCCGAGGCAGACCGGTCCACGGCCAGCACCTCTGCCTGCGGCCGCTCGTGGGCAATCGCCAGCGCAATCGCCCCGCTCCCGGTGCCGAGGTCCAGAACCGCACATGGCCGGTCCTCCGGGCAGTGCGCCAAAGCAAGGCTCACCAGCAGTTCGGTGTCTGGACGCGGCACCAGCACGGCCTCGGAGACCGCGAAATCAAGCGACCAGAACTCCTGATGCCCCAACAGATAGGCCAGCGGCTGGCCCTCGGCGCGGGCTGCAAGCTGCGCGCGGTATTGTTGCGCAAGCGCGGTGGTCACGAGGTCGGTGCGGCGGCAGATGAGATCGACACGGCTGCAGCCGAGCGTCGCACCCAGCAGCAGTTCCGCGTCCAGGCGCGCGCTGTCCAGTGCCGCGAGCACCGTCTGGCCCTCGCGCAGCAGCGACTGCACGCTGGCCTCGGCGCACACGGTTTCTTCAGGCATCGGACATCTGGGCCATCAGGTCGGCCTGATGCTCGGCCAGCAGGGGCCCGATGACGGAGTCGAGATCCCCTTCGAGAACCTCCTCCAGCTTGTAGACCGTGAGGTTGATCCGGTGATCGGTCACGCGCCCCTGGGGGAAGTTGTAGGTGCGGATGCGCTCCGAGCGATCGCCGGATCCGACAAGATTGCGCCTGTTCTGTGCCTGCTGGGCCGTCTGTTTGTCGCGCTCGGTCTGCAGCAGGCGCGCCTTGAGCAGGCTCAGCGCACGCGCGCGGTTCTTGTGTTGCGAACGCTCATCCTGGCACTCCACCACCACACCGGTCGGCAGGTGGGTGATGCGGATGGCCGAATCGGTCTTGTTCACGTGCTGACCGCCCGCCCCGGAGGCGCGGAAAGTATCCACTTTCAGATCTGCCGGGTTGATGTAGATGTCGGTGATTTCGTCCGCTTCCGGGAGGATTGCAACCGTGCAGGCGGAGGTGTGGATGCGGCCTTGGGATTCCGTGGCCGGCACACGCTGCACCCGATGGGCACCCGACTCGAACTTGAGCACCGAGTAGGCGCCGTGGCCGATGACCCGCGCGATCACTTCCTTGTAGCCGCCCAGCTCGCTCTGGTTGCTGCTCAGGATTTCCACCTGCCAGCCGCGGCGCTCTGCATATTTGCTGTACATGCGGAACAGATCGCCGGCGAAGAGACCAGCCTCGTCCCCGCCGGTGCCCGCGCGGATTTCCAGGAAGATGTTGGCGTCATCCGCAGGATCGCGCGGAATGAGCAGCTGGTTGATGTCTATCTCCAGCGCCGTGATGCGCGCCCGGCAGGCCGCGATTTCCTCGTCCGCCAGCGTGCGCAGCTCCGCGTCTTCCTCCTGCAACATCGCCTCGGCGGTCGCCAGATCCGCCATGGCCTGACGGTAGCGGGCGTAGTGCTCGACCACGGGCTCGATTTCCGCACGCTCGCGCGAAAATCCCCGGAAGCGCTCCTGACTACCGATGATCTCGGGTGCGGAGAGCAGGGCATCCAGTTCCTCCCGCCGCGCATGCAGCAGGTCGAGTTTCCGGAGCAGAGTTTCTTTCATGAGGTGAACCTGGCGCTCTTCGATGTGTCACTTCCGGTGGCGCAGATGCGCCATCCTTGCGCGGACCGCGAGGAGATGCCTGGGGATGCAGATATTCCTGGGTGACTGTTGCACGCGGTGGGCACGGCGAGCTCCTACCGGCTGCGGTATAGTCTAGCGCAGGACGCGGGAACTGACCCGCAGCAAGCCCGCTCGAGGAACCCTTACCCGACCATGCGTCTGCACAATCTGAGCCCCCGGCAGTTTCTGCTGATGGCCGCCATGACCTCCCTGCTTGGTGCGTGTGCCTCGACGGCGCCCGTGTCCGAGCCCGTGGCTGCGGCGACCACGCCCATCACAGCCCAAGCCCCGAAAGACACCCAAGGCACCGCGCCCGCGGAGGATCTGCTGCAGTACGAACGTGCGCCCATGAGCACCGAAGCGCTGGAAGCCGATCCCGTGTTCAAGATCTTGAGTGCGGAATTCGCGGGCCAGCGTGAGCAGCTGGCCTATGCCGTCACCCAGTATGCGGCGCTGGCCGCCAGCAGCCGTGATCCCGCAGTCGCCGAGCGCGCCACGCGCATCGCACTTTTTGGCGAAGACAATGCCGCGGCCCTCACGGCAGCCAAGCGCTGGGTGCTGCTTGCGCCCACCAATCTCGATGCACGCCAGCTGGCGGCGACCCTGCATGTGCGGGCAGGCGAGGTCGAACCGGCGGTGACCCATCTCGAATATTTTCTCGCCCATGATCGCTCGCCGGATGATGTGAAGCTGCGCACGGTGGCGAGCCTGCTCGGTCGGGAAGAAGAGAAGGCCACGGCCCTGGCCGTGATGGAAAAGCTGATCGCCGACCGGGTGAGCGAGACGGACACCCTACTGCTCTATGCGGTGCTCGCACTGCGTGCAGATGATCTGGAGTCTTCCCAGCGAGCCATGGACCAGCTCGTGCAACGGGCGGATATCAAGCCGGCCATTGCGCTCGCCTATGTCACCGCCTTGCAGCGTGAGGGCAAGCGAGAGGTGGCCATGGACTTTCTCGCGAAAGCACTCGTGCGCACACCGGACGAGTTCCCCCTGCGTCTGCTGTACGCGCGTTTTCTGGCGGAGAGCTCGCAGTTCGACCAGGCGCGCGAGGAATTCCTGCGTCTTGATCGCCAGGACCCCGGCAACGCCGAAGTGGCCTTTGCGCTGGGGCTGCTGGGTAGCGAGACCAGACGTCTGGACGAAGCCGGTGAGCGCTTCGGCAAGCTGCGTGATCATGTGGATTACGCGGGCAGTGCACGTTTCTATCTGGGGCAGATTGCCGAGATGCGCGAACAGCCCGAACAGGCACTGTCCGAATATGCGTCCGTGCCGGAGGGCGACAGCTACTTCCAGGCCCAGCTCCGCATCGCCATCGTGCAGGGCGCTGCCAAAAAGCCGGACGAGGCGCTTGCCACGCTTGCGGCGCTCAAACCCGCAGATGAAGAGCAGGCCCGCCAGCACGTGCTGGTGGAGGCCGAAATCCTCATCAACAACGAACGCCTGCAAGAGGCGATGGCGCTCTTGGACCGTTCACTCAACGGCACCTTTGACAGCGCGCTCCTCTACAGCCGCGCGATGCTCGCCGAGCGCATGAACCGGCTGGAGGTGCTGGAAGCCGACCTGCGGGAAATCATCGCCCGCGAGCCGGAGAATGCAGAAGCCCTCAACGCACTGGGCTACACCCTGGCTGATCGCACCGATCGCCTGGAGGAAGCGAGCGGGTTCATCCGGCAAGCACTGGCACTCGCCCCGGACAGCTTCTACGTGCTGGACAGCATGGGCTGGGTGCTCTTCCGCATGGGCAAACCTGAGGAAGCTTTGCCCTATCTGGAGAAGGCTCGCGCCTTGAAGAATGATCCTGAAGTGGTCGCCCATCTCGGGGAGGTGCTTTGGACGCTCGGCAGGCAGGCCGAGGCGCGTGCGCTCTGGGATAGCGTGTTGAAGGAAAATCCGGACGAGCCCCGCATCCGCAAGACCATGCAGCGGCTGGTGCCGTGAGCCTGCGCGTGTGGGCACGAGTGCTGCCCGGGGCAGTGCTGCTTCTGCTGCTCGGTGCCTGCGCCAGCGTGACGCCGCCTCCGCCAACAGCCCAGTCGACAACCCCACCGGTGGTGTCGCCCTGGGAGCAACGCGTGGCGCTCCTCACGCCGCGCCAGCACTTCGCCCTGCGCGGGCGCATTGCCGTGGAGCGCGAGCGCGAGGGCGGGCAGGCCCAACTGCAATGGGCACAGCAGGGCGAGTATTTCGATCTGCGCCTGATGGCGCCCCTGAGCCAGGGCAGCTTTCTGCTTGCCGGTGATGCGCTCGAAGTCAGCCTCACGGCCCCCGATGGCAAGGTCTATACCGCGCCGGATCTCGACACCCTCATGACCCGACACCTCCAATGGGCTTTGCCTGTGGCGGGGGCGCGCTACTGGATACTCGGCCTGCCGGTCCCCGGACGGCCGACCACCCAGCTCAGTCTGGACGAGGACGGCCGCCTGACCGATCTGGCTCAGGATGGCTGGCGCATCAGCGTGCTGGAATACCAGAATGTGAACGGCGTGGATTTGCCCCGGCGGCTCTTTCTGCTCGGGAACACGCTCAAACTGCGCATTGTTGTCACCGCCTGGACCGAAGCCCCCCATTGAAGACATGAATCCAGACACCCCCTGGCCCGCGCCGGCCAAGATCAATCTGTTCCTGCACGTGGTGGGCCGCCGGCCGGACGGCTACCACCTGCTGCAGACCGTGTTCCAGTTTCTGGACCATGGCGACGACATCCACGTGCAGGCCAGGGCCGACGGGGTGATCAGGCGGCTCAATGACCTGCCCGGGGTGCCTGCCGAGTCCGACCTCGTGGTGCGCGCGGCCCGCCTGCTGCAGGAACGGACGGGTGCCACCGCGGGTGCCGACATCGAGGTGCACAAGCGCCTGCCCATGGGCGGTGGCTTGGGAGGGGGGAGTTCCAATGCGGCCACCGTGCTGGTGGCCTTGAATCACCTTTGGGGTACCGGGCTCGACGTGGACGCGCTCGCGGCTCTTGGTCTTGCCTTGGGCGCGGATGTGCCGGTCTTCGTGCGCGGACAGGCGGCCTGGGCCGAGGGGGTGGGTGAACATCTCACCCCGCTCACCCTGCCGGAGCCTGTGTACCTCGTCATCCACCCGGGATGCGAGGTGCCGACGGCTGCAGTCTTCCAGGACCCTGAATTGACACGGGATACTCCCGTCATCACAATCCAACGCCTTTCGCTGGACGCCTGTCATAATGACTGCGAGCCTGTGACCCGCCGGCGTTTTCCGGTGGTGGCGGGGGCTTTGGACTGGCTCGCCGTGCACGCCCCGGCGCGCATGAGCGGCACCGGTGCCTGCATCTTCGCGCCCTTTACCTCACGCGCCGCCGCGGAGGCGGTGGGGCGACAGGTGCCACCAGCCTGGCGCTGGTTCGTGGCAGCAGGCCGCAATCGCTCGTCGCTGCTCGACAGGCTGGACGCGGCCACTGAATTTTGGGGAGTCGCCAAGCGGTAAGGCACCGGGTTTTGATCCCGGCATTCCCAGGTTCGAATCCTGGCTCCCCAGCCATTTTCTGGAACAGAAGTTTTGAGACCGGCACCCCCTGCGGGGGCAGGGTGTGCGAGGAAGCCTCCATGTCTTTCAACCATTCCGCGATGATGCTTTTTGCGGGCAACTCCAACCCGGCGTTGTCCCGTGCGGTTGCCTCGCACCTGCAGGTGCCGCTGGGCAAGGCCACCGTCGGCCGCTTCAGCGATGGCGAGGTGATGGTGGAAATCGCTGAGAACGTGCGCTCGCGGGACGTGTTCGTGCTGCAGTCCATCTGCCGGCCGACCAATGACACCCTGATGGAACTCCTGGTGCTCGTCGACGCCCTGCGTCGCGCCTCGGCCAATTCCATCACCGCGGTCATTCCTTATCTTGGCTATGCGCGGCAGGATCGCCGGCCGCGCTCGGCACGCGTGCCCATCACCGCCAAGGTGGTGGCCAACATGATCGCAAGCGTCGGTACCAACCGGGTGCTGACGGTCGATTTGCATGCGGACCAGATCCAGGGCTTCTTCGAGATGCCCATGGACAACGTCTACGCCTCGCCGGTGCTTCTGGGTGACATCTGGAAACAGAAGTATCCCAACCTGATGGTGGTATCGCCCGACGTGGGCGGTGTGGTGCGTGCCCGCGCAGTGGCTCGGCGCCTGGACAACGCCGATCTCGCCATCATCGACAAGCGGCGCCCGCGCGCCAATGAAGCCGAGGTGATGAACATCATCGGCGATGTCGAGGACCGCACCTGCGTGCTGGTGGACGACATGGTGGATACGGCCGGCACCCTCTCACTCGCGGCCAAGGCACTGAAGAATCGTGGTGCGCGCGCCGTGGTGGCCTACTGCACGCACCCCGTGCTGTCCGGCAAGGCGCTGACCAATATCGAGAATTCAGTGCTGGATGAGCTGGTGGTGACCGATACCATCCCGCTCTCCGAGGAAGCCGCTGCCAGCCCGCGCATTCGCCAGCTTTCGGTGGCGGCGATGCTCGGCGAAAGCATCAATCGCATGAGCGCAGGGCAGTCCCTGAGCTCGATGTTCATGGACTGAGGCCGAGCCGCCTTCCGTGTGACATGGCCCCCAGTCGGGGCCGCAAATTCGAAGCCTCTGGCTTCGTGGGAGATGGCCCTTGATAGGGCGGTCTCCATCGTGTGCGGTGACGTGCGCTGCCCTGGTCGCGGGGCGAGGCGGCGAAGCCGCAAGGTGCAACCAAGGAGAAATGACATGTTGAACAAGTTTGAAATCGTCGCGGAGCCGCGTACCGCGCAGGGCAAGGGTGCGAGCCGCCGCCTGCGTCGTGAAGGCAAGATCCCCGCGATCATGTACGGCGCCGGCAAGGAGCCGACCAATATCGAAGTCGATCACGAGAAGACCATGCTCCAGACGGAGCACGAAGCCTTCTATTCCCACATCCTCACCATCAAGCTGAATGGCAATGATGAGAAGGTGATCGTGAAGGACATGCAGCGCCATCCGGTGCGCAAGCTCATCCTGCATATGGATTTCCTGCGCGTGGACGAGAACGCCGAGCTCACGCTGCGCGTGCCGGTGCACTACACCAACGAAGACATCTGCGTGGGCGTGAAGCAGGGCGGTGGCATCATCACCCACTACCTCAATGACCTCGAAGTGTCCTGCCTGCCAAAGGATCTGCCGGAATACATCGAGGTGGATCTCGCCACCCTCGCCGTGGGTCAGGTCGTGCACATTGCGGATCTGAATCTGCCTGCGGGCGTGCGCGTGGCGGGCGGGGAAGGTTCCCAGCCGGTGGTGACGTGTATCGCGCTCAAGGTGGAAGTGCAGGAAGCGGCCCCCGCTGCTGCAGCGGCCAAGGGCAAGGGCAAAGGCAAGTAAGCCTGCGCCCCGGCTTGGCATGACCCGGTGTGCAGCCTGCGCACCGGGTTCCCATCCACGCCATGCAACTCATCGTAGGCCTCGGCAACCCGGGCGCGCAGTACGGGCGCACGCGGCACAACGCCGGCTTCTGGCTGGTGGATGCATTGGCGGACCAATGTCGCGTCGATTTCCGCGAGGAGCGGCGCTATCAGGCTGAAATCGCCAGCGCCAATCTCGCGGGACACCCGGTCGTGTTGCTGAAGCCGCTCACGTTCATGAACCACAGTGGCCGGGCCGTCGGGGCCTATGCCGGATATTTCCGCATCCCCGTGGATCAGATCCTGGTGGTGCATGACGAGCTCGATCTCGCCCCCGGCACGGTGCGGCTGAAGCGCGGCGGTGGTCACGGCGGACACAACGGATTGCGCGACATCACCGCACAACTCGGCGCCGACTTTGCGCGTCTGCGCATCGGTATCGGCCATCCCGGATCCGCCAGTGAGGTGGTGAATTACGTGCTCGGCAATCCACCGGCGGAGGATCGCAAGGCGATGGATGACGCCATCCAGCGCGCACTGGATGTGCTGCCGCAGGTGATGCAGGGACATTTCGATCGCGCCATGAACGCGCTCAATCGTCGCGCGGATTCCGCGCCTGGCCAGAAGGCTGAGAAATAGAGGTCTGACATGGGTTTCAAATGTGGCATCGTGGGCCTGCCGAACGTCGGCAAGTCATCACTCTTCAACGCGCTGACCAAGGCCGCCATCGCGGCAGAAAATTATCCTTTCTGCACCATCGATCCCAATGTCGGCATCGTGCCTATGCCGGATCCGCGCCTGAATGCCATCGCGGATATCGTCAACCCCAAGCAGATCATTCCGACCACCATGGAGTTCGTGGATATCGCGGGCCTGGTGGCCGGTGCGGCCCAGGGCGAGGGCCTCGGCAACCAGTTCCTGGCCCACATCCGTGAAACCCAGGCCATCGCGCATGTGGTGCGCTGCTTTGAAGACGAAAACATCGTGCATGTGGCGGGCAAGGTGGATCCGCTCGCCGACATCGAAGTCATCGAAACCGAACTCGCGCTGGCGGATCTCGATTCCGTGACACGCGCGCTCGATCGCGCGGCCAAGCAGGCCAAGAGCGGTGACAAGGAGTTGAAGGCACGGGTGGCTGTCCTCGAAAGCATCCGTGATCAACTGGACAAGGTCATTCCCATCCGCAACCAGAAGCTTGATGAAGCCGCGCAGGAAGCCATACGTCCGCTGCAGTTGTTGACGGCCAAGCCGGTGTTCTACGTCGCCAACGTGAAGGAGGGGGAGCTCGCGGGTAATGCCTGGACGGCGCTGGTGCAGGACGTGGCTGCGAAACAGGGTTCCCAGTGCGTGATCATCTGCGCCCAGCTGGAGGCGGAGCTTGCCGCGCTGGAAGATGCAGAGCAGGCGCAGTTTCTGTCGGAGCTCGGCATCGAGGAGCCCGGACTCAATCGCGTGATTCGTGCAGGCTATGCGCTGCTCGGATTGCAGACCTACTTCACGGCAGGCGTGAAAGAAGTGCGTGCGTGGACCATTCGCCAGGGCGACACCGCACCGCGCGCCGCCGCCGCCATCCATACGGATTTCGAGCGCGGCTTCATCCGCGCGGAAGTGATCGCCTACGACGACTTCATCGCCTGCAAGGGCGAACAGGGCGCGAAGGAAGCCGGCAAACTGCGGCTGGAGGGCAAGGAATACATCGTCCACGACGGCGACGTGATGCATTTCCGCTTCAACGTCTAAACAAAATTCACAATATCACACCGCTTCATAAAACATCAGGAAGCCCACAAAAGCCCCGTTAATGCGGGGTTTTTCAATTCTTGACGCTTCGCAAGCTTTCTTGGCATCTCATGTAAAACCGGGTACGATCCCGAGTATGAAGTCAAAACCGGGTACAGCGAAAACCGGGTATGACTAAAAAACCGGAGGAATGCCATGCTGACCGACACCCAATGCCGCACCGCCAAGCCGAAGGAAAAGCCTTACAAGCTGCCTGATGGCAAGGGTTTGTATCTGGAAGTGAAGCCCAATGGAGTGAAGGCATGGCGCTATCGCTTCGAGATTCGAGAGGCCGGAAGGATCAAGGAAAGCACGTTTGCAATTGGCGACTACTGCACCGCCCCCAATGGCGAAACCCCGGAGGAAGCAAAGGCACGGCGGGACGGTGGGCGCTTCACGCTGGCCGAAACACGGGACGAACGCACTAAGGCGCGGGCGTTGGTGAAACAGGGAATGAACCCCGCCCATAATCGGCAGCTAGGCAGGATCAAGCGCGAACTTGAGAATGCAACCACCTTTGACGCTGTGGCCCGTGAATGGCTGGCCTTGAAGGATTGGGAAACTGTGACCAAGGCCCGGCGGCTGGATATGTTGGAGCGCGTGGTATTCCCGAAAATCGGGGCGCTTCCGGTCAAGAGCATTACCCCGGCGCATGTTCTGGACGTGCTGAACACGGCGGCGAAGAAAAACGGGCTGACCGTAGCAGCGGAAGCCAAGCGCACCATGTCCGGGGTGTTTGAGCTTGCCGTATCCACCCTGCGGGCGGATGCAGACCCGGTTTATCCGGTACGGAAGGCGATTCCTGCCAACAAAACTCAGCACAAGCGCCCCCTTGATGCCGATGAAATCGGGCGATTGCTGCGGGATGTAGAGGGACACGGCGGACGGCATGAAACCATCGCGGCCTTTCGCTTGATGTGGCTGACACTTTGCCGCCCCAGCGAAGCCGTAGAGGCCCAATGGGCCGAATTCGACCTTGATGCGGCGGTGTGGCGCATCCCCGCCGAGCGCATGAAGAAGCGCAAGGAACACGCAATCCCACTGCCCACGCAAGCCGTGGAATCTCTGCGGGCGCTGCATGGCATTACCGGACGCTATACCCACGTTTTCCCCGGACGGGATGACCGGCAAAAGCCTATGGCCGTGGCTTCCTTCCGCCAAATGCTCAACGTGCTGGGCTGGGGTGGCAAATACAGCCCCCATGCAACACGCACAACGGGCAGCACCCGCTTGAATGAAATGGGCTATCCGGCGGACTGGATTGAACGGCAGCTAGCCCATGTTGAACCCAATGCAGTGCGGCGCACATACAACCATGCCGAACACATGACAGACCGCGCCAAGATGATGCAACAGTGGGCGGACTACCTGGACAGGCTGGCCGCTGGTGCGGATGTGATCGAGTTCAAGAGGGCGTGACATGGATTGGGACGCGATCAAAAAGCTCGACACACGCTGGATTGATTCGGTTTGGCAAGAGGCGCGGGCTGAACCGGCTGAACTGCTTTACGAAGCATTCATCAATTCCCGTGATCTGAGCGAGTGGGCGCGGTATCTGCAAGCAAACCCACCAAGCCCTGAAACCCTGGCAATCGCTTTGACGCTGGGGCGTGAAAAGTACGCATCCACCAAAGGGCGCAACGCGGCAAACAAACGCCACGCAAAACCCGGCGGGAGCCGCGACAAAGCGAACAAGATTCGTGAGATTTGGGCCAGCGGCAAGTATTCAAACCGTGACCTGTGCGCGACCGAGGAATGCGACCACCTGGAAATGTCTTGGAGCGCAGCGCGGCGGGCCTTGCGAAACACCCCAGACCCTGCCTAGCCGCTGCATGTAATGACCCAGCCGAATCTGCTCACCTCAAGCCGCTAAGGCGTAAGCCTCAGCGGGTGTTTTCATGCCGAGCGCCTGGTGCGGTCGGCGGCTGTTGTAAAACCCGATCCAGTCACCAAGTACCCGGCGCGCGTGCTGCAAGGTCTCGAACCGGCGGCGATGGACGCATTGCTCCTTGAGAGTCCTGATGAGCCGCTCCACCATGCCGTTCTGCTGCGGACAATGCGGCGTGATGAACTCCTGGCGAAGCCCATAGCCGCGCACCAGTCGCGTGTAATCCCGGCTGGTGAACACCAACCCATTGTCCGAGCGCAGAAGCAGAGGCGACTGCACACGGCCCAGGCACCCAAAGCGCGCTGTCAGCGTTCATGTGGTCCTAATTGAATTGCGAGTGACGCGGCTAGAAACCGTACTGGATGTAGTCGCAGACGCGGTCCAAGGGCAGCGCGCCTTCTGAAGTAGAGCTATTTAGCGTCCGCCCAGCGGAGAACCAGCTCGCCTGAGCCCTCCGCTGCCAGCTCAACAGCTTTCCGTTTCGGGAAAACGTAAGGCAGCAGGTCGGCAAGTATCTTCGCCCGCAGCCCAGGCTCGGTGGCCGGGTCCTGGGCAATCTTGGCCAAGCCCTCAAGCGGGTCCAGGCCAAGCTCAGCCAGACGAGCCGTGAGTTCAGCCGTTCGCTTGTTGGGCGTTCCTGGTTGTCTACCACCTGTCCTCATTTCAGTCTCCCTGGTGCTTCGCCTGCCACTCACGCGCCAGACGTTGCGCTTCTGCTATCTGCTCACGTGTCATCTTTGAGGCCGCAATGTCACGGCTTGCTATTGCTCTCTGGTTCCCTTGCGCGGCTGCCAAATTGAACCACTTGTGCGCTTCGACGTAGTCCTGCGGCACACCTTCACCGTTCCCGTACATGAACCCAAGGTTGTACTGCGCATAGGCATTCCCCTGCTCAGCAGCCTTGCGATACAACTTCACCGCCTCTGCCAAACCATCGTCGAAGGTCTGAGCCTGGGCGGATACAGACAGCGCCAAAGCCAGCACGAAAGTTAAAGCCCTCACGACAACCT
>Ga0194123_10002050_pt1 | contig 27632 bp, 24 predicted proteins | sample TA2MahsurfametaG_5_FD_155479 | JGI IMG/M metagenome (GOLD analysis project Ga0194123, IMG submission 155479) | Freshwater microbial communities from Lake Tanganyika, Tanzania - TA2015023 Mahale A surface | ecosystem: Environmental > Aquatic > Freshwater > Lake | place: Tanzania: Lake Tanganyika... | reverse complement strand
TTAGTTTTAGATTTAGAATCCATTGGTATCACTATTTCTCTATAAGAATTTTTTTGAATTTCTGTTTGTCCTTTATTTGTTTCTATCTGACCTCCGTTTTTTAATATATATTCTTTTACTTTACTATATTCTTGATTTTTTATAGATTTATATGTGCTTGGTTTATAATTATCAATTGTTTGATTATTATTTTTTATTTTAGATAATCCCCCTTGTTTTGAATTTAAATTTTTAGCAGATTCTAGTTTTTGCTTAGCTGATGAGGTAATATTTGTCCCACCTATAGGTTTTTTAGCAGATTCTATTTTTTGGTTAGCTGATAATGTAGTATTTGTCCCACCTATAGATTTTTTAGCAGATTCTGTTTGGTTAGCTGATGATGTAGTATTTGTCCCACCTATAGATTTTTTAGCAGATTCTATTTTTTGGTTAGCTGATGATGTAGTATTTGTCCCACCTATAGGTTTTTTAGCAGATTCTGTTTGGTTAGCAGATGATGTAGTATTTGTCCCACCTATAGGTTTTTTAGCAGATTCTGTTTGGTTAGCTGATGATGTAGTATTTGTCCCACCTATAGGTTTTTTAGCAGATTCTATTTTTTTTTGAGACAAAGTTTTAACATTATTAGGTTTTTTAGCAGACTCAGTTTTTTGTTTTACTACTTGCACAATGTTTCCTCCATAAGTTATTTCTGTTGGTTTTACTATATTCTTTTTGATTGATTCTGTTTTTTGTTTTACTTCATTGATTCTATTTCCTCCATAAGTATCATTTACCTTTTTATTAGATTCAACTAATGGTTGAGTATTAATACCTCCTTCTAAACTAACAACATTATTTTTTATAGATTCAATTTTTTGATTGCTTTTTTCTTTAATTTTAGAACCTCCATTTATAGATTTTCCTAATTCAGGTGTTGGACCTTTAAACTTAACATCTAATTGTGCCGTAGAAATATTTTTTTTTGTAGGTATAAAATTCATTACTACCTCATGTAGTAATTTTTTATTAACCATATATATATTAAATATATATAAAATAATAATTGAATTAATTAAAAATAACCTAGTAAAATAATATTATATTTATATAATTAGTTTAATAAAAATTTGAATAATTAATTGCCTAAGTATATTTAACAAATTTATTAAAATAAACTTATATATAATATAATATTACTATATTTATTTTAATTTACTATATATATTTCGTCAAATGATTTTATATTATAAGGATAATTAAATCAATAAAGAAATAGATTATTATCTAATATAATTAATTATTGCTAGGTGATTTATTATATTATTTATTATAAATTTCTATTATATTACATTATTACAAATTTTAATACATAATACATTATTGTAGTAAATTTTCACAAGTTAAAAATCGTTAAAAATATAAAAAAATTGATATTGCATTTTTATGATATTTATATAAAAAAATCTTATTAGTTTGGTATATTGAATGGTAATCGTAATTGACACATTAGATAAATTTTTATCACAATATAAACTAAGTAAAGAGAGCAGTGAATTATATACACATACAAAATTATCTGGAGGTAAATTTAGAGTGCCTGTTGAGGCAAGAGAAAAATTCTTGGAAATTTACTATAAAGATGTATTTGAATTAGAAAAAGATATAAGTCTAACTGAAGCAAATAGCAAGATTACACAATTAAAAATAGATATTGATTTTAGATATCCTGATCAAAATACTCTTGACCATGTGTATGAAATAAATGACATTTTTGAGATTATTAAATTATATATTAAAGCAATTAATATGCATTTACATGTTGCTAATTTAAACAAGGAGTGTTTTATTCTTGAAAAAAAAGCAGCGTGTATTGATCCGAAAGGAAAGACAGACCCAAAAACTGGTTTAAATATATATAAAGACGGTGTTCACATAATGTTTCCTAAAATTGTCACACACGCAAAAATTGCACATAAAATTAGACAGTATGTTCTTGAAAATATTTCACCGATTCTAGAAAAATACAGTTTTATTAATTCAAATGAAACTATAGTAGATGAATCGGTAATTGAACGAAATAACTGGTTTGTTTATGGAGCAAAAAAACCAAACTCTCTTCCTTATATAGTCACGCATTATATAAAATATGAAATAGATGAAGATACAATCATACTGACGGAGAAACCAATTGATACATTTACAAATATAGAATATATTAAAATGTTTAGTATTTTAGATAAAGATAATCTTCCATGGAAAAATGCTGTAAGATCTGAATATTCAAGTCTTTTAGAATTAGACGGTGTTATGATAAAAAGCGATTATATGAAATTTAAAGAAGAGAGTCGTAAAAAAAATAAAAAAGCTAGTAAAAAAACGGATGAAGAGCTTGATCTTATTTATAAAATAATTGATTTGTTGGCAACTGAAAGATCAGCGAATTATTCAGACTGGATAAGTCTTGGTTGGTGTCTACATAATATTCATAATATTGATGAAAGACTTCTGTATAAGTGGATTGAATTTTCAAAAACAGCACCACAATATTATAATAGTGCTGATAAAGAATGTCGTGAAAAATGGAGTAACTTTAAAGATGGAGGTTTAGGTATTGGGACTTTAATCCATTGGGCTAAAATTGATAATTTAGGTTTATATCTTAAATTACAAGAAGAAAATATAACAGCAATTATGCGTAGTAATATATCTAAAAATAAATTAGAACATAATGATGTCGGTAAAATATTTCATAAAAGATATAGACATCAATATATTGCAGTATGTGTAAAAAACACAAAATATAATTGGTATGAATTCATTAATCATAGATGGAATGCTCTAGGTTGTCATTCAAAAATTAGAAAGAATCTAAGTGATGACCTAAGTGTTCTATTTAATAAACAAAATGAGTATTTTGCAAATCTGGCTAATAATAAAGGCGCAGATGATCCTAATTACAATCAACTTCTTGAATTTGCATCTCGTTCATTAAAAGTTTCACAAAAACTTAGACAAGGAGCTTTTAAAAATTCAGTAATTACGGAATGTCAAGATGAATTTGTAGATGAAGCAAAAAATTTTATTGATAAAATGAATGAAAATACTTCACTTATAGGATGTAATAATGGAATATACGACCTTAATAAGATGGAATTTCGTGATGGTCGTCCAGATGATTTGATAACATTTTCTAATAAAATAGATTATGATAATAGTTATTCATGGGAAGATGAAAAAGTAAAAGATATTTTAACATTTATAAAACAAGTATTACCAAATGATAATGTTAGACAATATGTCTTAAATGTATTTTCAAGCTGCCTTGATGGAACAACAAAAAGAGAAAAATTTTATATTCTTACTGGAACAGGTGGAAATGGTAAGTCTAAACTTATAGAATTATTGGATCTTGCTTTAGGCGACTATAGTAAAGGAGTATCCGTAGCATTACTTACTAAAAAAAGAGCTGATAGTAATGCGGCGCAACCTGAATTAGCGATAACGAAAGGATGTCGTGTTATTAAATTTCAAGAAGCTGAAGAAAATTCAAAATTAAACACAGGATTATTAAAAGAATTAACAGGCGGAGACAAAATCACATGTCGTGGTTTATTTCAAGATCCAGTTGAATTTAAACCACAATTTACTCCATTCTTTATTTGTAATGATAAACCAGAACTTCCAGCACATGACGATGGAACATGGCGTCGTGTTCGTATCATTGATTTTCCTTCAAGATTTATGCCTTTAGAACTTAATCCTAATCCATTATTAAATCAATATCCCATAGATTACGAATTAAGTGAAAAAATTAAAGAATGGGCTGAAGCATTTTTCTGGATTTTAATTGAAACATATAAGGAGTGTAAAAGAAATGGTGGATTTTCTGAACCCAAAGAAGTTTTGGAGTATACAGATGCATATCGTAAAAAGAATGATATCTTTAATAGCTTTTTAAATGAATGCATGACTGTTGAGATGTCTGCTCTATTCTACTTAAACGATGCTTTTAGAATTTATAAAGATTGGCATAAAGAAAACTATGCTGGAACAGGACAAAAACCAGAAAAGAAAGATAAACTTCGTGAATATCTAACAAAGAGATTAGGAAAAGAATATGATCCAACGCAGTCAACTCATAAACCAGCTAATTATAAGCAAAACGGAACATGTTGGTTAGGTTATAAATTATCATCTATAGAATGCGCAAATAGTCCATTAAAACCTCAGGGATATATTGCAGATTTAGATGAACTGGATGCTAAAAACTAAAATATAAAAAAAATATTTAATTATATTTTTGTTTTTTTATATTAGTTGGTAATGTTTAGAAATAAAGACTATAAATAATAATATTATTATTATATATGTTTCAAAAGGTATCATTATATATTATGATTGTAAATTTTTTTTTATGAGTTCATTAACCGCGTCTATATTAGCACATGCCGTGCTACCTACAACTACAGAGTTTTTGATAAAAACAAATGTAGGCACTCTAGATATATTAAATTCACTAACGATATCTACATTTTTATCCACATCTACTTTTATTACTTGAATTAATTGTTGATTATTTATATTATACATTGTTTCTAATTCATCAATAAAAGGACTGATACGCTTACACGGACCACACCATTCTGCTGTAAAATCAATGACAAATAAAACATCTCGTTTGTTTTGGATTGTGGTTTTAAATGATTCTAAATTCATTATATTTTTTATGTTATTATTATGTTTTTATATATTAATATATCTAAAACAATATTAATAAATAATAATATATATGAATAATTTATTTGTTTATAGATTAGGTTTAAATGATGAAGCATACATGAAAACGATAAGAATTGAAAACACATTTGATAAAAATTCAAAAGTTATTTGGGAAAATAATACTTTACAAATAACTGATAAAAATATAACTATTAAAGGATACAAATTAAACAAACCTAAAAGAATAAAAATAGACTTTAAAATAGTAGAAAATGAACAAATTATAGAATCAAATAATAATAATATTTTAGGTAGTAACAATTTTATATTTATTGAAGACGAAACACTGAAAATACCTGTAGAGATAGCTACAAATAATAAATTAAGTTATTATTTATGTAATCTTATTGAAAATGGAGATATTTTTAATCTAGATAATGATAATATAATTCAAAATTTTTATATAAAAGTAGGCTCAAATTATCTCAATGATTATATACTTCAAAAAGGATTTGGTGATGGTTTATATATAGAAAAACATGATACTCCTCATTTTCATCAACCACTTAATAGTAATTGTAAAGGATATCTTTTATTAGGTAAAATAAAAAAAGATGAATTAATATTAACAGCATTTGTAATACCTTTTGGTAAAGCAGTTTATATACCTTCAAATGTTTTTCATTGTGATGCGTGTTTAGTTGGAGATTATAATGTAATTTATACTATAACAGAAAACTACAAAACATATTTAATATACAATGAATATAACAAACGATTTGTGAATATTCAATTTATAAATTATAATTTATAAATATTTTTTTTTTAATTCATTAAAAACGGTTTCAACACCTTTATAATCAATTGTAGATTGAAGTTGTTGATAAGGTATAAAGATTGTTTGTGATTCTGGATACATTTCAATTAATTTATTCAATTCATTTTCAATGATATTTAATTTAGATTTATAATAGTCTCTCATAAATTGTTTAAAATATTCTATATAATGTAAATTATCATTCTTTAAATATTCTGGGTCAATAGCAATTTTCATAGATGACATAATAAAATCACGATAATTATGATATTGAACAATCTTTTGATATTTACAATGTTCTATAGTTTTAGGATTTTTTTCATATCCAGGCTCATTTGTAAGTGGATTATCATCTAATAGTGTTTGAATAGATAACATAATACTAGTTAATCCTAATGCACTTGTCCAACTGGGTCCACTCCACGTTCCTAAAAAGCTAAGACATAATTTCCCACACACATACATATTAGGATGCATTCTAGTCTTACTATTTTGCCAATTTAAAAATTTCACTTTTGGTGGCTCAAATGGATATGTATTTGGAAAATCAAACTGAAAGAAATACATTCCATTTTCATATGCAGAATCCTTAGGACCTGATATTACTACATAAATACGCGTTAAGGGATCGTCACATTGATAAATAGCACAACCTTCTATAGGAGATTTTAAAAATTCTTTTACATCAATACTTATTCTTTTTATAGCAGCAGATGAGATAGATGACATAATATTTATAACACTGATTTAAACGATTTTATCAATTTTTAAATGTAATGTTTATGATAAAAAATTGAAATACATACATTTAAAATGTATAAATTATTAAATGAGCACGCTTTTTGTTGTAGAGAGTCCTGCTAAATGTGGCACTATATCTAAATTTTTAGGATCTGGATATATTGTTATAGCTAGTTATGGACATATTCGCGACATTTCAGGAGGTTTATCAGGAATAGATTTTAAAAATAATTATCAAATTACATATAGTCAAATTGATAATGATTTTAAAAGGAAAAAAACGAATGAATTAAAAAAAGCAGCAAGTAATTGTAAAAGTATTATTATAGCAACTGACCCAGATAGAGAAGGTGAAGCAATTGGTTTTCATGTTGCAGTAATTTTAGGAGCTAATCCGTATGAAGTTTCAAGAGTAAAATATCATGAAATTACTAAAAAGGCTGTGCTTGAAGCTGTAGAAAATAAGGGCAAAATCAATATGGATTTGGTTCGTAGTCAAGAAGCAAGAAGGGTTTTAGACCTTTTAGTTGGTTATGAACTTAGTCCATTGGTAAGTAAATTTATAGGTGGTAAATTATCAGCAGGAAGATGTCAAAGTCCTGCTGTCCGTATAGTTTATGAGAGAGAACAAGCTATTCTTAATCAACCTATTACCAGTAACTTTTCTATTGATGTTATACTTACACCTGAAAATAATAAAAAAATAGAATTTGAAGCAAGTTTTAAAAAAAAGTATAGTAATCGTGAAATTGTCTTAGATATTTACTCGAAAATCTTGGATAATAGTCATTTTCAAATCAGTAGTTTTGATAGTAAAATAGTAGAACACGCTCCTCCCAAACCATATACTACATCTAGTATTCAACAGGATTGTAGTTCAATTTTGCATATTAACCCAGCAGATACAATGTCTTGTCTCCAGACTTTATATGAAGCAGGTAAAATTACATATATGCGAACCGATAGTGTTATATTATCAAAAGATGCTACTAAAATGATCACTGATGAGATTAAAAATAGATATGATGATTCATATTTACAATTAAGAGAATATAAAAATAAAGGGGAAAATTGTCAAGAAGCACATGAAGCAATACGACCTACCCATATGGATGAATATCCACTTATAAATACTGAAAAACAGGAATGGGATAGTCTTAAACAACGTATATATCAATTAATCTGGAAAAGAACTATGTCCTCACAAATGGCAAATCAGCGTATTCGTCGTAATATAACATCTGTAAATATGTATTATTCTTCTAAAAAAATATTATATACAGCTGATCAATTAGAATGTATTATTGAAGCAGTTGAATTTGATGGTTGGAGAATATTATATAAAAAAGAGGAACTAGGTGAGGATTTTCAAGGAGATACTTCTGATAAAAAGACTCAATCATTAGATGATATAAAAACATTATTACAGGAACCTAAACCAAATTTATTACATAAATCAGCTATATCTAAACAACAATTTAGTAGAGCATTATGCCGATTTACTGAGGCAAGTCTGATTAAAGAGTTAGAAAGTAAGGGTATTGGACGCCCTTCAACCTATGCTAATATTATGGAGACAATTATTAAACAACGCAATTATGTAGATATTAAAGATTTTTCAGGTATTGAAAAAGATGTAGAAACAATTCTATTAAAACCTAATCGTGAAATAGATATTAAAAAAAGTAAAAATATTTTAGGAAAAGAAAAAGCGAAACTTACTATATCACCACTTGGTCAAAATGTTATTATATTTCTATTAGAACATTTTGGCAATATTATGGATTATAAGTTTACAAAACAAGTTGAGGATGAATTAGATTTAATAATGGAAAAAAAATCAAATTATAGTAATGTTGTAGATCACGTTTATAAAAGTTTTCATTCTAAAGTTGTTGAATTAAAAGAAAGTGCTGGTTTAGATAAAAAAAATGACACAGAATTAGGAGTTTATGATAATGGTTCAGGGAGAGAAGAACCGGTTTTATTAAAACAAGGCAAATTTGGATATTATTTAACATATATGGGTGAAAATTATAGCGTTGAACATAGTAGCTCATCAATTAAAACAAAAATTGTAGAAAATGAAGATCTTGAAGTAGCAGTGGAACTTATAGAAGAAATTAAATCAAAAAAGGAAAAGAAAATTGTAGCAGAACTTGATACTATAAAAGTAGGTAAATTTGAAATTAGAAAAGGACCCTATGGTTTCTATTTTCAACATAATAAAAAAAATTATGGAATTGGTAATAAAGAGCCAAGCGTTTTAACTGAACAAGACTGTTGTGATATTATGTCTCAAAAAAAAGAATGGATGAAACAGAAATTTTTACCAGCACAAAATAATAATAAAATAGTTGAAAAAGATGCGACTATACCTATAAAAATAAAACCTGTTGAACTAGTTATTGATGAAAAAAAACCTAGAGGTCGTCCAAAAAAAGTTTAATTATTGATCATCTATTTTTGGTGCCAAGAAATATTTTAATGTGCTTACTTCATTAGATAAGCTGTCCTCAACCTTAATATTCAATTCTACCAATAAAGGTGCATTTGTATCTATTTTACATATAATCTTATCTCTACAAAAACTAAGCATTTTACTGATATTTAATAGATATTTTGTTGCATATTTAACACTTACATTTTTTTTGTCTGATGAAAAAGATGAAAAACTAGTAATTTGTGCTATATCTTTAGTAGGTGTAATTTTAAGATTCACTTGATCATTTTTAGTCTCTATCATAAAATTTTTATTATTATCAATATTAAATATAGTTTCATCGCCTTCAATATTTTTAATATCATTTAATATTTTATTAATACCTATTTTTTTTGAAACAATAATATAATCATGTTCTAATTCATTCATCATACTCAGTAATTCAAAATCCATATCTATCAAGCGAACTGAATATATGTTTGTTCTATCTCCATCTGATAGTAAAAAATCAACAGTATTATTTTTATCAATTAATTTCATGGATACACAATCATTATCTCGCATAGAACGAATAATTGATTTAAGACTATTTGACGTAAGTGTAATCACACCAGATTTTTTTACATCATATTTAATAAATTGGTCTTCATACAATTCAATAAATATCATACTTATATGTCCACTGTCCATTGCTTGAATTTTTAATGAAGTAGTATCATAATTAATAGATACATTATCTACAAAAGTTGTAAGTGCTTCAAATAATCCTTTAAAATTACTAGAATATTTAAATGTCACATCCATTGTATTTTTTTGTATATGTAAAAATATATTTTTTTTCAATTTTTAAATTAACTTATATAACTATATTAATTTAAAAATATTTGAAATCGTGATAAGTTCAAAGTTTGATAAATCATATTGATATTTTTATACTTTTTATCATATTTCTCCATCTATATATCCCAACTTAAAAATTTCTTCAATTCTTTATACATTTTCAATCCTTGGATCTCTTCTCTGTATGGGATAAAAAGATATCAAATCATTAATGGTAAATATTTTTATTATTTATAAGATATTGATAATAAAAAAAAATGTGCGATTTTTGAGAGGTGTAAAAAAAACATAATAATATATCAGAGATTTTCAATTTAGGGGAAAAAAATTAAAAACATATAATAGTTTTCTCGCTTTGAAGTCTCTATATATGATTTTTTATTCATCTTCATTTTTATATAACATTTTTGTCTTAGCATTTGTTTTATACATTTTCGTATTATATTTATATGCGCTCTACCTTATTTATGATATATCTATCTTTTATAAAATACTTATATAAATATTAATTTATAATACAACAACTATTTTTAGGCCTATCATTTATTCTAACTATACAATCATTTGTTTTTATTAATTTCACAGAATCTTGTTGAAATAAATTATTAATAAGTTGTTCAACTTTTTTTGATAAAATTTGTTCATTATAATTTGTTTCAATGTATTCTAAATTATATTTTTTGATAAAATTATTAATTTCTTCATTAGTCACTTGTTTTTTTAAATCATTTTTATTACCTACTAATATTATTTTAGCTCTTTCATCTAAATTATTTAATACTAAAGCATACCAATGAGGCACAAGTTTAAAAGATGATTTTTGTGATAAATCAAAGATTATAAATATTATTTTTGAATCTTTATAAAAACTACTTGTAATTTTAACATAATACTCTAAACCAGAAGTATCATACATATAAACTAAAACAGGAGTATCATTAAAATGATAGTATTTTGTCTTAACGTCCAATCCTATAGTAGGAAAATGCTCTATTGATATAAATTCAGGGCAAAATATACTATATAATAGTGATGACTTACCTACAGCACTATCACCTATAAAAGATATTTTATATTTATATTTACAACTCATTTGCTTTTTTTATAATAATATTAAATATTTTATTTATAATAAATTATTTATTTATCGGTCTTCTACACATAGGACATTCTCTTACTCTACTAAAACAAGATTGACATATAAAATGGGGTTTTTCACAATTTATTGCTGTATTTGTATTTTCATAACAAACACTACATATATCGTGTTTATTTAATATAAGACATATTTCTTTTGGGATTTGATTCCAAAAATTATTAATAAATTGATTAATTTCATTATTATTATAGTTTAATATAGCTACACCTCTACCATTACAACAACGATGATTTACACTTACATTTATAGTATTTAAATATGTTATAAATTTTTCAGTAATTTCTTCACTTTCAAAATGAGCAAAATCCATATTATAGTTTTCCATTATAGCAATTATATATTTATTATATCTTGTCTTCAATTTTTTGTAATTTGTTTTCAATAAGTCTTATTTGTTCTTTATAATCAATTAATTTTAAATATTCTTCTTCAGTAATTAATATTATAGCTTCTTTATTTAATTCAAGATATTCTTTTTCACTAATTTGTTCAGGTTTTTTACCTATTAGCCATTTAGTGCTATAATAAATACCTCCGGCAGTTTTATATACAACCCAAACACCGATACTTAAAGCTAAACTCATAATATAATCTATCAATAAAAAAATCATATATATATATTAAAGTGTTTATTATTATAAATACAAAATATTATGTATAAGTTTTATTAATTTAATAAAAGATATAAATAATTATATTAACATCTTTGTAAATTCAAATAAAGATTAAACTTCTCTAATTATCAGATAATTTAATTACAAAAGACGATCATATAGATAATTAAAAATTTTTAAATTCTTTGATTGTCATAATTTACCATATAATAAAATATAAGATTCAATATGTTGGTTATCAATAAATTGTTCTATATATATTATTTGCGTTAAAATATACAAAAGTTTAAATATGAAAGTTTAAGGACCACAACCAAGACTTATTCCACTAGCACTTATTTTAGGGCATGTAGCATTAACAACCTTGATAATATCCTTCACTGGTTGAACTAAATGAGGTCGGATTTGTGAATACGAGGGCAACGCCTTTGAATCATTATCAACATCAGAAAATGAAATAGTCGGATTCATTTTAGTTTTTTATTTATATATTTAATATATATTTTTTTTTAAATCTATATTGATTGAAATAAAACTTGTAATTATTGTATTTTAAAAATATCAACTTTTTTAATCATATCATTAACAAAATTTTGAGTGTCTATAGAATAAGAATCTTTCATTTTATTCCAAAATACAATAAGTTTTTAACTATATGTAGCCATCCTTAAAATATAGAAATCCAAACTTCTGGGCCAGTTTTATCGCACTTTCCAATTGTTAAAAAATCTTCCATAGCTTGAATTAAATATATACATAAAGTTGTTTCTTTAGCAGTAACTAGATAGTAATCAATCAATTGATGATTATTACCTATATTTGTTTGTTTTGAAAAATCGATATCTGGATGTGTGTCAACATATAAATCAAAACTATGAGGTAAACTTTTACTAAATAATTTATATATATTTAAAAAATTTTGATTAACTATTTCCAGTGTATTTTTGACATTTTTTTCATAAACATCTCTATTGGCAATAATTGTGCTTAAAAATATTACAGGTAAGAATAATTACTGAAATACCAAGTGAAACATTTGATACTGTTTCTGTATTATGATTTATAGTGTAAAAATAAAAAATGATTAAAGCAATAAATATTATATACCTATTACATAAAATAAATAAATAATATATTATTAATCTAATAAAAGAATTACCGGATGGCACTAAATATTTTTATATAAATAAAAATATACCTCTTAACAAAAAAATTATTAAAGAAATGGAAAAATAAAGCCGTATAATTTTAACCAACCAATTGAAAATTTCGATTTACATTAAAAAACCATACATATGGAAACAGTTTTAATCAACCATTATATAATTTACATGCTTTCAATCTTCAGAATGGTTTAATTGGAATACAAAAAAGTAAAATTTATAAACATCCATTAAATTATTTATGTAAATCAGTGAAAGTAATAAGAAAATATTAATAAACGCACTTAAATTGAATTATTATAAAAATAAATATTATGCTATAGCTTACAAGAATATATAATAGAAAATGACACGTTTATTATTATATCATCATAAAAGACATATAAGAATCTTATATTTCGAGATAATTTCAATTTATTATCAAATAACTTCGTCAACTTTTTTACAAAAAAATTCATAATGAACCATTTCATTTTTATTAAATAATTGAACCGCAAAATGTATGTAAAAATCTTTACTAAAATTACAAATATAACTTTTAAAACTATTTGATCTAGCTAAAACTTCTTTGATACCTTTTGGCAACTTTTCAAAATTATCTAATACTTCTTCAATAATTATAGTTTCATTATTTTCAAAATTAGATACCTTTATTTTTAAAGTAAACGGTGGGATATTTAAACAGAACTTGTAATTTCCAACATAATCATACGAAAAATTATTGTTCATACTATATTTATAATCTCATATATTTTTAATATATTAAAAATATAACGGTTTATAATAATAAAAGTAGAATTAGTTGATAAAATCATACATATAATAATTTATTATATATACAGAATAAAAAATAATATATTTCTTTGATTATATATGTGCTCGCTTGGATAATTTTAATGTTTTAAAAATAATTTACTAACTTTAAATCGTGAGAATGGTGTGATAGGATTAGAAACATTATTAGAAACATATAATAAATCATTTAAGAGATTTATATATAAGTAAAATAATAGTAGTCTTAAATAGATTATCATAAAAAAATGGATGAAAATACAAATAATGAATATTATTTAATAGAATACGGTGCTATATTTTTAATGTAAATAAATAACAAATGTTTTACTATATAAATATATAAAAATATCAGTCTATTTTCACCATCTGAAATTACAAAAAGATATAAAAAAATATATAATAAATAACAATAAATGTTATTTATTAGTTATATATATTTTTTATCAATTTGTTCTATTTTAATTATTTGTATATGGATTATATTAAATTTATTACAATTTTTTTTGAATAGATATTACGGAAGGCGTTTATTTCGCTTCGCTCAAATTTATTATTATGATAATGTAGAGTAATTTAATTATAAAGCAGAAACATATATAATGAATTAATAATGTCTATATTTGACAAAAATAATGATGTAAATAAATATATGATAGAGGAACCGATTTTAGATAAAAAAAATAATAGATATGTCTTATTTCCTATTAGATATTCAAAATTCTGGGAATTATATAAAAAGCAACAAGCTTGCTTTTGGACTGCTGAAGAAATTCAATTATCACGTGATAAAATAGACTGGTTAAAATTAAATCAAAATGAACAGCATTTTATAAAAAATATATTAGCTTTTTTTGCTGGTAGTGATGGTATTGTTTTTGAAAATATAGATACGCGATTTTTGCAGGAAGTTCAGATACCTGAAATAAAAGTTATTTATTCATTTCAGGGATATATAGAACAAGTTCATTCTGAAACCTATAGTTTATTAATAGACACATATATAACGGATCCTTCAGAAAAAGAACACTTGTTTAATGCTATCACTACAATACCAAGTGTTAGTAAAAAGGCAAATTGGGCAATTAAATGGATAAATGACCCACTTTCAAGTTTTGCTAAAAGACTAGTAGCATTTGCTTGTATAGAAGGTATATTTTTTAGTGGAAGTTTTTGTGCTATTTTTTGGTTAAAACAGCGTCAATTAATGCCTGGACTTACATTTTCAAATGAATTGATTTCAAGAGACGAGGGAATGCACGTTGAAACAGCTGTTGAAATTTATAATTTTTTAACAAATCGTTTAGATAGCGAAGAAATATATGGGTTAGTAAGAGAAGCAGTTTCTATAGAAAAAGAATTTATAATAGATAGTATTCCTTGTAATTTAATAGGTATGAATAGTAAGTTAATGTCAAATTATATAGAATTTGTAGCAGATCGTCTTATAATCCAATTGGGATATACCAAATTATATAATACAAGTAATCCATTTGATTTTATGGAAATGATTAGTTTACAAGGAAAGACTAATTTTTTTGAAAAAAGAGTGAGCGAATATTCCTTAGCCAAAGTTTCACATAATTTAAATAGTGATAAAGGAAACAATGATTTTAATGTGGATGAGGATTTTTAAATACTATTTATATGTAAATGTAAAAGTAAGTGGAAAAATTGTTAAGTGTCCAGTTTCTATAAATTCTTCAGTTTGTATCCATTCTAAATATTGTTCTTTTATATATTCTAATTCAGGAATTTCTGATGCTTCAAATTCTAAATTAAGTCTTATCGTATACACTTTATAATCTAAATCATCCGTTAAGTCTAAAAATTCTTTATAAGACAAATAGTCCAATATTTCCAAAGATTCATTTAATAAAAAATTTTCAGGTGTAATTGAATTTATACCATCTACAAATATATCTTCATTATAATATTGTAAAAAGAATTTATATGTATTTGTTAAATCAACAATTTGTTCTCTATTTAAATCTAGGTTATGACAAAATATTAATAATTGAACCCAATATGTATTTTCTTGTCGTGTTTCTTCAACTTTAACTTGGGCTAATACTAATTTATTTGAAGAAATCAGATTTATATAATCTATTGCTTTTTGCGGCATATTTTTAACTCTTTCTTTATTTGTAGTTTGTATATTGTAGCGAATACGAAAAATACGATATGCTTCTTCTGTATTAGAATATTCAGCGGTTATGAGACCCATACCACCTTGTGTACATTCTTCATATAATTTATCACCTACAATATGATTGGTATCTTCTATAGATAAACTATTTGAAACGAGTGCCTCATATGATAATTCTATTGTCTGAAATTCATCACTTTCTACTTTATAATTTGAAATAAAAAATTGTTCAAGTTCTATATTTTCATCTTGTTCAGTATCTAAATATAAATGCTCATATTCGTTTGAACCTTCTATAAATAATCTGAAAAAGTCCTCTTTTTGCGATTCATCTATAGGAATTTTAAATAGAAAAGTTAATTTAAAATCATTTTCATCAAAATTATTTAATATTAATAAACAACTATAATCATTTTCTTCAATAAACGGATCTAGATTTCCATTATAAATCATAGCTGCAAAAATACTTTGTAAATATTTGTTAATATCTCTATTACTATTTTTATTATTTAATTTCTTACCACGAATATCTAATAATTCAAAGGTTACAACAATTTTATATGTCATTTTTTGTCCTCTTCCAATTTTTTTTTTTGAAAATTTCCTTTTTATTTTGCGCTTACTTATTTTCGATATAGCCATAAATATATAATGTAAAAATATAATAAATTTAAAAATAAATAGATAATAAATAAATTGATTACAAAAATAATTAATATATTTAGAATAATAACTATTTATGATACTTCTGTTCACAACTGGTTAATTGATAAATCACAAAACACTGTTTATGTTAAAAATAATATATCCATTTTTTTTGAATACATCTATTGTTATTTGTTCTATCATTTATACCTTTACAACTTTTTCAGTATCTTCTAGTCATCCTGAAATTTTTTAATTCAGTATTTATCTTAAATATATAACCAACAATGTAAAGATTTAATTGTAGAAAACATATGTTTCTATACATTTTATTTACACAATATTTATTTATAATATAAATGGTAAAATTTAACTCAAAAAAACATAAGAAAACAAAAAAAATATACCAATCGTAATAGGTTGTAGTGATTAAATAGTATAAAACTCTTTAATAGTTCTTTTATATCAGATTAAAAGATTAACTAAACTTTTTTTTTATAGAAAGTTTGACTATTTTCTTTTCGGTTGGTGTAATATATAATGAATTTTTAATCATTACAGGATTAACTATTTTTTTTTACATAAAAGCATAATATAATATAATTTATCAAACAAAATAAATCATATTATATTTGTGTATCTTTGAAGTATTATCAATTCTTGGATTATATCAAACGGTAATAAAAGTTAAATATGATAATATTCCTCAATTAAATTACTTTCTGGAACTAATAATATCTTAGATAATTTTGTGTAGACATCAAGACTTACCCAATAGAAATATTTATCAATAAATTCATAAATCATTTCTTCATACAAAACTTTTACGAACTCAAATTCTACTTGAATAGTATTTATTTTATAATCATCTGGAATAAATTTAATTTCTATATTACTTATTATATTATCGTGATATGATATTTCTTCAACAGGTGGATAATTATAATTATTATTTATAATAACATTTTTATAAAATGTTATTAATTGGTTTTTTTGTATATCTGTAAGATCTTGATGATTATTATCAATTGAAACTATAAAAGACATATTATAAAGATGAGTTTCATTTATTTTTTTTGTTTTATAGTTCAATAAATTATTATCAATTATAAATGTTTCAGATTCATTCAATATTCTAATAATTTCTTTATTTTTTTGAGGCATATTTGTTAATAATAACATATTATCAGTGCGTATATTAAATGAAATATAAACTAAAATATAGTCTTCTTCCATATTTTCATAAAAATAATTTTCTAAACAAAAACTATTTTCTTCTAATTTATATTCTTCTAGAAAAATCCAAGCTATACTTTTTAAATCATTATCTGTCATATCGTGGATTAAAGCCTGATAAGACATTTTTAAAACAGTGCGTGATGATTCTTGATTTATTTCAATTGTGTCCATATTTTTTTTATAATAATATTATTTTAATTATTTCAATTTTTATATATAATTATATTATATAAAAAATGACCAAATCACGTAAATTAAATTTTACAAAACGTCGTAGTGTTAAAAAAGGTGGAAAACCTTCCCAACATTACAGCATGCCTGTTAAAGTAATAGCTTCATTTGATGACGAAGAAGAAGATGAAATTATAAATCTTCCAGTAAATGCTTCAGGTCTCACTGTTCAAACTAATATGAGTGAGGAACAAAAAGAGTTTAATGATAATGTAGAAATGCAAATAGCTAAAGAAGAAGGTATTAAAAATAATGGAGATAATGAAAATATAAGGACGATACGACTCGCTAGACAAGGTGATTCACACTTTCAATTTGCATGTGGTTTTTTTTATTATAAAGGTTCTTGGTCAGGAAATATATCAAGAGATGCTCCATCAAATCCAGTAGATTATAATAAAGCATTTAATTGGTTTCAATTAGCTGCTTATAATTTTGGAGAACATGAAGCTCAATTTTATTTAGGTGAAATGTATGAATTAGGATTAGGTACAGAAGAAAATTTTAAAAACGCTTTGTTTTGGTATGATCAATCCGCACAAAGGGGTAATGAAAAAGCAATCAAAAGACTTGTAGATGTAGGTTATATATCAGTGTGAATGTTTTTATAGATGTTTCTGGTTTAAAAACAATCACACCATCAACCACAAAAAAAAAACGAAACCAGAGCCACTCACAGCTAAAAAAAAGGTAACAAGAATATTATCAGTTATAATATAAAAATATATTTAACGCTAGTTAAATATTAAAATAATTTATTCTAAAAAAAATTAGTAAGTATTTTTTTATAGAATATATCAAAATAATTAATGTTTTTTATGCTCTTCTAGTAATTTTTCTTTATTATCAGTCCAATACCTGACCATTTGTTGAATTTTATCCTGCATATCTTCTGCCATTAATAAGTCAGGTTGTTTCAAATCTGGATGAAGATTTACCAATACACATTGTTCAATTTTAATACCATAATTTTTTTCAAGTATGTGTTGATATAAATTAACTTGTAATTGATAATGAATTCCATTGCAGTCTTCCAGATCATCACAAACACGTTTTCCTTTTTTTTCACGAAAACTATTTCTACTAAATTTATTTGACCTTTTCCAATCTATTACCCAAAAGTTTCCTGTTTTTTTATTTATAGCAACAAAATCAATAGAACCAGCTATATCATAGTCTTTATCATAAATAATCCACTCTGTGCGGTATGGTTCTAGTCCCCATTTATTAAATAATATGTAAAACATATCAAATAAACCAAAATCATTTCTATCATGTATACGGTCTTTTGTAATAAGACCATTAAAAAAGTATTCTATATTTTTATGCATAATAGTTCCAGCATTAGTTCCAATTGACCACATAGCTACAATTTCTTTAGGAGTTTTATCATAATATTTAGTATCAGGTTTTGCCTTTTTAGATAATTCTTCTGCTACTTTATGTGGTTCAAATGGATCAAAGAAAAGGTGAAGAAAACCTGTTCCGCTAATTGACATTGGAATATTATCTAAATAATAAACATGTGTTGGTTCATCCATATAAATATGGGAATCACGTTCATGTGCGTTTAAGTCTTGTAATAACATTAACTTTATCTTACATAAATTCTTGTATTATTTCAATTTTTTAATATATAATAAATATTTTCTGAATACATTGTATAATGAAAATATCAAAGATAAAAAAAATTTAAAAAAGAGATTTATAAGTAAAAAAAAACAATTAGGTAAGGGATTCACTCAAAAAAATTCTGTTCCTATTTTACCCTTTCATGAAAAATTATTAGATAAAATAATGAAGGATGTTATTTGCACATGTGATTTAAAATTATCTGCTAATTATGATAAAAGAAGTTTTCAATTCTATAACCCAAATAGAGAACTAATGTTTGATAATAATATATTAATTAGTAGATTAATTATTAAAGATGATGATGTTTTTACAGATAAAGAATTATCTGAAATACAGAAATGTATTTATTTAGTTGTTTCAAAATATCAGGAATTAGATGATGACCTAGATGAAGAATATGATGTTTGTAGAAAAATGTGGTCAACTGATTTACAAATTGGTGATAGAGTTATTACTTGTGGTGAATCAATTTATTCATATACAGATAAAGTGCCTGTCCCACTAGGTACTATAGGAACTATTGTTAATATTATCCATCGCTATAAAGATACACCAAATCCAGAAATACAATACAAAGTAAAATTTGATGATTATAAAACTTTAGACGGATTGGAACATTTATATTGGTCTTATAATCTTAGACGTGTTTAATTAATAAATAACTTAAAATTAATACAATAAATCATTTCTTGGAGGTGGTCTAATAATCATTAGATAAAACGAAAGTGTATAAAAAAATTGATATTTGTATTTTAAAAATAAAATATCAGTTTTACAACAAAAAAAATGGGAGGAGGAGCATTAAATCTTCAAAGAATTCCTAGAGATAAGTATATGTCAACCAAGAGACAACTAAATGAAAAAATTAGAGACGACGGACGACTAAAACAAGTAGATATTTTAATGTGGGAAGATGAAAAGCGCCAGGATATGGGTGACCTTGACTTCTATTTCATAGGCGATCATAGTGAAAATGCACATATCGCTAAGGAACTATTCAAACCATCTCGTTTTGTTGAAAATGGCAACGTTTGTTCCATGGATATTGACGGAATGCAGGTCGATATCATTACTGTCAAAAACAATTTTGCTATAGCGTGGTACAGCTTAGCACTTGGACTAACAATTGGTCGTTTCTTTAAACGTCATGGACTAACCATGGGGGACAATGGTCTCTATATTGAAGTTGGGAATCAAAAATTGATGCTGACAGAAGATCCAGAAGATATCTTTCGTTTTATTGGCACACCTGAAAAACCGTTTCAACTAATTCATGACCGCCAACAAATTATTCAACAGATCTATGATTCCTGGATTTACGACCATGACACTAACTTTCCTGAGACCAAAAATTCAAAACAACGCAAGGATGCTCAACATCATTTCCTTACAGATTTTGTAGAGGAAACAAGCCGATTACCTAAGAAAGTTGGGGTCGAAAGCCGTTTTGATTATGCTCTTGATTATTTTAGTGCTCGTGAAAGCTACTCAGCAATGGTTGAAGCTATAAAACTTCAAAAGAAAGTGGATGATAGGAAAACAGCTGTTAAAAAATTATTAGTTCCTATGATTTCCGCAAAAGGTTTCATCAAAGAGCAGATAGGGCAAAAATACGAAGAATATAAATTGTCAGTCTCAAATTTTGATGAATGGATTCAAAATGAGGAAGATGAGAAAATCAAGAATTCCTTGAGTATGTTTCTTGCTTAATAATTATGTTATGCCAGCTTTAATTCATTTATAGTATTTTTACAAATAATACATTCAGTTGATTTATTTAATTTAGGATAACAGCTCGCACATATAACTAAATGCTCGCATGGTATAAATTTTATATTTTTTTTATTTTTATAACATAAAATACATTGTTCCTCTTCAATATTAGTAATTTCGGTTTGTTGTGTCGGTAAAACGAGGTAATTATTCACTACATTTTCATAACTAAAGCTCATCGGAATAGGCATAGTCATCCTAGTGTACCAGCCCAAATAGCCTGACCGTGCTCTTTCATTATCACATATACGGAATCTTCTTTGTGAATTATCATTACGTTCATAATAAACACTATTATTATTATTGCGTGATATAGTAAAAACTATTTCTGGCTGTAAATTAGGAATATCGATAAAAGTATTTGGATACTTTATTAAATGTAAAGGAGTTCCTCTAGATGAGTAATTCATAAGTGGCACATTATTATATATAAAATGAATATAAGACCAAGCTTGATAATTTCTTGCTTGAAACCAATTGGGTCGCTCTGTATCAGGAACATCTAATAAAAATACTTTAATATTATTCCAATCTATAATTGGAATAAAACGATTTTCCTGATAATCCATATAAATAGGATTAAATGGATCATTTTCAGGTCTATAAATATGTATTCCATTTATATTTAATGATTGTTCAACATATCTATTATCATTTATGTACTTTTGATAGGCTGATTCTTGTTCACTATTGGCTTTTTGCCAAACATTATTTAATAATATCCGTATATCTGTCATATTTACTATTAATATATTGTTTTTGTTTATATTAAAATATTTATTATACATATATTTTTATTTTTAATTATAAAGTCAGATTATATTTATATAATGATAGTTTATTAATATTAATGATAGAAAAAAATTGATAACTATGGTCGTTGGTAGCCAATGTCTTAGTTTCAAGACTTATTAGAGTTCAATATGCAAACAATCGCCAATTTGGCATCAAGACATTTCGGAAGCACCCATCCAGGCTTGAATTCATTTTTGGAAGCATTACGCCATTCATCTATAGGCTCTGTTCTAAAGGAACTTGAACCAAAAGAGGAACCGGAAAGACATGATGTGATACATGCCATCATCACACCGAAGCCAGATGCCATTCGCTGCAATGCTGCTACCTATATGGTGCGACCTAACGAACGCGGAGTTCTAGTTCCCAAGCAATGTATTCGTGCCAAAGAATGTGGAAGCGACTTCTGCAAACAGCACAATGTTATTGTCAACCAACATTGTTCTGTGTGTAGCACGAATTCGTGTCAAGACATAGTTCACAAATATCAATGGGAACATCTGGGGACAATTCACGAACCAAGCTGGATTTTCAGCAAATTTGAGGATGATTTGAAAGCTAAATATCATGCTGCTTTAGAAAATCAAAAAAAAAAAAAATGCCAAAGAGAAACAGGTATCAAATCATCAAAACCAACAAAAACAGTACCGAATCATTGTCATAAAGCAGAAGAAGTATCACCTATTATCATTCCTCCAGAAGTATTTATGAGTTTGAGGCAGCTCAGCAATACAGATGCTGTTGGCTCTGCCGTTGAAGAAGACGACTTGGATCACCGAGACTACTCAGAAAAATTGAAAGTTTGGATTGACAATGACACACAACTCTATTACTTGACTGAAAAAGATGATAATCCGCTGGGGCAAGTAATGCGAGACAAACTGGTTCCCTTTAGGCGAAAATAAGCGATGTAAATGTAAGTAATTTTTTTTATTATTACATTTAGATCATATTAAGTTCTTCAAATCTTTTTTTTTCATCATTAACTATTTGTATTTCATCTCTGACTGTTTCTTGATAGGCATTAAATTCAGCGATAGTCATAGCCTCATTATTAAACGGATTTTTACCATGTAATAATATACTAGTTTTAACAACATTCCTATCACATAGTAGTTTTTCACCATTTGATAATGGTAAATATCCAATGAATTTAATATAAGTGCTTTGTATAGGATCAATAAACTTATCAGTATTATCGGTCAAATGACTATATAATTGTTGTCTAGACTTTATTAACTCTATATTATCAATAAAATCACTAAATTGTGATATATCTGTTATTAATAAACAGAAATAATCTACAAAATCGTTAGAATGAAAGCATTTTTTTACAATTTTACATAATGTTGTATAAACGGATGTATCAATAATATATTCTTTTTTTTGTTCAATTATATTAGTAATAACATAAGGAATATAATGTGAAAGATTTGACTTTAAAATATCAGGTCTATGATGTATAAACCATTTAAATAGATTCATTAAAGTTGTTAGTGTGTTTATCATATTATCTTTACTATCTTTCAATTGTTCAGATTCTGTAACACACTGACTTAAATATTGTAATATACCATACATGATATGCTTTAAGCGTGCACCAGAATAATTAATAATATCACTATAATCTTTTTGACATACAGCATTATATTTTTTCATTGATTTACGATGTTTTTTCATAACAAATTGTAAAATATGACAAATATTTATAAAAATATGTGTGTAGAAATTAAAACTATAAGCTTTTAATTTCACTAATTTATATAAATCATTTAACATAAGTGTGTAGTTTTGTGAAATAGATAAATAATTGAATAATTCACGAATACGGAAAGTATCAGATATTATCAATGATAACATATCAAATCTTAACATTTTATTAACATTACAGTTATTATATATATTTAGAACAATATCATTTAATATCTCATTAATTTTTTCAGGTTTTGGTATTTTAATTAAGGATTGAAAAATTCCCCATATTTGATCAGGAATTTTAGATAAATATTCTATATCAAATTCATTATTTCTACTAATTATATTTGAAATAGTATAAATGAGACTATAAATGATATTGTAATTATTGTTATTACTTTCTCTAATATCTTGTTCTGTTTTTTCTAAGTCTATTTTAATCTGTCGTAGTCTATTTTCATATAATATTATTTCAAAATTATTACAATCTTCATCACGTTTTGTTTTTATAGTATGTTCTATATAATTTATAACACGTTTGAAGTTGTCTATTTTTCGAAATGAATAATCTAAAATAACTTTTAATGAATATATAGCGCATAAATATAATGTATTTATAATAGGTTTTTTATAGCTAATTAAATTTGTTTTATCAGTATATTCTATCAGATCTTTAAATAATATTTCATTATAAAAATCAAAGTAAAAGTATCTTTCATTTTTTTCACTTTGTATTTTAAAATATTTATCTAAAATTAACATACAATTTTTTATTAAATTAGTTAATGATGAAACTGAAAATGTATGAAGATCATTTAGTTCATTCATTTCTAGCTCATCTATTTCATCATTCATATGTAAAGTAGATTCATATTCTTTAATGTGTTTTGTAATTATTGTTAGATTTTCTGAATTAATTATTATCTGACCATTTTCAATACTTCGTATAATATTTAATATATATGATTCATTAAATAATTGATCAAATAAACTTGTAGCCATTTTCTATTAAAATAAAAATTATAATGATATTTCAATTTTTATTTAATTGCATTACATATATTAATACCTACAGTTAATTCTGTTTCAATGTTTAATTTTGAATTATCTAATATATTTTTTAAAAAAATTGTATAATCAATACTATTATAAATAATAATAACAGTTGAACCTCCAAATTGAAAAGTGCCTAGTTCTTCATTTTGTATTATATTTATATTATTTAATAAAAATTCATTTCTAAAAAATCTATCTGTAGGACATCTTTTACTCCTATCTAATTCATTTCTATTATATTTATAATATAATTCAGAATTATTATTATCTGTTTTTTCTTGACAATAATTTACAAGATCTGATTGTGTAAAAACAATTGATCCTACGCATGTAGCACCAATTATTATCATATAAATAATCTTATTAGTAATTGTTTCAATAGTTATGATACATCTAACATTCTTATTAAATACATTTTTGGTAGAATTAACTAACTCTGGATTTACACTATAATAAGAACAACCTACTGTTTTAATAGATATAATTTTTCCATTTACAGGAGAGTGAAAACGATGGTAATGATGAGGAGCTAATCGTAATATTATTGTAGTCATATGATCATAATTATCATTTGAATCTAATAAATTTGAAATAGTATAGTTATCTCCTTTTATCCAATATTTTTTAGAATGCAATTCATTCATAAAAATTGTTGTATATCCATCTACTGGTGAAACAATATCAGAAGAAATAGAATTTTGAGTAGGTAGTCCCTTTCTTACGCGTATAAAAAAATCATTAGGTGTTTCAAAATGTTCTAAACATTCATCTAAATTATTACTATTACAAACATTAACATTTTTATAGTCAATTTTATATTTTTGAATAAAATCTTTTATATCTGTTTTATCTTTTTTTCTTGATTTTTTTTTACTAATATTTTGTGTAATGTATCTCGTAATATTATCTACCATAAATTCTGGTAAATATTTCTGTGCTTTTATACCATACTTAGATTGAAAAATAGTTGGTTCAATAATATTTTCATTATTTAAATTTATTATAGAATTATATCCACCAATTTGTTTATATTTGATTTTATTTTTTATTTTGGATTTTTTTAATTTTTTAATCATCCATATATTATGTTTTAATATTTTTACTGTAATACGATATTTAATATATGATGAATAGTATGAATTGAAGTTGCAACTTCTCTTGGTGATCCTATTTTACGATTAAATTCCATAATATCAGTAGCATAATATTTTTTTGAATATACTTTAACAATTTGTATTATATCACTAAATTCATTTATAGACAAACCGTTTGGTTCAAGAGTGCCTGTGGATGGCATAATAATGGGATCAAATACATCTACATCTAATGATATATGTATATTACTATCTTTCACAAAATTTTTAATATATTGTAAGCTATTAAAATAGTCTATCCTAATATTGCTCATCTTGATGTATGAAATATTCCATTTATTTATAAATTCATATTCTTCTGTTTCTACACTTCGTATACCTATATATAATATTTGATTAGGATTAAGACGAGGTATATCTTTATAATTATGATTTATTAAAAAATTAACAACCATACCATGTAAATTTTTACTAGGCGATGTTTCAAAACTATGAATATCAGTATGTGCGTCTATCCATAATAATTTAAAATCATTACCATACTTTAATAGTGAGCCTAATATTGTCCCATAACTTGAAAGATGATCACCGCCAAAAAATATAGAGTGATTATAAAAGTTAATGTAATTTAAACATATTTTACCTAATGAATTCATAGCAATATTAATATTTTTAAAATCATTAAAAATTTTATAAGCAGTATTTCCAAATATTTTTTGTATCGTTTTAGTATTTAATTTTGTTCCATCATGATACTGTCCACGCGAATTATTTATAATTAATAATCCATTATTCATTATATTATTTTATAAGTTTATTATATTAAACCTTTGGATATTTAAAACGACAACTTTTTTGTTTAAATTATAAATATTAAAAATACTAATTATTTTATTTAAAAATAAAAAACTATTAACAATTAACTAGTTAGACCAATCAATTTTTGTTCCCAAAATTTCTTCTACTTTTTTAAATATATTTGACCCAAAGAATCCGTTATTGGCAGCATAAGGAGATGGATGAACACCTTTAATTATTTTATCTTTATTGTTAATAAAACACTCTTTTGCTTTTGCAAAATTACCAAGAAGAATAAAAACACAATTATTATTATTATGACTTACAAATTTAATTACATTATCAGTAAAATCTTCCCAAATGTTCATTTGACTTCCTGGTTTACCCTTAATTACTGATAATGAAGCATTTAATAAGAATATTTTTTCTCTATAAAACCATTTATCTAAATTTCCTGAGTTAAATTTGTAGTCACGTTCAATAAATTCACTTTGTAATTCTTTAAAAATATTGCGTAATGATGGAGGAATTGTTACGCCATCAGGAACTGAAAAACTTAATCCGTGTGCTTGTCCTGGACCATGATATGGATCTTGACCTAATAATAATATATTTATTTCTTTGACGTTCATTTCAAACACTTTAAATAAATGTTCTCTTTTAGGATAAACTTGTTCAGCAGTATTATATAACGTATCAATATCAAATTCGTATTGATCAAATAAAGGTTTCCAAGATTCGTGATATAAAATTGTCATATTTGTTATATTTAATTATATATATGTTATATTATTTAATTCAATTTTTTTATTTGTAATCGGCGTTTTAAATGACCAAAGGTATAAAATAATTAAATATTAGATACTAATAACAAAATGAAAAATCATTAGATTAACTCCAAAAAAAAATTGATAGTGGTAGCACCAAAAACCAAACTATAATAAGAATATTCTCAAAGAGCAAAGATACAATGACGACTACTGGAAATCAAGCTAAGATTCAAGCTATCAGTGCCTTAGCACAACAGATGTTTGGAGAGGGTGAACAACTACAACAGTTTGTGTTGAGGTTGACAGCTGAGGTTTTCTCTAGGAAAGAAGAATCTAAGAACAAACCAAAGAAGCCGACAGGCGAAGCCAAATCTACGAATTCCAAGAAAATTTCCAAAACTATTACTGGCGGCTGCCAGTGTGACGCTTACATTTTCGCCGTTGTGAAGAATGAGGAAACTGGTGAATTTGAACCAAAGCAA
>Ga0194123_10002046_pt1 | contig 27683 bp, 22 predicted proteins | sample TA2MahsurfametaG_5_FD_155479 | JGI IMG/M metagenome (GOLD analysis project Ga0194123, IMG submission 155479) | Freshwater microbial communities from Lake Tanganyika, Tanzania - TA2015023 Mahale A surface | ecosystem: Environmental > Aquatic > Freshwater > Lake | place: Tanzania: Lake Tanganyika... | reverse complement strand
GGCGACACCGTTTCCATCGATCGCTTCGGTGCTTCCGCCCCTGGCCCGCTGCTGATGGAGAAGTTCGGCTTCACCGTCGACAACGTGGTGGCCAAAGCGAAGTCCTTAACATAAGTACTATCACCCTGAGAATCTCACGCCCCGCATGCGAGGGGCTCTTTCATATCGAATAATGAAGCGCATTCTTATCACTGGTGGAACTGGCAGTTTTGGCAGAGCGTTTATCGCGGAGGTTTTGCAACAGTACCCTGAGGTGGAACGGTTGGTTATCTTCAGCCGCGATGAGCTTAAGCAATGGGAGCTACAGCAGCAGTACCCAGATAACCGATTTCCGCAACTGAGATTCTTCCTAGGGGATATTCGCAATCGCGATCGACTAAAAAGGGCTTTGGAAGGCATTGACACAGTTGTGCATGCAGCAGCCCTGAAACAGGTGCCAGCTGCTGAGTACAACCCTATTGAATTCATCAATACCAATGTGCTCGGCAGCGAAAACGTCGTTCAAGCCTGCCTTGACACAGACGTGCGGCATGTTATTGCCCTGAGCACCGACAAGGCCGCAGCACCAATAAATCTGTACGGCGCTACCAAGCTTTGCTCCGATAAATTATTCATCGCTGCCAATAATATACGCGGCAACCGCGATCTGCGCTTCTCAGTAGTTCGATACGGCAACGTAATGGGCTCACGCGGCTCTGTGATCCCCTTCTTCCTTGAACGTGCCCGTAGCGGAGTGCTGCCAATCACAGATCCCGCAATGACCCGATTCAACATCTCACTACGCGAGGGAGTGGCCATGGTCCTATGGGCCATTAAGAATGCGCTTGGTGGTGAATTACTGGTTCCAAAGATTCCCAGCTATCGCATCACGGATGTTGCAGAGGCTATTGGTCCGAACTGTGAGAAGCCAATTGTCGGAATACGGCCTGGCGAGAAAATTCATGAAGAGATGATCACAGCTTCTGACAGTTTCTCAACTGTGGATCTAGGCCTTTATTACTCCATCTTGCCCAGTGATGGATTCACCCTGGCTGCTTATCGAGCTGCTGGTTTCGACCCCCCTACAGTGCCACAAGGATTCGCTTACAACTCGGGCTCCAACCCCGAGTTCCTCTCCGTTGAGCAACTTCGCGCTCTGATTTGCAAGCACGTCGACCCATATTTCGAACCCGTGTGAATCAAGTACCAGGAACTTTTCTGCCATATGGTCGCCAGACCATCACGGATGCCGACATTGCCGCTGTGGCAGATGTGCTGCGGAGTCCTTACCTGACTCAGGGCCCGGCCGTACCAGCATTCGAGCAAGCGGTCGCACAGCACGTAGGCTCCCAGCATGGCGTCGCAATGAACAGTGCAACTGGTGCACTCCATCTAGGCTGTCTAGCCTTGAATGTTGGCCCAGACGACCGCCTTTGGACGACTCCTATAACCTTCGTGGCCTCAGCGAACTGCGGCCGCTACTGCGGCGCTGAGATTGGCTTTGTCGACATTGACCCTTCCACCGGCTTGATTAGCCTTGAAGACTTAGAGCGCAGGCTGAAGCGGGCAGACGCAGAGGGCCGCCTACCCAAGGTGTTAGTGCCGGTTCATCTGAGTGGAACCAGTTGCGCCATGGAACCGATCGCTGCTCTGGCTCATCAGTACGGGGTGGCAGTTTTGGAAGATGCAAGCCATGCCATCGGTGGCCATTACCAGGGCAAACCTGTGGGCAATTGCCGCTACAGCGCGATCACGGTGTTCAGTTTCCACCCAGTAAAGATCATCACCACAGCCGAGGGCGGCCTAGCGACCACCAATGATTCCTTACTAGCTCAGCGCATGGCTGATCTACGAAGCCACGGCATCGTCAGGGACAAAGAGCGGTTTGAGAGGCCAGCTCCTGGCCCCTGGGTTTATGAGCAGCAGATGCTGGGCTTCAACTACCGGATGACTGACCTTCAGGCTGCACTGGGCCTCAGCCAGCTCCAGCGACTGGAGGTGATCGTGTCGGAACGTCAGCGGCTGCTTGAGCAGTACCGCCTTCTGCTGGCTGATCTTCCACTGCGCCTTCTCGAGATTCCTCAGGACGTGAGTTCGGCTCTACATCTGGCGGTGATCCGTCTGGAGGACCCCAGTCCCGCTCATCATCGGCAGGTGTTCAACGGTCTTCGAGCCGCTGGCATCGGTGTGCAATTGCACTACACCCCAGTACATCTGCAGCCCTACTACCGGAGGCTCGGTTTCAGGGAAGGTGACTTTCCGGCAGCGGAGGCTTATGCCAGCAACGCCATCAGCCTGCCTCTCTACCCCGGTTTGCAGGATCAGGACCTGAGGCGCGTGGCCAACACCCTCACCACCCTGCTGACTGCATGACGCCTCAGCTCTGTCTGGGGACGGCCCAATTCGGCCTTGCCTACGGCATCACCAACACGACCGGGCAGGTGGAGGAGGAGGCAGTGGCGGCGCTTCTGGCCCAAGCGCATCAGGCCGGTGTTCGCTGGCTGGATACCGCGCAGGCTTACGGCAATGCGGAGGCGGTGCTTGGCCGTCAGCTCCCCGCAGCCCATGGCTACCGGTTGATCAGCAAGCTGCCGGCTCAAACGCAATCCCTGCTCAGCGAGCAGGATGTCGAGGGCTGGGAGCAAGCCTTGCGCGCCAGCTGCCAACGGCTGGGTGTGCATGACCTGGATGCGTTGCTGCTGCACGCCCCTGCAGACCTGCGCAAGCCTGGTGGACAGCACTTGGAGGACTGGTTGCTGGAGTTACGGGAGCGGGGGGTGGTGAAGCGGCTGGGCGTATCGATCTACGCCGCGGAAGATCTGGACGGGGTGAATCCTGCGCTGCTCGATGTCGTCCAATTGCCCCTCTCCCTATTGGATCAGCGGCTGCTGCAGGACGGCACGCTATTCCGCCTGCGGGCGAACGGTACGGCGATCCATGCCCGCAGCCTCTTCTTACAGGGCCTGTTACTGACCCCCGCAGTCCAATGGCCTCGATGGGTCAGCGACGAGGTGCGTGCCCACCAACAGGAACTTGAGGCCCTCGCAGAGGAGCGAGGTTGTCATCTGATCGATCTGGCACTTGGCTTCGCCCGCGAGCAGGATGATCTAGAAGCGGTGGTGCTAGGGATATGTAGCGAACAGGAACTTTCGGAGCTGGGGAAGGCCTGGTCGAGCCATTCGCCCTGGAAGCAGGGCGAATGGCGAACCTGGGCCCTCGAGGATCCCGGTATTCTCGATCCACGCCGCTGGCCGAGTGATTCATGAGTGCCCCCTTATCCAGTTCTCTGAAGCGCTGCAGCCGCTGCCTGCTGCCCGAAACCCACGAAACCCTGGTGCTGGATGAAAAGGGTGTTTGCAATGTCTGCCGCGCCCAGGAGGTGAAGGCCGAGATCAACTGGGCTGAGCGCCTCGAGCAACTGGATGCGCTCGTGGCCGAGTACCGCGGTCGCTACCGCTACGACTGCCTCGTGCCCTTTAGCGGCGGCAAGGACAGCACCTGGACGCTCTACTACCTGATGAAGCGCTACCCGGGCCTCAAGCCCCTGGTGGTGCGCTTCAACCACGGCTTCCTGCGCCCCAACCTGCGCGCCAACTGCGATCGCGTTTTTCGCAAGCTGGGCGTGGACGTGCACGATTTCACCCCCAGCTGGAAGGTGGTGCAACGCCTGATGCTGCAGGCTTTCCTGGAGAAGGGTGATTTCTGCTGGCACTGCCACACCGGCATCTTCGCCTACCCGATGCAGGTGGCGATCAAGGAACAGGTGCCGCTGATCTTCTGGGGCGAACCCTCCGCCGAGTACACCGCCTACTACAACTACGACCAGCCCGAGGAAGTGGATGAGGAGCGCTTCAACCGCTACGTGAACCTCGGCATCTCCGCCGAGGACATGCTGATCCGCCTGGATGGCTACCTCGAAGAACGCGATCTCGAACCCTTCCGCTACCCACCCCTCAGGGATCTCCGCCAGCTCGGCTACCGCTCCGTGTGCCTCGGCAGCTACATCCCCTGGGACGTGAAGATGCAAGTGGAGAAGATCCGTACCGAGCTCGGCTGGCAAGGCGATGTGGTGGAGAATGTGCCCGCCTCCTTCAACTACGAAAAGATCGAGTGCTGGATGCAAGGCGTACGTGATTACATCAAATACATCAAACGCGGCTACACCCGCCCCACCCATCTGGCGGCGATCGATCTGCGCAATCAGCGCATCAGCCAGGAAGAGGCACAGGCGATGATTCGCCAGTTCGAAGGCAAGCGGCCCCCCAGCCTCGATCTGTTCCTGGAGTATGTGGGGCTCGACGAGGAAGAGTTCCACACCATCGCCATGGGTCATCAGGTGTCGCCCTGGCAGTTCGACACCGCCAGCATCCAGCCTGGCGAGAAAACCCCCGACTTCGAAACCTGGCAGCGCGGCGACGGCCTCGATCCGGCTGACGCCGAGGAACAGGTGGGCCGCTGGGCGCAGACCTGCGCTAGTTGCGGCTCGGCCTCCAGCTGCAGCGCCTGATGCCCCAGCCCCATGTGCTGGTGATCGAGGCAGGCCTCGGCAACCTCGGCTCGGTGTGCGCTGCATTGGAGCGGCTCGGCGTGGCCAACACCCGCCAGGCCGCTCCCCCCACCGATGAGGCTGCAGCCCAGTTCACCCATCTGCTGCTCCCGGGGGTGGGCTCCTTCCAGGCAGGCATGGCCGCCCTCCACGAGCGGGGCTGGGATCACTGGATCCACCGCAGCTGGCTCCCGAGCGGCCGCCCGATGCTGGGCATCTGCCTGGGCATGCAGTTGCTCGCCAGCAGTGGTTGCGAGGGAAGCACCAACGGCTCAGCCATCGGCGGACTGGATCTGATCCGCGGCGAAGTGCGCCCACTGCAGGTGAGCCCCGATCTGGTGCTTCCGCATGTGGGCTGGAACAGCGTGCACTGGCAGCCGGCAGCCCTGCCCCTGGCCGCCGGCTTCCCCGCAGGCGGAGACGTGTACTTCGTGCACAGCTACGCCTTTGCCCCCGCCTTGGCGGAGCAAGCCCTGGCGGTGTGCGACTACGGCGGCCCCTTCGCCGCGGTGGTGGGCGATCCAGCCCGCAACATCTGGGGCATGCAGTTTCACCCGGAAAAAAGCCAGAAACTGGGGCGGCGGCTGATCCAGAACTTCCTGGCACTCGATCCATGCTGAAACGCCGCCTGATCCCCAAGCTGCAGCTGGCGCTGCAGAACAGCTTCCGCGGGCCCAGGCCCGTGCTCGTGGTCACCCGCCAGTTCGACAACCGCCGCCCCATCGGCGATCCGCTCTCCCAAGCCAAGATCTACGAGGCCCAGCTGGCCGATGAACTGGTGCTGGTGGACCTCGAACGCAGCGAACAGAGCTGGCCTGTGCTGCTCGACACCCTCACCGCCATGGCCGAGGCCCTCGCCACACCGCTGGCAGTGGGTGGCGGCATCCGCAACTTTGAACAGGTGCAGCAACTGCTCGATCGCGGCGCCGACAAGGTGGTGCTCAACAGTGGCGCCCTGGCCGCACCCGAGCTGATCGATCAGGTGGCCTCCACCTACGGAGCCCAGTGCGTGGTGCTCAGCCTGGATACACGCCCCGATGGGCGCGATGGCTGGCAGGTGTTCGGTGGGGCAGGCCGCCAGCCCAGCGGCCGCGAGGCGGTGGCCTGGGGCCGGGAGGCAGCCGAACGGGGCGCCGGCGAACTGCTGATCACCGCCATCGATCGCGACGGCGAGGGCAATGGGCTCGACACGGCCCTCATCCAGGCACTGCACACCGCTGTGCAGGTTCCCGTGATCGCCGCCGGCGGTTGCGGCCGCGCCGAGCACTTCGTGGCCGGCTACCAGGCCGGTGCCGCCGCCGTGGCCGCCGGCACCTTCTTCTGCCAGCGCGATCAGAACCCGATGCAGTGCCGCTCGCACATCCGCAACGCCGGCCTGCCGATCCGTCTCGAACAATGACCCAGCTGCTCAGCCCCCGCCTGCTGCTGCGCCCCGTGGCTGAGACAGACCTCACCGCCACCTATGTGGGCTGGCTGAACGACCCAGCCGTGAACGCCTACCTCGAAACCCGGTTCGAACCGCAGACGCTGGAATCCGTTCGGGCCTACTGGCAAGCCCACGGCAACGACCCAGCCAGCCCCTGGTGGGCGATCTGCCGGCGCGACCAGCAAAATCGACACATCGGCAACATCAAACTGGGACCGATCCATCCCATCCACCTGCGGGCCGACATCAGCCTGTTCATCGGTGACCGCCACTCCTGGGGGCAGGGCCTGGCAACAGAAGCCATCGCCCTGGTGCGCGACTGGGGATTTGAGCAACGGGGTCTGCACAAACTCAGCGCTGGGCTCTATGCCGAGAACATCGGCAGCCGTAGGGCCTTTGAACGGTGCGGATTCCAGCTGGAAGGAACGTTGCAGGCGGAGGCCATGCGTGCAGACGGGGGGTGGACCGATGTTCTGCGTTTTGGCCTGATCAGAAAAGATGCGATGCTTACTAACACCACCCAGGCTTGAGCGATGGCCGTAACCCTTCAACCAATTCCAGTTGGCCCAGCCAACGCCGAATTAGTAACCGGATTCATCAGTCGCTGCAGGTCCGCTGGTTTAGATTTCTGCCCTTCAGATCCAACAACTGCAGAGCCATACTCATTATTTTTTTACCACACCCCCAAAACCGGCGGCATGCGCTTCATAATGCCGATCGCTTTCGCGATCGAATCGCTGGCATTCAGCGAAGGCAACGAGCTCCGATCGCAATTACTTGAAAGCAGCCTCGCACCCTTCCCAATCTGCTCACACTCTCGCGGAAATCAGAACTTTGAAAGCGCACTAGCCTGGCAAGGCTCATTTTTTTACAGCGATCACCAGCTTCCCTATGGCAGTCACCAAGAGCTTGGTCGCCAACCCAATTCGCCAAAGGTAAAGACGGCTACCATCCTTCGCAATCCCGCCGACCGCCTGAATTCAGCCCTAAAGTATATCTGGAGAATTAGCGGCAAAGATATCTCAGCCGTGAAAACTGCTATTAACTCACGGCACCCACATATCGATAACCCAATTACGAGGATCTTCTCTGGAAGACTAGATAGCACAGTGCTATTGCAGGATTCAGATGCAGACGCTGCCTTAATTGCACTGCAAGAAATCGATGATTGCATGCATCAAGAGAATTACTCCCCAGTGCGGAGACTACAGCAAGACTTTGTAAGCAAGAATCGGCTTCCAAACCTTATTATTCCCTCGCTTATCAACAAAACGCCCACAACACCTTCGCGCGATGATTTGAATGAGATGGAATTACTGATCGGCAACACAGATTGCAACCAGTGGGACGCAATGGTCTATGATAGACTAATCCAGGAGAAGCCAATTGATCACGAGCCGTCTAGCTTCTCGATCAACAGCCTGCACCCACTGACATTTTTAATGATATCTGAGACTCAAGAAGACGGCGGAACATTCATCTCTCCCAAAAGTAAACTCGTATTAACGATTGATTTGCTCCTCAACAAAGTCGTCCTGCCAATAGCAAGTCTTGAAATCGGGCTAGCCTTGGGTGCGTAACTAATACACGAAGCGCAGATTTGCCCTTAGACACCTAGTGGTTATGCCAAGCCTAGCCCTTAACAGTACAACATCGCAACACTCTTTTGCCCCAAAGCGGTACGTCTAGTACGGCCATCTCCCTTTGCCACCAGAGCTGAATGACTGTTCTCGCCGTTCTTCAAGCCCGCACCAGCTCAAGCCGCCTACCGGGAAAAGTTCTGCTACCGATCCTGGGCCAACCAATGATCCTCCATCAGCTCGAGCGGGTCAGCCGGAGTCGCAGTCTCCAACAGGTCGTGCTGGCCACCTCGAGCGATGCGAGTGACGACGTTCTGGCCGAGACCGTGCGCAGTTCCGGTTATCAAGTGTTCCGAGGTGATCTGCACGACGTGCTGGCACGCTTTCAGGCCTGCGCAGCGGCACACAGAGCCACCACTGTGGTTCGCCTCACTGGCGACTGCCCCCTCAGCGACCCTGGGGTGATTGACGAGGTGGTGCAGGCTTTCCACCGTGACGGGTGGGACTATCTCAGCAACTCCGCCGATGAGCAGGCCCTCTCCGTGCCCGATGGCTGTGATGTGGAGGTGTTCCATCGCAGCCTGCTGGATCAGGCCGCTGCCAACGCCACCCTCGCCTCGGAACGCGAACACGTGACCCCCTGGATGCGGCGGCCTGAACTGCCGATCCGGGCCAGTCACTACCGCCACCGCAATCCCACCCCCTTCTTCCGCCTCACCGTGGACGACCCGCAGGACTTCACCCTGGTGCGCCGGGTGTTCGAAGCCCTGCATCCCACCGATCCTGAGTTCGATCTGCAGGCCGTGATTGCCTTCCTGCAACAGCATCCAGCCCTGGCCGCGAGCAACCTCGCCACCATCCGCAACGAGGGCTACCTGCGCTCGCTCGACGCGGAGGCATGAACGTTGCTGGATCCTGCTGGTCTGCTGCAAACCGCGTGCCCAGCGGTTTTCCGCAAGGATGGGCAGCAGCTGAGCCGGGCCATCCCATGACCACCACCGCAGCACCCAGTGCCTTCCCCTGCTCAGAAGCCCTGCTGGAGCAGGCGCTGGCGCTGATCCCGCTCGGCAGCCAGACCTTCAGCAAGAGCATCACCCAGCTCCCACGCGGCGTCAGCCCGTTCTTTGTGGAGCGCGCCGATGGCGCCCGCTTCTGGGATGTGGATGGCCATCCCTTCATCGATCTCACCAACGGCCTGGCCTGCATCACCCTCGGCTACCGCCACCCGGCGGTGGATGCCGCCGTGCGCGCCCAGCTGGAGAACGGTGTGACCTTCTCGCTCCCCCACAGCCTCGAGGTGCGGGTGGCAGAACGGATCATCGCCATGGTGCCCTGCGCCGAGATGGTGCGCTTCGCCAAGAACGGCACCGATGCCACCAGCGGCGCCATCCGCCTGGCTCGCCACTGCACCGGTCGCGATCGCGTGGCGATCTGCGGCTACCACGGCTGGCAGGACTGGAGCATCGGCACCACCAGCCGCCACGGTGGCATCCCCCAGGCGGTGCGCGACCTCAGCCACACCTTTCCCTACAACGACCTTGAGGCCCTCAGCGACCTGCTGAACAGCCATCGCGGCGAGTTCGCCGCCGTGATCCTCGAGCCGATGAACGTGGCCTGGCCGGAACCGGGCTATCTCGAGGGTGTGCAGGCGCTGGCGCGTAAGCACGGCGCCCTGCTGGTGTTTGACGAAACAATCACCGGCTTCCGGTTTGCCAACGGCGGTGCTCAGGAGCTGTTCGGCGTTACCCCTGATCTGGCCAGCTTCGGCAAGGGCCTGGCCAATGGCTATCCCCTCTCCGCCCTCACCGGCCGCCGCGACCTGATGGAACGCATCGGCGAGATCTTCTTCAGCGGCACCTTCGGCGGCGAGACACTCTCCCTGGCGGCCGCCGAGGCGGTGTTGCAAACCCTGGATGCCGAACCCGTCACCGCTCAGCTGGCTGCACGTGGCCAGCAGCTCGGCGAGCGCGTCAGCGCACTGATCACCAGCCATGGCCTCGACGCGGTGCTCCGGCTGGTGGGGCATCCCAGCTGGCTGATCTGGTCGCTCAGCGACCATGCCAACGCCGGCAGCATGGAGATCCGCACCCTGCTCCTGCAGGAGCTGTATGCCCGCGGCATCTTCACCATCGGCAGCCACAACATCTCCCTCGCGCACGACGAGGCCTGCCTGGATGCCGTGGTGGCCGCCTATGCCGAGGTGTTGCCGCTGCTGGCGCAGGCCCTCACCACAGCCGATGGTGTGAGTGAACAGCTGCGCTGCAAACCCTTGGTGCCCCTGTTCCGCGTGCGCTGAAACAAGTGGCGATAGTTTTCCGCTGCGATGCCAGCCTCGCCATCGGCAGCGGCCATGTAATGCGCTGCCTGACTCTAGCCCGAGAACTCAGGCGGCAGGGGCAGGTATGTCATCTGATCAGCCGCCGGCTGCCGGGCCATCTGCTCGATCTAATTGCCGCTGAATTTCCGCTCCACATCCTGCCAGCTCTGCAGGAACCCCAAGCCAAATCACCCATAGCGGCAGACGATTACGCCGGCTGGCTCGGCTGTTCCCAGGAGCAGGACGCTAAAGACACCCTTGCCGCCATCGACGCCGCTGGTCTCGCCTCGATCGCCTGGCTGGTGGTCGATCACTACGGTCTGGATGCAGAGTGGCATCAACGTCTGCGTGAAGGCCTCGGCGCCCTTAATCAACACCCGCGGCTACTGGTGATCGACGACCTGGCCAACCGGCCGCTGAAAGCAGATCTGCTGCTCGACCAGAACCGACTCGACAGCGAAGAGGGGGATCGCATCTACCAACCCCTGCTGCCGCCAGGCTGCCGCTGCCTGATCGGCCCACACTTCGCACTGATGGCAGAAGCCTTCCGCCTGCTTCAGCCGCTGCTGCCGCAGCGCCGTGCACCGGTGCAACGGGTGTTGATCTTCCTGGGGGGGTCTGATCTACAGAATCTAACTGAGCGGTGCCTGGTGGGTCTGCTCGAGCCCACGCCCCTGCCCCTGAAGCTCGATGTGGTGCTCGGCCAGGCCAATCCCCACCGCCAGCGGATCGAGGCTTTGCTGGCAAGCCACCCGCAGACCCAGCTGCATCAAGGCCTCCCGAGCCTCGCTGGCCTGATGGCTCAGGCCGATCTGGCCATCGGCGCTGGTGGGGTCACGAGCTGGGAAAGGGTCTGCCTGGGCCTCCCAGCTCTGCTGGCAGGCCTGGCGCCGAACCAGAACCAGGTAATTCGCCAACTCGTAGCGGCCGGTGCCGTGGTCGACCTGGGCACGGCAGACGACATCACCTCTGAGCTGGTGCGGGATCTTACCAGCAGGTTTCTGGCGAATCCGCAGGAGCTGGAGAGAATGTCGAGACAAGCCGCAAGCATCTGCGATGGATGGGGCTCAGCCAGGGTTACAGCGGCAATGTTGGGCCAAAGCAACGTGCAAGTTCGGGCAGCCACAGCAAGCGATGAGGCCTTATGGCTGCGGTGGGCAAATGACCCAGCCACGCGTTCCGCAAGCTTTAACATGGCTGAGATTGACGCAGCTGATCACCATCAATGGTTCAAGCGTCGACTGCTGGATCCAAAGGCATGGCTCATAGTGGCGATTGATTCCATGGGTCTACCGCTGGGGTACGTGCGCTTCGACGAACAGCCAGGTCCAAACAACGCACCCGGAGTTCTGGTGATCTCCCTTGCCGTGGATCCGGCGGTACGCGGGCAGGGAAGATCCGGGTCAATTCTAGAAGCTGCAATCAATCACCTAAGGCAGCATCGCATGGGCGGTTTCGAGCTGATAGCAGAGGTGAAGCCCAACAACGAACCCAGCAAACGCCTGTTTCTGAGTTGCAGATTCCAGTCCTGCTCGCCAAGGCGTGCGGAGAGTATCTGTTTCAGCCGACACGTCGACTGATGTTTTTGGAAGATCAAAACAAGTCTCGGCGTCTAGAGCTGCTGGTGGATCGCCATCAGATTGTGAGCACACGCCGGTTAGAGCAACGACTAGAGGAGCCGCGCGATGAAGGACCGGTCTTCCACTTCAGCGAACCCTGGGAAGGGGTGTTCTCCGGCTACAGCACAGTGATCACTGATCCAACCGCTGGCAACTACAAGCTCTACTACCGCGGACTTGCTGATGGCAGCATGGAATGCGGTGATGGTGAAGTCACCTGCATGGCTACATCAAAGGATGGAATTGCCTGGGAGAGACCGAAGCTTCAGCTACACGGCTGGCAGGACAGGCCACATACGAACATCATACTGGCGGATCACATTCCAGACTCACACAACTTTACACCCTTCCTAGATCTAAATCCCGAGGCTGATCCCAAGGAACGATTCAAAGCACTCGCTGGTGTAGCCCCGGTCGGCCTTCATGCGTACGTATCAGATGATGGAGTGCTATGGCGGCGGCGACAGCAGAGGCCTGTAATTACCGAGGGGATGCTCGATTCGCAGAACGTGGCATTCTGGTCGGAGCATGAGAACAGCTACGTCTGCTACCTACGCACTTGGACGGGTGAGGGGTTCAGCGGCATTCGTACAATCAGCAGGTCCATATCTAGGGATTTCAAGACCTGGAGCCGCCCGAAACCTATGAAGTTTGGCAGAAGGCAGCTCGAGAATCTCTATACGAATCAGACTCAGCCCTACCCCCGGGCGCCACAAATTTATCTGGGTCTGGCAGCGCGGTTTATGCCGAACAGGCAGGTGGTGTCAGAGGAGGATGCGGACCGCCTTGGGGTCGAGAGAGAATATTATAAAGATTGCTCTGATGTAGTGTTAATCACTAACAGGGGTGGTCAGCTATACACACGTGCAGTTCCCGAAGCGTTTATGAAGCCAGGTATCGGGCTGGAGAACTGGGTATCAAGAACGAACTTTCCTGCACTGGGACTGGTCAGAACAGGTGCAAAGGAAATTTCGTTCTACATGAACAGGAACTACGCGCAGCCTAGCGCACATCTGTGCCGCTACACACTTCCATTAGATCGTATTGGCTATCTTGAGGCACGCCAACACTGGGGGGAGTTGATAACGAAAAGGTTGCAGGTGGGGCGTGACGACGAATTGGTGCTAAATATGTCCACATCGGCAGCCGGGGCCATACAAGTGGGTTTACTAAATGAGGATATGCAAGCCATTCCTGGCTTTGGATGGGCAGAATCTGGAGAAATTATAGGCAATGATCTCAGTAGAACGGTGAAATGGTCAGACAGAGAGGCCAAACGGAAACTGGGAGACGTTAACCATCCCTACGTACTCCTCCACATACACCTCAGGGATGCAAGGCTGTATGCTTACTCAATTGAATCATCTCAAACGACCTGTGAACCAAAAGTCATTTAAGATCGGAAATTATTCCATTGGTGCTGAGCATCCACCATTTGTAATTGCTGAGATGAGTGGCAATCACAACCAATGCCTCGACAGAGCATTGGCAATCGTGGATGCAGCAGCCGAATCAGGTGCAGATGCGATCAAATTGCAGACCTATACGGCAGATTCGATAACACTAAATGTCAGTGGTGGGGATTTTGAAATCAAAGATGCTGACAGTTTATGGAATGGTCAGAACCTTCATGACCTGTATGGCAAAGCTTCAACACCTTGGGAATGGCATGGACCGATTATGGAAAGAGCCAATCAACATGGTCTGATTTGCTTCAGCTCACCCTTCGATGAAGCTGCAGTTGACTTTCTCGAAAGTGTGGGTACACCTGCCTACAAAATCGCTAGCTTTGAAAATAGCCATTTACCACTGATCAGGAAAGTCGCCGCAACAGGTAAACCCATCATCATCTCCACAGGTCTTGCCACAATTGCCGAGCTAGATGAAGCGGTCAGAACAGCTCGCGAGTACGGTTGTGGGGATCTGGTACTTCTAAAATGTACTAGTACATACCCCGCAACACCGGAGAACACAAACATTCGAACTATACCTCACCTCTCAAGTTTATTCGGATGCGCTGTTGGTCTATCGGACCACACCCTCGGTCTTGGGGTTTCAGTGGGAGCAGTAGCCTTAGGTGCATGCGTAATTGAAAAGCACTTTTGCCTCTCACGCCTAGAAGGAGGTGTGGACAGTGCGTTCTCATTGGAACCAGCGGAATTTAAAAACTTAGTAGTTGAAACGAAGCGTGCCTGGCAGGGCCTTGGGGGTATCTTCTATGGGCCAACAGACGCTGAGAAATCAGCACTGGCCTTAAGAAGATCAATATATATCTCAGAAAATCTCAGAGCTGGAGATATGCTCACACCTGGAAATACACGCATTGTTCGTCCTGGATACGGTTTACACCCAAGGTTGTATGAACTTGTCCTTGGGAAAAGAGTGTGCAAGAATATTGCCAAAGGTACACCGTTATCCATGGATTGCATCGGTTAATGGCATTGGATCGCAAGAGAGTCCAGGGGACAAACATGATAACAGCGAGAGAAATAATGTGTCTAAGCAAAGCGCAATAGTAGAAGAATTGAAACCAGGGTATAAACCAGTCGGCCTAGAATCGAAATAGTGGCCGCTAATATTAGCTGTGTTGACGTTGACCCCCGAGACCGGTAAAAGGTGAATGGGAGTCCTCATCCGTCCAGAATGGTCCGGGGATATCATCATGAAACGCAACAGGAACACGGCAGAACAGGTCAACCGCAAGTTCCAAACCGCCGATCAGTTGATCGCCCAGGGCAAGACCGTCATCGGGATCTGCCATGTCATCTGTGTGAGAAAGCCGACCTACCACCGCTGGCGGCAGCAGTACGGCGGGTTGCAAGCAGAGGAAGCCAGACGGCTGACTCAGCTGGAAAAGGAGAACGCGCGGCTCAAGAAGCTTCTGGCAGTGGCCAAGCTGAGACGATGCTGAAGAACCATGCCCAGGGAAACATCTGAGCCCGGAACTTCGTCACAGGTCCGTCACGGTACTGCAGGAGCATTCCCGGGCTTCTGAGGGGCTGGTCTGCCGTGGGGTCGATCAACATCGCAGCACCCAGGGCCAGTCGGTCAAGGGCGTCTCGATCAAGGAGGGAAAACTGCATAATGTTCTCCGCGAGATAGAAGCTAAACACATCCGCTGGGGCCGGCACAAGTCATAGCGCCTGCTGCGGCAAGAGGGCTGGGCCGTGAATCAAAAAAGGGTGCAACGGCTCTGGGGAGAGGAGGGCCTGCAGCGACCTATCTCCAGGAAGCGCAAGCGAGCAAGGCCCACCAATGCGACTGTGCGGCGTCACCGGGCTGAGCATCCCCACCAGGTGTGAGACATAGATTTACAGTTCGCTGCGATGGCTGACGGTTGCAGACTAATATTGCGTAGGAAATCGATCAGCGTAGCCGTCTGTAACATGCCATCCGGGTCGGCAGGCGCTGCAAGTCCAAGGACATCGTGGCCGTGCTGGAATAGCTGAACAGGATCTATCCGTCGCCGAAGTTCATGCGATCGAACAATTGGCCGAAATTCATCCCCCAGACTCTACGGGATTGGTGCGGTCCAGCGACACAACAAAGACCACATACATCTAGCAGCAATCGCTGTGGAAAAACGGCATTGCAGAATCGTTAAACGGACGGATCCGAGATGAGTTCCACAACACCGAGCTGTTCACCACAGCACCCAAGACCCAACTGCTGGTTGATCGCGGACGCTGGGACTACAAAACCTTCAAGCCACATTCGGTCCTCCTGGGGCGTACGGCCCTGGAGGATGCTCAACCAGGAGCTGCCGAATCAGTACGAACACACACTCATATAAGCACTGGACCGCTAAAGGGGGTCACCTCATGAAAGATCAAGGCACGGAAAGCAAGATTCCTTTCCATAGATCGTTGGAGGAGGAAAATATGTTATGATAAGAAAGTCAGGAGAGGATCTCCCACACAAATACTCTTTAGTAAATCCTTGATTTTTAGGCTATAATGACAATATTTCAGACACAGCAATTAATCTCACCGCAACTGAGCCAAGCCTCCTTGGCTAGCATTGGGGCAAATAGAGTAGCCTATATGTATTTTAATTCATTCCAAGGTCCAATAACGGTAGGCGCGGGAGGCCAACCACAGATGGTAAGAATGTTGCCATTTCCTTCAGAATGGAAGCAACATATACTTAAAACAGCTTTGGAAATGTCTACACATGTGAATTTGAAATTTGCGGAAGTGCAAGACCCATCTATAGCCAGCATAAGTTTTTATAATAGTATTAATATTCAACTAGGAATCACGCAGCAGGCCGCATTGGGTGTTGCGGTTCCCAACATTGACAGGCGCTCTTCGCGTCAATGGTTTGAGATTTTCATGAATTCACAAGCTCTTTCAACAGAATCTACAGCTTTTATTAAATATATTTTGGTCCATGAGTTTTTGCATTCATTAGGCCTGGAACATCCGTTTGATGGGTCGGATGGGGATTTCTATAAGAGTACTGAGCCTTCGTTAAGTGCGTCTTCAGATGAAACAACAATGGCATATAAGCTTGGTCCTTCTGGGAAATGGAGGGAGAGTCCTACGGCCATGGACATAAAAGCATTACAAGATATCTGGGGCAAGCCAACGACAAGTGTTTATAGAATCTACAATACAGAAACTGGGGCTCATATTTTTAGTGCATTGGAGAAAGAAGTAGCGCAACTGACAGCATCAACCTCAAAATATGTGAATGAAGGTATTGCATACAGGGTTGAAAACAATGGAACACAAGGGCTCTACAGATTTTATGATACACGTACAGACAGGCATTTTTATTCAGCCAATGACTACGAAAGGGATGTAATACGGGAAAACAACAAAACTGGATTGATATATGAGGGAGTCGTGTTTAATGTATTCTCATCAAATAGTGACGGTGAGGCAAGGACTCCTATTATACGCTACTATGACCCAAACTCTAATACACACTTTTATACGGCAAATATGGAAGAGCAAGTTGTAATAGCGCAAACTAAACATAGTTGGGTGAAAGAAGGGATTGCGTGGTATGTATGAATCACGAAACCGTATCTGATCGGCCTGTATATATTGAAGCCTTGGCATCATTACGCTTTTTTGCAGCATTTGGAATAATAATTCAACATGCTAGCTACCATAATTTGGTGTCAAGTAGTGTAGTTAGATATCTGGACTTAAGCAAGTCTGTTTCATTCTTTTTTGTACTTTCGGGCTTCGTTCTTTCGTATATTTATTATAAGCGTAATTTTTCTCTGCTGACATTTATACGAGCACGAATTCTGCGTATTTGGCCAGCCATGGTTGTATCGATTCTTTTTACAATATTGTTGTTGCCTCCTGGCCTATATCTTCCAGAGTCAACAAATGTGAAAATGCGTTTATGGACGCTAATGTACTGCTTGACGGGTTTGCAGTCGTGGTTTCCGATACCGAATGTCTTCTTTGCCTATAATGCTGTTACGTGGACAATATCAGTAGAGATGTTTTTCTACATAGTATTCCCTTTCCTGATTAGGCGTAGAAAAATAATATTTATGGCAGCGGCCACATCATTTATAGTAGCAGTTCTTTTTATATTTGGCATTTATTTATTTGATATATCAAGTATATCAGATAAGTCGTACGGACAAGTTGCTTGGGAAGGTCTTATTTATATAAATCCATTATCGAGAATGATCGAATTTTGCTTAGGTGTTACTTGTGGAATAATTTTTCGCTCAAAAGGATACCGAGCATTTCTTGAGAAGATCAAGATGTCTTACTCGAGTTGTACTCTGCCTTTTTTGGAGTTTGGTATTTGCATACTCCCGCTAATAGTACTGATAAGAAATACATCGGGAGCATCTGTAATTTACCAACCATTGGCATTATACTTAGACCAATGCAGAACAGCAGTTTTATTTTCTTTATTAGTTATTATTATAGCATCAAGGGTTGGGCCAATTGAAAAATTGCTAGTGAACCCCGCCTTAATACATTTGGGAGAAGTTAGCTATGGACTTTACTTGTTCCATCAGCCTCTGATGATACGGGCCGCGCAAGCAGACGGACTGAAATTTTTGGGATATCAAGTTCTGCCGCACAATCTGTTTATTATTCTAGTTTTTACATACGCATTGGCATTCATTAGTTGGCAATTAGTAGAGAAACCAATGATAAGACTTCGTTGAAAGTATAGTCACCTCCGAATATCCTGAATATAGAATTTTTACTTTATATATAACATCAACTGATGATAGTCAGAATTAATATAGAGAGTGAGGTTGAGGTTTGAGGGATAAAATGGCGGATTCAAAAGTTTATGTGGGCTCAACAAAATTAAAACCATGGTCGAGATTGTCGTGGAGAAAGATGCGAGACTGTCTTCATTAAACAAACCAGTATAATATCATTGACAAAATTCATATGATCTAGATGGTATATGATGAAGTTGGGGTGCGAGGAGGGTGTATGAGATCACTAAGATGGGCACGATGGGATGGCCTCATGCTAGGATGATAGATCAAGATTTTTTGCCATGAATCGTTATCAGTCCAATTATGATTTTATTAAGGCAGTGAATCCTGGATTTATTGATGCTTTACCACAGGAGGATGATAACAGCTGGCTAATTATAAACGATGGCAATGGTGAGCCAGTAAACTTAAAAAATAAAAAATCGGGCGATATGCTTTTCGAGACAGACGCTCCAACATATGAAGCAAACTTGTTTGACGTATGGGCCAAGAACCCTAATAGGCTAGTAATTAATAACTATCAAAATGTTTCTGATTTTTGCTCTGATGGAGAAGTTTCCTTCAAGAAATGGACGGGCTTTGATAGCATTAACGATCTAAACCTTACAAATATACACGATCTAAACTTAGATCTCCAACCTAATTGGGCAGTTCAAAGGGCTGCAGATTACGTAATACAAAAAGATATTAACATTGCCCCTGCACCCTTAACGACGCAAGGATGTGCACTGGTAGTTATGGGTATTGGGCTAGGCAATCATCTTCCAATACTATTAGATACATTAAATCCAAGTGCTTTGTTCATCGTAGAACCTGATCTTGGCTTATTAGAACGTTCACTTTATAATCTTGATTACCCATCCCTAATAAACAGATTTACAGGGCCGAATCGGGCTCTAGATTTTGTTATAAGTAATTCGCCCGAATCAGCGGTATCACAGATATGCTCTCTACTGACTTCACGCAATTTATTTTTAATTGATGGTCTATATTCAATAATTACATACCAGAATTCATTTTTCCAATTGGTCAAACAACTGCTTCATAGTCCGACAACTCTTAATGGTATAAATTACTTAGGATATTTTTTAGATGAAGTACATATGACAATGAATGCCTATTTGAACTATAAGTTTATAAAACCAAAAGTATTCAACTCTACAAGAGTTGTATCCTACAAAGATTCAGATGCGGTGATTGTTGCTAGCGGCCCTAGTCTTGCTGATGATTTAGAAATACTGAAGGAATATAGAAATCGATACACTCTATTTTCATGCTATAGCACAATTGGAAAGTTATTTGATGCAAATATTACACCAGATTATCATTGTGACCTAGAGCGCCACAATGATCATATCCCTCTTATAGAAAGGGGATTTAAAGAACGATTGAAGGAAATTTCTTTGTGTGCTAGCGCAACATGTGATCCACGATTATTGCAGCTCTATGGCTCTGTTTACTCTATAAACAGGGGTGCTCTGACTCCATCAGTCATTTATACTGAGGGAAACGATATAATACCCAACGAAGGCCCAGATGTGGCAACATTTGCGATATTATGTGCTATCTTCTTCGGGTATCGTAACATTCATTTATTTGGGGTAGATCTTGGAACAGCCAATAGATCTGTTTGCAGATTGGAAGGAGCTCTAGACATAGATAGAAGGACTTATAATATACCGGTAAGGGGAAATCAAGGAAAAACAGTGTTCTCGGGTCAACTATTACTAGATAACAAAAGAGCAATAGAGGCTAATATCGCATATTACTCAGAATTATTCCCGGATTTAAAGTTTATAAATTACAGTAATGGTGTTTTGATTGAGGGGGCAACGCCGAAAAAACCTGAGTATTTCAGAAGTGACCTGAATGCGGAAAGAATTAATGTACCATCACCCTGTTTTAAATCCTATACCGATGAGCATGTTGATAATTCATGGAAAATAGCGGACTTGAGGCTACGGTGTTTTAATTTCTTGGCTCGATTAAGGGAATTAGCGAAAGATCCCTTTTCATTATCAACCCTTTACACCATTAGCGATCTGTGTAACGTTGGTAGCAAAGATAAGCTAGACCAAATACCTATTCGTTTTTATCGTGGAAGCTTATTCCGTTCGTGGATCCAATTATATGGTATTTATACAAGACTTATATTGCCACCGGGACGAGAAGAAATAAATGATGAGTTTATTAGTCTTACAAGATCAATTCTGTTAGAGGTAATCGATTCATTCGAATCCCTAACATTCGAGATGATAGATTTTGTAGAGAATTTAAACGATTTGACAGAATTTGATTTTAGCAGTCAATTACATAGAGATAATCCAAATGCAAGTCCAACAGTATTCTAGGTACACATGATATGACAAGTGTAAATGCCGGTAATGATTTACTTACTCTTACGTCCAATGAATATATCCTTGATAAGACCTATCAGGTTATTACTAAGCATTTAGACTTCACACTGCCATACTGCTTGACCGAAAGCTTGTGTGAATATGGACTTGATATGTTTGTTTTAAACCTTTGCCCATGGTCATCGCCAACTACAGAAAACTTAATGTGGTGGATGGGACTATCTACATCTGAAGATTTAGAAAAATGGCTATCAGAAGAGCAGAACAAGGCTTCATACCAATGGCATTTATCATTGTCATCATCATATTACTCATTAGCAAATAACCTTTTTAAGGATGATATAAATGAAATATTTATTACTAAGCGTTCACTTTATGAATGTGCTGAGTGCATCTTACTGGATTTCGGTACGAATGAAGGACTGTGTCTAGAAGCCAGTCTGCTAATAGAAGAATCATCGTATACAGAAGTGCAGATCTTAGATGATTTCTCTGCAGAGGTAAAGATTTATAGAGATAAAATATCACTAGCAGATATTACTTCAGGAATTCCGCAGATCTTGTCTACAGGCGAGGAAGGGGAATGGTTTCCACCAGTATGTAATGGCAAAAATTGGATTTTAATGAAGCTTGTTAAGATTGATAGACCGAGTATAGCCGATATTTACCCTTCTCTTCTGAGGGAGAGTGTAAAATCATGGAGATCAGATAAAGTGAATAGCCTTTATAAGTTAATAATTGAAAAACACCACTAAATTACTATTAAAAACTTGATAATTATGACAATTCAAAAGATGAAGGTTGGAACTGTATTGATTAATGAGTCTGAAAGCCCACGTCAGCTCTTTGGAGTGCAAAAAGGTATTATTCGCTGGCTCTCTCGCCATCCACAGACAGGTCTGATTTCTACAGTTCAGCAGACAAGTAATCCAAGGTTCCCAGTTGGGGCACTATCCCTACTATCAGGAAAACCTGTAGAACATGCTTTGGTTTCTTCTGATGAAGCATTTGTGAAGTCTATACCTCCGCAGGATTATCTAGCAGCGATGGAACAAGTGGAGGCAACAGAATGGCCGCCAATTCAACCGGTCGAAATATTTAGTGTTTTATATCCTATCCTAACTACGTTACCATTTAAGCTGCCATCGAATGTACTGGTAGCGTATTACCTTACTGATTTATTTGAGGCACTCCAACCTATGGTGGATGTGTCAGAAGACGACCTTAATGCCCTTAGGGAAAAATACCAAGGTAAGCTATTGTTATCATTATGTTCCTATGATGAATCTCTATACGGTCTTGATTTGATCAAGGCGACGGATCATGAGATTAGGTTGTTATCAAGACTTAGCAGAAAGCTTCCGTTGAGGTTTGTAGGTACTGTAAATGAAGTGGATGTTAAAGGGATGGATGTCTGTAGGTTTGTGGAAGACAGATTATCGTTGAAGTTCTCGGGTAAGCAACTGTCTGTCAAGGAGAGTAGTGAGTCAGCGCTGCTGACGCTCTATAGCCAGGATTCTGTTATAATTGAGCCTTATAAAGCATATTCCTCTAGCGATCTTGCGGTTGCACTTCTAGTTATTAGTGCTCGTGCTCTACAAATATCTCCAAGGATCCAACGACTTGAACGATCTGCAAAAATTATTCATTCTTCAAAGGATCAAATATCACTAAGGACAGAGCTTAGTATATTAGCGCCCTTAACAGAGCTTCGGGTCATCCCGGCTAAATCAACTTATAGGACACTAATTATTGACCGAAAGCCATTTCTGGCGCCTCATCCATTCGAACAAGATGGTTCTCTCTGCCTATGGCAGCCATGGGAAGGGTTAAAATTCTATGTAACGGATCCAAGAGGATCACAAGCGAACCCATTAATGGTTTCGTTGGCTGAACTTCCAACTTCAGTAGTTGATATATATTTACTGAGTCCTGATCCAAATTCAAACAAACAGAGATTTGGTTTCCGGTGGTTTTATCCCGAGATACTGCGTCATAGATTCTCATTGACGATAATTCTATTAAGTTCACTTTGTATTCAACTACTGCAATTAGCTAATCCACTGCTAATCCAGCAGATAATTGACCTTGTGCTTGGTCAAAGGAGCCTGTCAACACTCTATAGCTACGGTTCAATTCTTATTGTACTTGCGCTATTTCAATCTACTATCACAGGCCTTCGTGGGCTGCTCTTTGTCGAGACAACGAACAGAATAGACATACGAATTGGAACGAAGATTATTGATCATCTTTTAAGACTACCAATATCATACTTTGATAAAAGACCAGTTGGGGAGGTAAGCACTCGTATTGGTGAATTGGAAAATATAAGGTCTTTTCTGACAGGACAAGCACTAACTGTCTTTTTGGATGTCCTATTCAGCATTGTGTACATAATAGTAATGATTGTATACAGTGTTCCGCTGACAATAGCAGCTCTATGCACTATTCCATTCTCAATATTATTAGCAGTGATTTACTCACCTATTATTAAGGGAAAAATAGATGAAAGGGCCGTATCAAGTGCAAAGACAAGTTCTTTTCTTGTAGAGCACATTAATGGAATGATGACGGTTAAAAGTCAGAACATTGAAGACTTGACTAGAATAGGGTGGAGAAAAAGATATGTAGAGTTCGTCCAAAATGGGTTCGAGCTTGCAAGCATTGGTGCTGTCATAGGTGAACTTAACAACTTCCTAAATACCCTATCAGCTATATTAGTAATATTTGTGGGAGCCACCCTAGTTATTAGCGGTAAATTAACAGTTGGTCAGCTGATAGCATTCAGGATTATATCTGGCTATGTAACTGCACCAATTATGAGGTTGTCAACTCTTTGGCAGTCATTTCAGGAGTTGACAGTAAGTATTCAAAGACTTGCTGATGTAGTTGAAACAAAGTCAGAATCACAGGCACAGCCAAGTAGTTTTCTCCTGCCAAAGGTTACAGGAAAAGTAGAACTTAGAAATGTATCATTTAAATACCCAGATACGTCAACAGTTGTAGTTAAGCGCATTAGTTTAGAAATAAACCCGGGGGATTTTGTTGGGGTTGTTGGTAGCTCGGGGTCTGGTAAAAGCACATTAATGAAACTGTTGCCCTTGATCTACAGACCAAGTGGTGGATCTATATTTATTGATGGTTTTGATATAGAAAAAGTGGATTTAGATTCACTAAGATCTCAGATAGGGATCGTGCCTCAAGATCCACTACTCTTCCAAGGCTCCGTATGGGATAATTTGACGGTAACTAATAGAAACTTATCTGAGAGCCAGGTCGAAGCAGCTGTTCGCGCGGCCGAAGCATACGAATTTATTATGGATCTTCCAAACGGTTTCGACACGGATGTTGGGGAGAGAGGGGGAAGATTGTCAGGAGGGCAGCGTCAACGGATAGCTATCGCTAGAGCACTTCTCTCTGATCCGTCAGTTTTAATCTTAGATGAAGCAACAAGTGCCCTAGATTACAGAACAGAATCATTAGTATGTAGGAATCTCTTTAACTATCTATCTAACAAGACAGTGTTTTTCGTGACACACAGACTCGCGACTATTAGACCAGCTGATTCAATCATAATGATGGATAAAGGTATTATTGCAGAATTTGGCAGCTACAATGAGCTAATTGCTAGACAGGGTCTATTCTACTCTCTTGTTTCCTGTCAAAATAAAGATGGCTTAACCTCATGAAAATGTTAGAACGCTTTAAAAATTTTTTGGGGTTAAAAATTGGTATTCGAGGTTCTCTTTCGAGACTTGAGTCAATCGCTCAAACCGCAATTATAACATCAGAGTATAGTGACGATTTTCCAACCAAAAGATTGCCTCTTATAATTCTCGGTTCACTATCAAGTTTTGTTGGAATAGTTTTTGTATGGTCTTTATTTGCTCGTACAGACATAACCATTTCATCAAATGGACGTTTTAGGCCATCGGCATCACCAGTCACGATAAGATCGTTTATACCCGGAATTTCGCAAGCTATTCACGTAGTTGATGGAGAACTTGTATCAAGAGGTCAGACAGTAATCGAAATGGATCGATCGCCCTTGTTGGCAAAGCAGGACGAAATAAAAAGTAATTATGCTTCATTATACCAGAGAGTTCGGGATATTTCAGAACAGATTAGAATTCCTGTTCCAGCTAACTTACCAGCTCCGGATAAACCGAGCTATCTATTCGCTAAACCATCAATTCTTAGTGCGAAGCAACTAGCAAAGTCACATGAAGAAGAACTTGGCCAAATATCTGCGCAAATTACCCAAACTAAGCAGCGTATATACTCGCTCAAAGAAAAGCTTAAAACTCAGCGGTATATCAATAGCAAACAATCTACACTTCTAAGATTAGGTGCTATTTCTGAAATTCAGTATCTAGAACAGCGACAGAGAATGTTAGATATTGAAACAGAATACACTAATTATCTTCAAGAACTTAAGCGCTATGTCTTGGCTTATCGCCAAAAATCAACTGATTTTACTTATTCTAATTCTGACCAATACTCTAAATATTTGTCAGAGCTAAAACAAGCTCTTGCAGATTTAAGTAGTATCAAACAACAACTTGGTTATACGATTGTTAAATCCCCATTAAATGGATTTATTTTTAAACTAAATGTCAAATCAGTTGGGGTGCCAATCAGTCAGGGTGAAGAACTCTTTCAGGTTATACCTACATCTGCACTAATACTGGTTGTTGACGTTCCCGCGTCACAAATAGGTTTTATAAAAAAAGGTTTAAATGTTGATATTCACATTGACAGTTATCCTTCATCTTCCTACGGCATCCTTAAAGGCAAGGTCTTAAGCGTTGGCAGTGATTCTACACCGCCAACAACCTCGATTCAGGAGCCGACTTATAGCGTTCCTGTTATTATTAAACCAATTACGCAATATCTTAGTGTGAATAATCTTCGTTACTCAATCAAGCCTGGGATGACTGCCCGTGTAGTATTTCCTCTTAGGAGTGTTAGTGTCTTTCAACACCTTTTCGACGCTACAAGTTCGTTTATTAGACCTTAACATGTAGACTATACAAGCGCTAGCTATAACGCATATTTGCTGAACAATAATTGGGCTTCCACAGTACATTAGCTTAGGAAGTGTGGTTAAATCACCTGCTGTGGTATCTTACTTGTTACAGATATGGGAGGCTTTAGCGGAGACATAATGAGGTTAAAACCAATATGGTCACTGTAACTACAAACAACTTTAATTCGCGCTATACGATATTTAGCGTTACAGAAAGGCTGTACAACTAGTATCCTGTAAAGTACTAATTCAGATAGGAATTCAAGATTTTTCAATTTGCTAGGGGTTGGATGAGACTTCTGGAAGTGCAAGGGGGGGGGGATCGGGCAGAAGGGTAAGATTTGATACAAGTATGCTAATGTGGGCCAATCTGCAAAGATGATAAATTCACATGTACAAGCGTCTACAAGGACAAAACCGGTAATTAGCATGTCAGGGAACCCACACGGACTATGGATTTCCCTAGTTGACAGTGCGCCTGATCGCGTGTACTATAAATGGGTTCTGTTGCCAGACTTTGTGCTGCGCTTGACAGAGGTAGGACATTTGTCCTAGTTCACCTTACGTGGCTTCGGCTTCGCATTCCCAAAGTCTTTCACCGGTTAACCTTGGTATGACAGTCTCAACACCGCTCACTGTTCAACAGCTTTACATCGCGTACTTCGGACGCCCAGCAGATCCGGGCTCCTTAGTAGGTTTTCCAGCCAGTGGACAATCAATCGAGCAGATTGTCCCCCAACTCACTCGTACAGAGGAATACCAGATCAATACTATAAACCCGAACAGCACGCCCATTCCTGGTGGTGTTGGTCGGACATTCAATGATACGAATCTCATCAACGCGTTCTACGTCCGACTTTTTGGACGAATCGCAAGTAGTGATGAAGTTGCGGGTTGGAACTCTGCACTGGCCACAGGTGCAGTCAACCGCGATTATCTGGGTCTGACAATTCTCAACGCCGGTCTGAATCTCCCTACCACGGGTGCTGCAGGTCAGATGAGAGCTGTTCTGCAGGCAAAAATTGATTCTGCTCAAGTCTACTCTGGTTTGCTCTATAACCAACCAGTAAATTCTGCAGCTTATTCAACACTCAATGCAATTCAGGATGGCATCTCCTTCCTGAATGGTGTTAGAACCTCGACTTCAGCTACCCTTGCTGCGACTCAGGGTTCAATCGATGCAATGGTGGCCCAGAGTGGGGCTGGTGGTTCGACAGCGTTCAGCCAGACTGCTGCCAATGCGGTCCTGACAAATGCTATCAACACCAATAATACTGCGGGCCCCGGCTTTACGCCAACCAATGCATTCCTTTCCAACAATAACGATACCATTGTTCTCAATGGTCTTAACAACGCCTTTGTACAAGACAGCAGCACCACTGACAGTGACACTGTGCGTCTTGCTGCTGGTGCAACTAGTGCTAACAGTATAGTCAACATCGAAAATATTGTTTATGATGGTGCGGGCTTTTACACTATCGGAAACGCCGTAGGTGTTAAAACAATTACTTTCGGCAACTTTGGCAACCAAGGTATTGCCAACTTTGATCAGGTTCAAACCGCTGCAACTACGCTTCTGTCTAGGTCAGGCGTAATAGCCATCTCTGCAGCTAATGTGCTTTCAGCATTGTCCTTTAACGCCTTAAACGCCAATGAGGGTACTCTCACCCTTAATGGTAATAATGCTGCTACTTCTGTAGCTTTCAGTCTTGGTTCAGCTACAACGCAATTCTCCTTTAATGCCGGCGCTCAGAATGCCCTTGCAAACAGATTCCTGAGCATTAATGCAGGTACTTCGTTAACACAATCGAAGGCCTTCACACTGATTGGGACTCAAGCTACATTCACTGCCGGTGCAAGTGTTGTGGGTGCAGGTGATTTCACTCTGAATTTCCAAAGTGGCGCAGGAGAAAGTTTCCACGGCGTAGTAATGAATACCCAGGTTAATGTCTCATTAGCAGGATCTGGAAGGAATACTATTAACCTGAACACATTCGGCAATAGGATCTCAGCCAACCTTACAGTTGTGTCTGGTCTTGACGCGCTTTACGTTGCAAATACTGGGGGCGGTGTGATTGGTATTACTGCCAATTTCAACGTTCGCAATAACGCTTTCACTATTAGCTTTAACAGCGCGAACCTTTCCAACGGCTTTACTGGTCTGCAAGTAGGTGGTGGTATTAGACTCAGTGCTCAAGGAGTTAGCGGTGCTTCAGACACTCTGACTCTAAATTTCAACAACTACAGCAACCAAGTATTCTCTGCTGGTGCAGTTTGGGCTACAGGCTTTGAGACTCTTAATTGGAACTCCTATCAGACTGCTGGAACTCTGATTTTGAGTGGCGGTTTCGCAGGCAGCTCTGTGACCACTTTCAATCTCAACGCATCCGTCGCCGGTGACGTTACTCTCTTGGCTTCAGCCGCCAACGGGGGTATGAGCGGGTTGGTGAACATCGGCCTTTCCCAAGCTGGTGGTGGCATTACTTTCCTTGCAACTTCGGCTATTCAAACTGGGGGTGTACAACTCGCGGCAGTCTTCGGTTCTGGCTCGGATTTCATAGATATCCGGACTTTCCAGTCTACTGCACAAAACGACGCGGCATTGTCTGC
>Ga0194123_10002039_pt1 | contig 27748 bp, 22 predicted proteins | sample TA2MahsurfametaG_5_FD_155479 | JGI IMG/M metagenome (GOLD analysis project Ga0194123, IMG submission 155479) | Freshwater microbial communities from Lake Tanganyika, Tanzania - TA2015023 Mahale A surface | ecosystem: Environmental > Aquatic > Freshwater > Lake | place: Tanzania: Lake Tanganyika... | reverse complement strand
CATGAACCTTCGTGCAATACGGCCGTTTTGTCGAGCCCGTAAATCGCGTGGGTTCACGTGGGAAACATCCACGGATCCAGCGGATTCACGTGTCCTCCTTGAATGGCGAAGCCAGGCGCTGGTCGATGCAGCGGGTGAGCCAGCCGACGAGTTGGTCCGCCTCGTCCGACTCGTTGCGCAACGAACTCAGCTCCATCCAGTCGAGGTGCGGTCGCGAGCGCGCCGCGGCGATGCGGTGGATCTCGAGGCGCGCCATGATCGCCTCGGTCTCGCGCGGATGGGCGTTGAGGATGTTCGCCGGCCGCGGCAGATCGTCGAGCGCCTCGGGGGTGAGCCCGAACGAGGTCACGCCCACGCCGAAAGTCGCGCTCAGCCGGCGCAGGCCGTCGGCCAGCGCCTCGTCGACAACCGGCGCGGCATAAATCAGCTCGCCGCCTTGGGTCCATTGCGAAACCGCCAGGGTCTGGAAGAAATCCTCGCGGAAGGTCTGCAGCGACGGCTGGATGCGCAGTCGCGCGGCATGCAGCCGGAATGGTGCGATGCCCAACCGCTGCTTGAATGCCAGCATCGGCTCGTCGAGCGCCATCGCCTCGTCGGGCGAGCCGCCGGTTTCCCAATCGACCAGCACCAGCTCCGGGTACTTCCACAGGTTGCCGATCGGCGCGTCGCGGCCAAAGGCCTTGCGGAAGGCGAAGGGAAAGCGGCCGTTGACCTCGAAATACCGCACGACCACCGACCGGAACTTGCGGATGCGCAGCATCGCGCCGTCCACCGCATCGGTGTCGGCCGCGTTGAGGTCCTCGAGCCGGCCTTGGGTGAGCGCGATGAGTTCCTGCGCACCGGACAACGCGGGCACCGGGTCGCTGCGCCGGTAGTAACCCTGACCTTTCTCAACCTTGGCGATCGGCGAGCCCGGATCGCACGACATGATTGAAAAGTGATACCTCAAGGAGGCATCGGAATAGTTGCCGGTGAGCTGCAGCCGCGTCAGCCGGATCAACTCGGTGCCTTTGATCGCATCATCCGGATTCGCCGGCAACAGCGCGGGCAGGATCTCGGACAACTGCTGGCGGAGGCTCATGAACAACAACGCGGAATGCGACATCCATCCAAGGGAGCGGCCTTCGTTTCATCAAGCATCAAAACGCCGGATTTCAAAATAAATCGCGTGTCGCAAATCCGCTTTTTTGAATTACCAGACGGGCCGGGCTTGCCGGATCGGCCGACGCGGCCTTTCATTTCGCATGATCATCAACACATCCGCTCCGGCACTGGCGTGTCTGCTTGCGGTGCTGCCCTGTGCCGCGGCCGATCCGGATCCGGCGAAACTCATCGAAGGTGCGCGCATGGCCGCGACCCTCACCCACCTCGACGACGGTCTGCGCGGCCAGCTCCGCCACGACGGCCGCAAGACGCCGGTCACGCTTTTCCTCAAGGGCCAGGACATCCAGTTCCAGTTTTCCGAGAACAACGGGCCGTGGCGGATCTTCCACATGCGCATCGGCGACGAGGCGTTCAATCTGTTCGAGATTGTCGATGGCAAGACGCGCGCGTTTCCTGCGGAAAAGATCGTCGAGCCGATCGCCGGCACCGACCTCACCTACGAGGATCTCGCGCTGCGCTTCCTCCATTGGCCGAACCCCAAGCTCGAGGGCCGGGAGGAAGTGGGAGGTCAGCCGTGCTGGAAAGTCCGCATCGACAAACCACGCGGACAAACCGGCCGGTACGAGGTGGTCTACGTCTGGGTGCACGAAAAGTTCGGCGCGTTCATGCGCGTGCGCGGGCACGACCCCAAGGGCCGCTTGCTCAAGGAGTTCCAAGTCGAGGACATCATGCGGGTGAATGACGATGTCTGGACGCTGCGCAAGATGCAGGTCGCCACGCACGACCCGCGGGACGGACGCCGCAGCTCGATCACCGACGTCGCGTTCGACTCGCCGAAAAAAGCCGGACCGCGCGGACTGCGCTGAGGAACAAGAAACAGGCGAACCGGAGAAACCCCCGATGAATCACCAAGCCACCTGTCACCAGCCGGACCAGGACTCACTGACCCGCCGTCGTTTCCTCGCCGGCACGCTTGGTGCTGCGGTCCCGCTCGCCGCATCATCTTCAACGGCGCAGGAGGCCGTTTTGACGCAAGCGCCCGCCCCGTCGCGCAGGATCCGCACGGGCTTTGTCGGGCTCGGCGGCCGCGGCTTGTGGATCGCGAAATTGTTTCTCGAACACGGCGGCTACGAAGCCTCCGCCGTGGCCGACTATTTTCCGGAAGTCGCGGCCGCCGGCGGCAGGGAACTCGGCGTGGATGCCGCGCGCTGTTTTTCCGGTTTGTCCGGATTCCGCAAGGTGATCGACAGCGGCATCGAGGCGATTGTTCTCGAAGTGCCGCCGTTCTTCCTGCCGGAGATGTGCGAAGCCGCGGTCGAGGCGGGCCTGCATGTGTTCATGGCCAAGCCGGTGGCCAGCGACGTGCCCGGTGCGCTGCGCGTCGAAGCCGCCGCCGCGCTGGCCACGCGGAAGAACCGCTGCTTCCTCGTCGACTACCAAGCACCCACCGAGCCGCACCACATCGAGATCGTCTCGCGCATCCGCGAAGGCGCGATCGGATCCATCGCCCATGTCGAATCGCGCGGCATCTGCGAGGGGTTCGGTGATCCGAAGGTCAGCCTTGAGGAGTCGCTCAAGGACCTGATCTGGGTGAACCACGTCGCGCTCGGCTGCGATTACATCGGCAACTTCGACATCCACGCCGTCGATCTCGCGGTGTGGGTGCTCGGCGAACGGCCGGTCGCGGCCATTGGCACCTCCGCGATCCGGCGCGCCGACCCGCACGGTGACAGCCGTGACGTCTGCGACGTCCTGTTCGAATACGCCAGCGGCGTGCCGCACCGCCACATCGGCATGGGCTTGCGCAACCGCAGCGCCAGCGATCTCTCGTGCGCCGTCTCCGGCACCGCCGGCAACGGGCGGATCGCGTATTTCGGAAAAACATTCCTCCACGGCGGATCCCGGCCCTACGCCGGTGGCGAGGTGACCAACTTGTACAAGACCGGCGCGCAGAGAAACATCACCACATTCCACCATGACATCGTCACGGAGCGCAGTGAGAATCCGACCGTGCGGCGCGCGATCGACGGTTGTCTCGCCTGCATCCTCGGCCGCGAGGCGGCGGCACGCAAGACACGCCTCACCATGGAGCAGTTGCTCGCGGAAAACACCGCGCTCACCTTGGACCTTTCCTGGCTGAAGGCATGAGCACGGCCGCGATCATTAGCGCGGCCATCGCCGCCGCCACTGCCACGGTGTGCGCCGCTTCCGCGCGGCCGCTGCATGCCATGGACACCTGCACCAAGGTGCGCTACCCGAAGTCGGAAGTCCATTCGCCGGAACAACAGCTCGATTGGTTGCGCACACGTGGATACGCCGGCATCGCGTGGACCGCGGACGAACCGGCCGAAGTCGCGCGGGTCGCCGACGTCGCGGCGCAACGCGGCGTGCCGGTGTCGGCCATCTACCTGTCCGCGACCCTCGAACGCGACGGATTGAAGGCGGATCCGCGTTTCGAGGCGATCGCCGACGCGCTCGCAAGTCACGGCACCCTGCTGTGGATCCACATCGTCTCAAAGGACTTCGCTCCATCCGATGCCGCAGGCGACGCGATCGCTATCCCCGGACTGCGCCGACTCGCGGACATCGCGGCCGCGCGCGGATTGAAACTCGCGATCTATCCACACCACAAGGACTGGACCGAGCGCACCAGCGACGCGATCCGCCTCGCGAATGCGATCGACCATCCGTCGCTCGGTGTCGGCTTCAACCTCTGTCATGCATTGATGGCCGGTGAGGAAGCGCGGATTGCCGAACTGCTCGAACAGGCCGGCAAGCGGTTGTTTTCGGTCACGCTCAACGGCGCGGATGCCGGCGCGTCAGGCACGTCGTGGCGGCGCTTGATCCAGCCGATCGGCCGCGGTTCTTTCGAATTGCGCGGGCTGCTTGCGATCCTCAATCGAATCGGTTTTCAAGCACCGGTGTTCCAGCAGGGATACGGCATCGGCATGCCGCCTGAGGAGTTGCTCGAGTCGTCGATGCGCGAGTGGCGCGCCATCGTCGGCGATCCGCCTCCATCCGCCCGCTGAAGTCTCGCTCAGCGCTTGGCCTTGGGCGTTCCAAGGAACGTGGTGATCTCGGCGAACGTGCGGGTGTTGAGCACGTCCTGCCTGCGCAGCCATCCCTTGCGTGCGAGGCGCACACCGATCCCGAGGTAGTGGATGCCGCCGGTCGAGTGGGCGTCCGGGTTGATCGAGCACAGCACGCCTTTGTCACGCGCGCGTTTCCACCAGCGCCAGTCCATGTCGAGGCGTTGCGGATTGCAGTTCAGCTCGATCACCGTGCGGGTCTCGGCCGCGCAATCGATGATCCTCGCGTGGTCGACCGCGTAGCCGTCGCGCTTGAGCAGCAGGCGTCCGGTGAGGTGGCCGATCATCGTGACGTGTTCGTTCTCCATCGCGCGGCAGATGCGGCGGGTCATGGTTTTTTCGTCCAGGGTGAATGCGGTGTGCACGGACGCGACGCAATAGTCGAGGCGGGCGAGCGTGTCGTCGACAAAGTCGATGGTTCCGTCCCTGAGGATATCCACCTCGCTGCCGGCCAGCAGTTGAAAGCCCTCGAACCCGCGGTTGAGCCTGCGGATCTCGCCGATCTGCGCGGCGAGGCGTTCTTCGTCGAGCCCGTTCGCCACGGTCAGCGACTTCGAGTGGTCGGCGATGCCCAGGTATTGCAAGCCGAGTTCGATCGCCTCGGCGGCCATCTCTTCGAGCGTGTGCACGCCGTCCGAAGCGGTGGTGTGGTTGTGGAACGTGCCGCGCAACTCGGCGAGTTCGACCAAGCGCGGCAGCGGGCGTTGCGCGGCCTCCTCGATCTCCCCCCGGTTCTCACGCAGCTCGGGTTCGATGAAGTGCAATCCGAGCGCACGGTAGATGTCGGCCTCGTCATGAACCTCCGGCAACTCGTCGGTCGCGCTGCGTTTTCCGCTTGCGGTGAACCCGTACTCGTTGAGCGACAGACCGCGCTTGAGGGCCAGCGAGCGCAGCGCGACGTTGTGCTCTTTCGATCCGGTGAAGTACTGCAGCGCGAATGGAAATTCCGCGTTCGACACCGCGCGCAGGTCGCACTGGACGCCGTCTTCGGTGCGCACCGATGCCTTGGTCGCGCCACAGGCGATCACGCTGTGCACCTGCGGCAGTTTGGTGAAAGCGAGACACACGTCGGCCGGCGCCTTGGTCGCGACGAGGAAGTCGAGGTCGTGCACGGTCTCCTTGGCTCGGCGGAATGATCCGGCCACCGCCGAGCGGCCCACCGCCGGATGCGCCTGCAACGCGTCGAGGAGTTTGCCGACGAGCGTGCTCACGTCGCCGAGCAGGCGGAGCCCCGCCGACGATTCGTGCAGGGTGATCGCCTCGAGCAGGTGATGCTGGGTTTTCGCGCCGAAGCCCGCGAGCCCGGCGACTTTGCCGGCTTCGCAGGCGGCCTTGAGGTCGGCCACCGATCCGACGCCCAGCTCGCGGTGCAGCACTTTCACTTTCTTCGGACCGAGTCCCTGCAAGTCGAACAACCCGAACAACCCGTCGGGAAATTCCGCCTTCAGCTCATCGTAGAATTTCAACGATCCGGTCGTAGCCAGCTCGTGCAGCTTGTCGCGCAGCGCCTCGCCGATCCCCTTGATGCCCTCGAGTTCACCGCGGGCGGCAAGCGCGACGATCGAATCATCAAACCCGCGGACGATTTCCGCGCCATGCCGGTAGGCGCGCACCTTGAACGGATTCTCGTCCTTCATCTCGAGGAGCAACGCGATCTCCTCAAGCACCTCGGCCATCCGCTCGCGGGTCACCGGCTCAGATCGTTTTGATACAGCAGCTTGAATCCGCTCTGATGCAGCACTGCCACGGCGAACTCATAGTCCTCGACGCGCATCGCGATCAGCGAGTGGCCGTTGGGCGATGGGATCAGGCTATAGGCGAAATCCACATTGGTCTCGGCGATCATCAGGCTGTCGAGGCACTGCAACAGGCCGGGCCCGGATTCGCGCAAGGCGACCACCACCAGCTCGCAACTCGCGTGGGCGATGCCTTTTTCGATGAACAATTGCTCGGTGGTCTCCGGATCGGAGACGACCAGCCGCGCGATCGTCACGTCGCGCGAGTCCTGCACGCTCAGCCCGATCACTTCGACGCCGCTGACGCGCAACAGCTTCACCAGCGAGGCGAGCGCGCCGGGACGGTTCGGCAGCATCACGGAGAATTGCCTGACCGGTTCGCCGTGTTCGATGATGTGGTCGGTCTCCATGGAGGTGGGGGTAGGGGAAATCCCGGCAAAGGTGATTTTCGCGCCGACATGATGCATGAATCGCACGGTCAATTCAATCCCGAATCGACGTGGATCTCCGGATTTCCCGGCGCATCGCGAAATCAAGCGGGCGGATCGGCGGATCCGGGGTCGATCCCGTCGAGACGTCGCGCGATTTCCTCCGCGAGCGATCCCAGCCGTTCGAGTGAATCGGGCGCACCGCCTGCCGGGTCGAACCGGATCCGCTGATGCAGCGCGCAGGCGTCGTCGACGACCGCCGTGCCGGGCAGGACGGCGCTCAATCCGCCGAGCCAGCGCGCGTAGGGCAGTCCGGCCGGGCGGATCCCGAGATGGGGCGTCGCCAGCCGTTCGAGGTCATGCAGCGGGGTGCGCACGACGGGATGCTGCGGCGCATGGCGACCGGGTTCGTCCGGCATGCGTCGGCGCGACTGCCACAGGCGGCGCGCGATCCAGCCGGTGAATGCCAGGCCGAGCAGTGTGATGGCGACCACCACCGGCACGCGGTGTTCCGGCCGATGACGCCAGAGAAAGAAATCCTCGCGCATTCGTTTGAGCGAGTCGTTGAAGCGTTGCGCGAACGTCGTCTTCGGTGTCGCGCCAGCCAGCCAGTCGGGCGGCGTCGGATCGAAATCAAGCCAGCGTCCGTCGGCGGCATTCCAGACGCGACACCAGGCATGACCATGACTGCGGCGGATCACGAATCCACCGCGCCGCGGGTCGTGCTCGGCCACGGCGAATCCCGTCGCGTAGCGCGCGGGCACGCCGAGTTCGCGCAGCAGCAACGTCGCCGCCGTGGCAAAGTACTCGCAATGACCGGCGCGATCGCGCGTGAGAAAGCGGGTGATCGCGGTGCCGCCCGCCGCGCCGTGCGGGCGATGGCGGATCGCGAGGTCCTGCGAGTACTTGAACGATCCGAGAAACCAGCGGCGCATCACGTCGAGTTGCCGGTGCAGCGGGTCGCGCGCATCGAGCCCGATTTCCTTGAGGATCGCACGCGCGGTTTTCCGCTCGGCCAGCGGCATCCGCAGGTCTTCGCCGGGAATCGGCGGTGATTCGGGGTTGGTGTCGCCTTTCCACACGACGAGTCCGTCGATCACCGGATCCTTGGGAAACACGCGCACGGTGCCGAAGCTGTTGCGCTCGATGCCGTCGAGTTCGAATCCGCCCACCGCCGCGACATCGCCCGGCAACGGCAGCGGGGTTTCCGCAGCGACGGTGCCGCGCAGGCGGAATGCGGGCATCGTCGAGGGCGAGGGGATGCGCTGCGGCTCGCCGACCGCACCCGATGCGCGTTGCTCCCAGTCGTGACGGCTTTCGACGATCCAGTACGGGTCGCCGTCGATCACCCGCGTGTCGAGGTCCTTGAAGTCGCTGACGGCTTGGCGCTGGTTCTGCCACTGTCTGCCACTAAAGGTGTTGAAGGTGCCGGTGCGCAGCAGCCGCGGGATCGCCGATCCGGGTTCGGGACGGATCCGCCAGAGCAGTTCGGGATTCGGCGCGAGCTTTCCGGTCACGCCGATCAACGTCGGATTGAGGTTGGGATCAAACCCGCGGGTGGTCGCACCGGTTTGCCGACCCAACCACTCGCCGACATCGCGCACCACGGTGTCGCCCTGCCAGCCGGCGATGCCGATCAGCACCATCATCGGCACGAGCCATCGGCTGCGCGCCGCGCCCTGCGACGCCAGATGCCAGCCAGCGAGCAAGACCACCCCCGCAAGGAATGCGACGCTGTCGGCTCGCGGACCCACCGATGCCGCAACGAGGCAGCAGGGGATCATCAGGTTTCCAACATCCAACCACCGGGTTTCGCCGGTCCTGCCGAAGCGCTGTCGGCGCTCGCGCTCGCGTCCGGCGACCAACGAAAACGCGTCGAGGGGCAGGGGACCACGCAGCCCGTACGACTGGACGAATTGCACGGGCATCATCAACAGCGGCATCCATGAAAGCAGCAACGGCAGCGCGCGATGACGCGCCCCGTCGAGCCAGATCAGCACCGCGGCACCCAACAACGCCGTGATCGACACCCGCCACGCGCGCGACACATCGGCTTCGTCAAAGTCCCATCGCCAGCAGATCACGCGCGCCGCACCCGCCAACACCGCCGCCGCCGCGCCCATCCACAGCCGACCGGTCATCGCACCCCAGAACAACAGGGCGGCGGCGATCAGCAACGCGGGAGGCGGACGATGTGCCATCATCAGAGCAGGCAGGGTGGGGGATTCTGTCATCGCATCCGGCATGAAACAAGCAGGGCTGCATGGCTCTTTTATTGAGAAGGGGTGGTACGGGCACCTTGCCCGTACTGATCTGCAATGGATCCGCGCGGAGTTTCAAGGAGCGTTGGCGTCCCTACTTCGGCCGGTGCGCTTCGCAGGACATGCCTGCCCAGATTGATTCACTTCAAGAGTGGGCGTGACGCCCACGCGTCTTGAAAGAAAGCAGGCCCCGGTCGGGGGAGACCAGCACTCTCTTGATCATTTTTGGTGTTGGAGCGCTTGTAGGGCGGTGTGGCAGCGGGTAGGTATCTGGCATCCAGCGATTTCCATGCCTAAGGTGTACATCAAGACTTATGGATGCCAGATGAACGAGCGCGACTCGGAGCAAGTCGCGAGAATGTTCACCGAAGGCGGCTACACGCTGACCGCGAATGAGCAGGAGGCTGACGCGGTACTCGTGAATACCTGTTCCGTGCGCGATCAAGCGGAGCAGAAGGCGCTCGGGAAAATGGTGAACGTCATCGCGGTGGGCCGCGATCGCAGGCATGTCGTGTACGGTTTCATGGGCTGCATGGCCCAGTCGCGTGGCGAAGAATTGTTCCGAACGGTGCCCGGGCTGGATCTGGTCGTGGGAACCCAGAAGTATCACAAAGTCTTCGAGTATGTGGACGGGATCCTGCGGCGCAGGATGGAGGTGCGGATGGACGAGCCTTTGCTCTCGCTTCGGGGCGATACGGTATGCGACATCGCGGAGGAGGAGGGCTCGCAGAATACGATTCGCGACCATCTTGGACGCAGGCACCAGGCGACGGCGTTCGTTTCGATCATGCAGGGTTGCAACATGCGTTGTTCGTTCTGCATTGTGCCGGACACGCGTGGCAGGGAGCGTTCGCGTCCGATTGCTGAAATTGTGCTGGAGGTGAAGCGTCTTGCGGAGTTGGGTGTGCGCGAAGTCACGTTGCTTGGCCAGATCGTGAATCTCTACGGGCGCACCGAGTTTCCGCGTGTGGGAGGCAAGTCGCCCTTCGTGCAGTTGCTGGACGCGGTGCACGAGATCGACGGGATCGAGAGGATTCGCTTCACTTCCCCGCATCCGATCGGCTATCGCGACGATCTGATTGAGGCATTCGAACGTCTGCCGAAGTTGTGCTCGCACATCCACTTCCCGATGCAAAGTGGATCGGACCGGGTCCTGCAAGCGATGCGGAGGCCTTATCGAAACGCGAAATTCATCGAAATCTGCGAAAAAATGAAGGCGGCGCGTCCTGAATTGGCGATCACCACCGACATCATCGTCGGATTTCCTGGTGAAACCGAGTGCGATTTCCAGGCGACGGTCGACACGGTCGAGCGGCTGGCTTTCGACAACGCTTTCGTCTTCCGTTACTCGAAGCGTCGCAAGACTCCTGCCGCTGAAATGGACGGTCAAATCGATGAGGCGGAAAAGGAGAGCCGCAACCAGCGGTTGCTCGCCGTGGTCGACCGCATCGCCCGTGTGAAAAACGAAGCCTTGGTCGGTAGCGCCCGTCAGGTGCTGTGCGAGGGACCTTCCAGGACGAACGCCGCGCGCCTGTCGGGCCGCACTTCGCAGAACAAGATCGTGATTTTCGACGGTGACCCCGATCGGCTCACCGGTCGTCTGCTGGATATCCGCATCGAGCAATCCACCGGATTCACCCTCTACGGCACGGCGTGCCTCGACGGTTGAATCCGGTTCCGATTGTGCTGGCCAAGCGGGCGCTTGCCGGCATTCTTTGGATCTATCCCCTTGATGGCATGCCGCGTGTCTCGATTTATCCCCCGGGAGAAATCTCTGTCCGTTATCGGTTCGGCACCGAGCGCGAGGTGATCTGGATCGGCCGGGATCGTCACAATGACATCGTGATTGATCGTGTGGCGGTTTCCTCCAGACATGCGGCTCTGCGGCGTGTGGAAGACGGGTATGAGCTGATCGATGCGGGTTCGACCAACGGTCTGTTGATCGATGGTTCGCGCCGCAGCGTGGTCGCTCTCGAGGCCGGAATGCGTGTGATGATCGGTGATGTCGCGATCGAGTTGGAGACCGACGAGGCAGAGCCTGCGGCGGGGTTGCGGCAGGAGGCGCATGATGCGGGGCATGCGCGTGCATCCCACCGGGTGAGGCCTCAAGTGGTTCCATCCGCCGCCGGTGCGGATGCCGGGCTCGGCTTGTTGGTCTGGCTGCTGGCTGCCGCAGTGTTTTTCGCCGGTATGGCGGTGCGGTTTCAATCCGACACCGGCCGCTCCTGGATTGAGGCGGTGCGTTCGCGTTTCTGATCCGCCTCTATCCGTCGAGCATGTCGCGTGTGACTTGATAATCCGCCCCGCAGCGAGGGCATTGGATCCGGATTGCCTCAGCCCCTTGGAAGAGATCGTCGGGGCGGTCGCGCCAGCCGCCGAGAACAGGGAGGATCCGTTCGAGTGTGCAGCCGCAATCAAACCGGAACCGTCGGGTCTCGAGTCGGCTGGTTTCTTCCGTTGATTCGAGAAGCGCGACGGCATCGTTGTCCAGGGCATCGAGCCATGCCAGATCGCAGTCCGGTTGGGCGGCCACCAGGGCGAAGTGTTCATCAGGCAAGCGAAAAGCGCGGGCCGGGCGCTGTTCGGATTGTCTGTAAAACTGTTGGATCCAGCCGACCGGATCCTTGCCATCGACCTCGACGGTGGAGGTGCGGGGCTCTGCCAGATTCGGCGCGGTTGTTTGCGAGTAGAAGAAATTGCGGTCGGGTTCGCGCACGTCGTGGGTGAAGATCCGCCCGGTGATGGACTCCTTGAGCGAACTGCCGGTGACGAAGAGGTTGAGACGCGGAGCGCGGAGGTTGACGGTCCACGCGATGGTTTCGTGCCAGGGTCTGGCGGTGAGGTGCAGCGCCATCATGGCGAGCGTGTCCTTGAGCATTTGATCGAGATCGGGAGCGTGCCGGATGTGGTGGCGCATCAAGTGCAGGTAGTAGTCCGTGTAGAGGGGCGTGAATTGCCCGCGCAGGAGGAGCGCGTTGCGGTGGCGCACGAAGACCGACTCGATCACGCTGTGTTCGGCAACGGATTCCATGGCTTTGCGCACGTTGATGACGGAGCGTCGGTGGTCCGCCGTTCGAGCGGATGGCCGTGGCGTTGGCGACCTGCGGTTTGATCCGGCTGGATCGGCCCGCATGCGGCCGGGGGCCGGGTTTCAAGCACCGGGAAGCTCGATGAATCCCTCGAGTTTGCGGATGCGGGTGGGGTGGCGCATCTTGCGCAGCGCCTTGGCCTCGATTTGGCGGATGCGTTCGCGGGTGACTTGGAACTGGCGGCCGACCTCCTCCAGGGTGCGGCTGTAGCCGTCCTTGAGCCCGAAGCGTTGTTCGAGCACCTCGCGTTCGCGTTCGGTGAGGGTGTCGAGCACGTCCTTGATCTTGTCCTTGAGCATCGAGAATCCGGCCTCCTCCATCGGGTTGTCGGCCGCTTTGTCCTCAATGAAATCGCCGAACGACGTGTCGTCGGAATCGCCGACCGGTGCTTGGAGCGAGATTGGCTGCTGCGCCATCTTGAGCACGGCGCGCACGCGTTCCACGGGCAGGTGGATTTCCTCGGCGATTTCCTCGGGTGAGGGTTCCCGGCCGTATTCCTGGACGAGTTGCTTCTGGACGCGCATCAGCTTGTTGATGGTCTCGATCATGTGCACCGGAATGCGGATCGTGCGCGCCTGATCGGCGATCGACCGGGTGATCGCTTGGCGGATCCACCAGGTGGCGTAAGTTGAGAACTTGTAGCCGCGGCGGTATTCGAATTTCTCGACCGCCTTCATCAGGCCCATGTTGCCCTCCTGGATGAGATCGAGGAATGACAGGCCGCGGTTGGTGTATTTCTTGGCGATGGAGATGACGAGGCGGAGGTTGGCCTCGACCATTTCGGTTTTCGCCTTGAGCGCTTCCTTGAGCCAGTGGCGCAGGTCTTTGTTGGCCTTCTTGAAGGTGCCGGTGGTCTGCCACGAGCGCTGCTGCAGTTCGCGCATCTTGGTGATGAACTCCTTGTCCTTGGCGTCGGCTTGAAGGCGGCGCTGGTATTTCCAGAACTTGAGCATGGTTTCCTCGACCTGGTCGCAGAAGTCCTCGATGATTTTCTGTTTGAAATAGAAGCGGGTGTAGACGCGGTTGAGTGTCTGCAGGTTCTTCTCGAACTCCTCCTCGAGTTTTTTGCGGCCGCGCGGGTTCTTGGCGGCGAGCCGGCGGAAGATCCCGTCGTTTTCCTGATGGAGCTGCTTGAGCTGGTCGCAAAGCTTGGGCAGTCCCTTCATGTAGCGCTCGCGCGACTCGATCTTCTTGTCGAGGATCACGCGGTCGAAGCGCTCCTTGCCCTTGATGAGTTTATCGGCGAGGTCGAGATAGCTTTCCGTGACGAAACCGAAGTGGTGGAGGTGTCTGGCGACTTCGATTTCGGCGTCCTCGATGCGTTTGGAGATTTCGACTTCCTGCTCGCGGGTGAGGAGCGGGACCTGGCCCATCTGCTTGAGGTACATCCGGACCGGATCGTCGAGGATGTCGAGTTTCTGCTCGGTCTTGAGTTCCTCTTCATCGTCGCCGTCCTCATCGCGCTTCTTGTCCTTGTAGCGATCGACCTCCGACGCGTCGATGATTTCGAACTCCATGTTGCGGAGCCGCTCCATGATCGCCTCGACGTCCTCAGGGTCGACCAAGTCGTTGGGTAGGACGTCGTTGATGTCGTCGTAAGTGAGATATTCCTGTTCCTTGGCGAGCTTGATGAGTTCCCGGATTTTCTCCTGGATTTCCGGAGTGTCGATCCGTCGCTTGGCGTTGGTGCCGCCTTTGGCGGATTTCGCATTCGCCTGGGGGACTGCGGTCGTCTTCTTGTCGCCCCCCGTCGCTTTCGCCGGAGCCGGGGTCGCTTTGCCGGATTTTGCGTCAGCTTTTTGATTTGTGGCAGCGGGTTTGCCCTGGGTCTTGGCCCGGGCTGGTTTTGCGTTGGCGACGGGCTTGGCGGGAGTGGTTTTCGCCGACGGTTGGGCTTTGCCCTTTGATCTGGGCTTGCTGTCGGGCTGCCGGACGGGTTTGCCGGACTTAGCGGTTTGCGGAGTGGCTGGCTTCTTGGCCGGTGTGGGTAGGCTGCCGGTGGGTTTTTTGGCCGCTGGTTTGGCGATCGGTTTCGGGGTCGGCTTGCTCGTCGGTTTGGCAGCGGTTTTGGCCTTGGATATGGCAGGCTTGACCGATTTGGCCTTGGCTGCGGTAGACTTGACCGATTTGGCCGCGGTGGGGCGCGCGGGTTTGGCGGCGCGCGCGGCGTTTTTGGCGGGCGGCTTGGCAGCGGCGCTTTTGGTCTTGGGGGCCGCCTTGCGGCTAGCTGGGACGCTCTTTGAGGAAGTCGCCTTGGATTTGGACTTCGGGGATTTGCGGGGATGGGATGACATGCGACGGGTGCGGTGATGGAACGACATGGGTGCAATTCACCCATTCCGGGGGCACCAAGGAAATCCGTGGTGCGCGCGGAATCAAAAGGTGGCGATTGCAGGCGTCAAGCCATTTTCCGCTGGAATCAGCGGTCTTTGCTGAAGCGAGTGCCGACTGACCGGGCATCATTGGAATTCCGGTTTCCTCCGGATCGGATCGGGTCTAGGATATTGCCGACATGATCACCATCACCTCCCGAGCGAGTGTTGAGCTTGTGGCATTGTTGTCTGCGAAATCCGATTCGCCGGATTGCGGACTGCGTCTGGCGGTGCGTCGTGGCGGCTGTGCCGGTTGGCAATATGAAATGAAGGTCGCCAGGCCACAGGAAGGCGATCTGGTGGTTGAATCCACAGGCGCGCGGGTGATTGTCGCTGCGGACAGTCTTGATCGGCTGGATGGCTGTGAGATCGACTACAGCGACGAACTGAGCGACGCCGGGTTCAAGGTGCGCAATCCGAACGCGTCCCGATCCTGCGGGTGTGGCACTTCATTTGAGGCGGCGGATGAGCCTGCCGGTCTGCATGCGGTGGCTGATGGTGAGGCTTGCGGCGGAGGCTGAAGCGAGGCATCGATTCCGGCGTGCCGAAATTCACTGATGACTCCGCGCCGCGTCGCCCCGCCTGGTTCTGGTGGTTTCTGGCCAATGTGCTGGCCCTGTGTTTTGCGATGGCGAGTTGGCTGGTCTGTTTGGATGTGTTTGGTCGTCCCGAAGTGCCGCGTCACTACGAGGCGTTGCGCATGATCGGGCGCATTCCTGAATTGCGGCGGTTTGCGCCGGGGGATGCTCCGGCGGGTGGGGCGCTCGATGCGCGCGGGCTGCATGCGAAATTTGCCGCGCTTACCGACGAGGAGACCCGAATGTTGCGCGCGAGATGGTTGCGCGACTTCATCACGAATTTCCGTGACCCTGCGGGCACGGTGTTCGTCGACGGCGAGTTTGCGATCGAGCGGGTCCGGCCCTTGACGGGTGATGATTTCATTTCGAGCGGAATCCTCATCGGCGCGCGCGCGATGGTGAAGCCCGACGAGTTCACATCCGCCGCGCCGTATCCGGTGGAGATGGAGTTGTTTCTGCCTGCGGAGGGTTCGCGGATCTCCAGCCTGTTCGCATCGGGTGACAAGCTGGTGCTGGCCAAGGGGCATGAACTGCCGGTGGTGATCGGCGCATGGCGTCGAAAAGAGCAAGGGGCGACATCGATTCACGTTCAAGTCGTGCCGTTGGCATATGCCATCCGCGGCCAAGGCGGGCGAGAGGCCGTGCGGTTGTCCCCGCCGGGAGCGCTGCGACCGGAGAAGCTGCTTCCGGACACCTGCGGTGATTGATGCGGGGCGGAGGCAGCGCCGACGCACGCGATCAGACCTTCGCTTCCATGCCGCTCTCCGGATGGATGGTCGCGAACCCGAGCTCTTCAGAATCCTCCTTGCGGATGACGTTGACGCGGTCGCCTGCCTTGACGTCGCCGCGCAGCAAAGCCTCGGCGAGCGGGTCTTCGAGAAAGCGCTCGACCGCCCTGCGCATGGGCCGCGCGCCGTAGGAAGGATCGAAACCCTTCTCCGAAAGGAAGTCGCGCGCTTCGGCGGCGAGTGTGAGGTGGATGTTCTTCTCCTTGAGGCGGGTGACCAGCTTGTCGACTTCCAGATCGACGATGCGGTTGAGGTCCGCCTTTTCGAGCATGTGGAATACCACCAACTCATCGAGCCGGTTGAGGAACTCCGGCTTGAAGTGTCGTTTGGCCTCTTCGAGGATTTTCTCCTTCATGCCCTCGAAGTCGGCGCGGTCCTCGTTCATCGCGTTGAAGCCGAGCGACGTCTGGCGCTTGATTTCCGAGGCGCCGACGTTGGAGGTCATGATGATGATCGTGTTGCGGAAATCGATCTTGCGGCCCAGTGAATCGGTGACGGTGCCCTCCTCGAGGATCTGGAGCAGCAGGTTCATCACATCGGGGTGGGCTTTCTCGACCTCGTCGAAAAGAACCACCGAATACGGGCGGCGGCGCACCGCCTCGGAGAGTTGTCCGCCCTCCTCGTAGCCGACGTATCCCGGCGGCGAGCCGATGAGCCTGCTGGAGGTGAACTTCTCCATGTATTCCGACATGTCGATCTGGATGAGCGCTTCCGGGTCGCCGAACATGAATTCGGCGAGGTTGCGCGCGAGGTAGGTCTTGCCGATGCCGGTAGGGCCGAGGAATAGGAACGAGCCGATCGGGCGGCGCGGGTCCTTGAGATCGGCGCGCGAGCGGCGCAGGGCTTTCGAGACGGCCGCGACTGCCTCGTTTTGGCCGATGACGCGGTTCTTGAGTTCATCCTCCATGCGCAGGAGCTTCTCGGTTTCCTTCTCCTCCATTCGTTGGAGCGGCACGCCGGTCCATTTCGACACGACGCCCATGATGTCGTCCTCGGTGACGGATACGACGCGTTCCTCGGACTCGGCGCGCCACGACTTGAGTGTCTCGTCGAGCCGGCGCTTCGCTTGTTTTTCGTCGTCGCGCAGTGCGGCGGCGGTTTCGAAGTTCTGCTCGGCGATGGCAGCGAGTTTGTCGCGGTTGATCCTTTCGATCTCCGCCTCGATCTCCTTGATTTCCGGCGGCCGTGTCATGGTGCCGATGCGCGCGCGCGCGCCCGCTTCGTCGAGCACGTCGATCGCCTTGTCGGGCAGGTAGCGCGCGGTGAGGTAGCGCGCCGTGAGCCTCACTGCGGCTTCGACCGCCTCCGGGGTGAATTTTGCCTTGTGGTGGCTTTCGTATCTCTCCTGCAGCCCTTGGAGAATGAGGATCGCGTCGCTGACCGACGGTTCGTCGACCTTGACCTGCTGGAAGCGGCGCTCGAGGGCGGAGTCCTTTTCGATGTGCTTGCGGTATTCGTTGAGCGTGGTGGCGCCGATGCACTGGAGTTCCGCGCGGCTCAGCGCGGGCTTGATGATGTTCGACGCGTCCATGGCGCCCTCGGCCGATCCGGCGCCGACGATCGTGTGCAGCTCGTCGATGAACAGGATGACGTTTTTGACCTTCCGGATCTCGTCCATGACCGCCTTGATGCGTTCCTCGAACTGTCCGCGGTACTTGGTGCCCGCGACCATGAGGGCGAGGTCGAGGGTGACCACCCGTTTGTCGCGGAGGATTTCCGGGACGTTGCCAGAGGCGATCTCCTGCGCGAGGCCTTCGACGATCGCGGTTTTACCCACGCCGGCCTCGCCGATGAGCACCGGGTTGTTTTTGGTGCGGCGGCAGAGAATCTGGATGACGCGTTCGATCTCGGGCGCCCGGCCGATGACCGGATCGAGTCCGCCTTCCTTCGCGACCTTGGTGAGGTCGCGTCCGAACGCCTTGAGCGCCGGGGTCTTCGTCTTGCCCTCGCCTTGGCCGGCACCGGACTGGGATGGTTCTTCATCATCGCCTTCGTCCTCGTTTTCCTCCTCTTCCTCGCGCGCTTCGGGCGAGAAATTCGGATCGATTTCGGCCAGGATCTCGTTGCGGGTCCTCTGGATGTCGATGTCGAGTCGCTTCAGCACCCGTGCGGCCACACCTTCCTCCTCGCGCAGCAAGCCGAGCAGCAGGTGTTCGGTGCCGACGTAGGAATGGTTGAGTGTTTTGGCCTCTTTGTTGGCGAGGGCGAGCACCTTCTTGACGCGCGGCGTGTACGGGATGTTGGTGCCTGATTTGAGAGGCGGGCCGGGTCCGACTTCCTTTTCGACCTCCATCCGTACGGTGTCGAGTTCGAGACCCATGCGTTCGAGAACGTTGACCGCGACGCCCTGGCCGAGCTTGATCAGCCCGAGCAGCAGGTGCTCGGTGCCGACGTAGGCATGGTTGAAGCGGTCGGCCTCCTTGCGGGCCAAGGCGAGGACCTGCTGGGCTCTCGGGGTGAAATTGTTCATGAATCTCCGGGGTTGGCTGGTGGTGAAGGCGGTGCGATGTCCGGTGGCTTCCTCCAACGAGTATCAGGGGAATCGAGGGAATGCAAACGGGAGCGCACGATTTCCGCCCGGATGGCGTCGCGCTCCTCCGGGGCGAGTTTGCGCCCGGTGAGCAGCTGGAGGTGGGCCGGTTGGATTTCCAGCAGCAGGGTATCGCACAGGATGACCGTTTCCTTGGGAAAAAACCCGAGGCTGGCCCCCATGCGCAGCAGCGAAAGGTGGGTGAGGGCTTCTTTGGAATTGATCACGTGGGCGTGGCGCAGGACGCCGTAGGCGCGGCCGATCTTGTCGGCCACCATGTTCGGATCCACCTCGAGAAGTTTGCCTCGGGCGTTTTGCTCGTGTTCGGCGACTTGGGCGATTACGCGTTCGAGTCTGCGGATGATCGAGGGCTCGCTTTCGCCGAGCGTGGACTGGTTTGAAATCTGGTACAGGTTGCCGAGCGACTCGGTGCCTTCACCGTAGAGTCCCCGGACCGCGAGACCGATTTTGTTGACCGCCTGAAGCACTTGGCCGATTTGGTCGCTGAGGACTAGGGCCGGCAGGTGGAGCATGGCGGAGGCGCGCATGCCGGTGCCGAGGTTCGTCGGGCAGGTGGTCAGGTAGCCGAGTGCGGGATCGAAGGCGAACTCGAGCGATTTCTCCAACTGGCTGTCGAGTTCGGAGAGTGCATCAAATGCGGCGCTGAGTTGGAGTCCGGGCCGGATCGCCTGCATGCGCAGGTGGTCCTCCTCATTGAGCATGAAGCTGAACGTCTGGCGGCGCTCGACCACGGCAGCGGAGCCTTCGCCGCGGGCGGCGTGCTCGCGCGAGATCAGGTGGCGCTCGACAAGGACTTGTTTCTGCACCGGATTGAGTGTGGAGAGGATCTGCGAGAACGCGTCCTTCATCACGGGCAGGGTCTCGACAGCGGGCAGCATCGCCGCGAGCGCGGCACCCCGCTGCTCCCGCTTGGCCCAGCCGGGAAACGGATGGTGGCGCAGGTTGCGGGCAAGGCGGATCCTCGAAGTGAGTACCGGGCCGTCCTCGCCTTGTCCACCGGCCATCCAATCGGCAGGGTGCCGGATCAATGTCGAGAAGCGCATCATGGGCCAGGCTGGTCGGCGGTGATTCCCGTTGTGTCGCAGCCGAGCCTGCGGATTTCATCGCGGATACCCGCAGCCTCCTCGTAGCTCTCGGCGGCGATGGCGTGATCGAGTTTGGCGCGAAGTTCCTCGAGCCGTTGATGGAGGACGCGGCGGGCCATCTGGCCTTGCGGGACTTTGCCGACGTGCGTGCCGCCCTTGTGAATGCCGCGGATCATCTGGGCCACTTCGTCGGAGAAGGCCTGGTAGCAATCTCCGCAGCCGAAGCGGCGGACGCGGCGGAGATCGTCGATGGTGAATCCGCAAGTCGGACAGCAACCCCCGCCTGTGCTGGAGGGTGTCTTGGCCGGGGTGGTGGCGGCGGACGTGGCGATGCCGCCGAGCAGCAGGTCGGCCAGTGAAAAACCGGTGGGATCGGTGACGCCGCGCTCTTTGGCGCAGCGGCTGCAGAGGCAGACCTTCTTCATCTGGCCCTCGACCAACTGCGTGAGGAATACCGTGGCCTTGTGATCACAGAAGTCGCATTTCATGCCAGTGGAGCAAGATGCCCGTGATTCGGGCCGATGCTAGGAAAAGAGATGATCTCAGCGGAACGGGGTTCCAGTGCGGTTGACCAGGTCCTTGTAGGCTTCGAGAACCCGGCGGGTCACCGGCCCGGGCGTGCCGTCGCCGATGACTCGTCGGTCGTAGGCGACCACGGGGATGACTTCGGCGGCGGTGCCGGTGAGGAAGCACTCGTCGGCGGTGTAGATGTCGTAGCGCGTCAGTGACTTCTCGACGAGCGGGATGCCGAGGGTCGCGGCCAGCTCGATGATGGTCGCGCGGGTGATGCCGTCGAGCGCGCCGTCGTTGATGAGCGGTGTGTGGAGCGTGCCGTTTTTGAGAATGAACAGGTTGTCACCGGTGCATTCGGCGACGTAGCCCTGTTCGTTGAGCATCACCGCCTCTAGCGCGCCGGCCTGGATCGCTTCGACCTTGGCCATGATGTTGTTGAGGTAGTTGAGCGACTTGACCTGTGGCATGAGAGCCGCGGGCGGCGGGCGGCGTGTGCCGCAGGTGACGATCGAGAGTCCTTTGAGGTAGTGCTCCTCGGGATAGAGCTGGATGGTGTCCGCGATGATGAACATTGACGGCACCGGGCATTGGAACGGGTTGAGTCCGAGGCTGCCTTTGCCGCGGGTGACGACGAGGCGGATGTAACCGTCGGTGAGTCCGTTGGCAGCGACCGTTTCGCAAGTGAACCGACAGACTTCCTCATGCGTCCACGGCATGTCGATGACGATCGCTTTGGCTGAATCGAACAACCGGCGGATATGCTCTTCGAGTTTGAAGATGCGTCCGTTGTAGAAGCGGATGCCTTCGAACACACCGTCACCGTAGAGCAGGCCGTGATCAAACACGGAGATTCTCGCCTCGGATTCGTCCACCAGATTGCCGTCGAGCCAGATGTTCATGTCGGGATGCGGCGAGCGTAGGTGGCGAGACGGCCGAGGCAAGCGGAAGAAACACCGAAACTTTTCCGCCGTGTCTTGTCCGGCGGGCTGGCGGTGGTCCACCTCAGCGCTTGAGGCGCTCCTCGAGGCGCGCGATGCTGTCGCGCAGGCCGGGCTCGCTGCGGATGCGGTCGGCCACTTTTCTGCAGGCGTGAATCACCGTGCCGTGGTCGCGCCCACCGAATGCCTCGCCGATCTCAACCAGCGATCCGCGGGTGAGGTGGCGGCTCAGATACATCGCGACCTGGCGCGGCAGGGCGATGCTGGCCGGGCGGCGCCGACTGGTCATGTCGGCCACGCGGAGGTCGAAGTGGTCGGCGACGGCCTTCTGAATGGCGTCGATGGTGACTTGTCGGCCCGCCTCCTCGCGCAGCAGGTCGCGCAGCAGGTGTTCGACCTTTTCGATGGCTGCGGTTTCGCCTGCGAGCGACGTGTAGGTGGCGACGCGCATCAGGGCTCCCTCGAGGCGGCGGACGTTGCTGTGGATGCGTTCGGCGAGGAAGGAGAGGACCGATTCGTCGACACGCACCTTCCAGTCGGCGGACTTGCGGCGCAGGATCGCGAGCCGGGTTTCCATCTGTGGTGGCTGCAGTTCGACGGTGAGGCCGCACTCGAAGCGCGAGATCAGCCTGGGCTCGAGATTCTTGATCTCGCAGGCCGGGCGGTCGCAGCTGAGGACCACCTGATTGCGTCCGTCGAGCAGGGTATTGAAGGTGTGGAAAAACTCCTCCTGCGAGCGTTCCTTGCCGGCGAGGAATTGGACGTCGTCGATGAGGAGCACGTCGGTGCTGCGGTAGCGGCGGCGGAATTTTCCGAGGTCGCCGCGGCGCACGGCGTCGATGAATTCGTTGGTGAAGGTCTCGCAGGTCAGGTAGGTGACGCGGGTGCCCGGCCGACTGCGCAGGATCGACTGGCCGACGGCGTGCATGAGGTGGGTTTTGCCAAGGCCGGGTCCGCCGTGGATGAAGAGCGGGTTGTAGGCGATGCCTGATTTTTTGGCGACCGCCTCGCAGGCGGCGTGGGCGAACTGGCTGTTGGTACCGACGACGAACGAAGCGAAGCTGTGGTTCGGGTTGATGCCGCTGGCCCGCAGGCGTTGGTCGAGTTTCTCGCCGTTGAGCTCGGGCTTGCGGGAGGCACCCGGAATCGAGGCCACCGAAGTGCCTGCCGGCGGATTTGCGGCGTCGTCGGTGACGCTGCCCAGTGCGAGTCTCAGCTCCCGGATTCCGGGGATGGTCGCGATCACGGCGGATTTGAGTTCGGCCAGATAGTTGGCTTCGATCCAGACTTGATGAATTTCGCCCGGGACGGCGAGTTCGGCGATGTCTTCGCCAATGCGGTTCAGGCGCGCGCAACGGAACCAGCGTTCGAACGCGTTCTTGCCGATCGCCGAGCGCAGATGGTCGGCCACGGCCGTCCATTCGAAGTCTGTGGAAGGGGTTGGCGTTGGAGGAGGCGGATCATGGGAGGGCGGCTTGGCCACGGGATGCATTTCTGAAAAGCGATTGGGAGAGGGGTTGTCGGGCCGCTCGGAATCCGCGGGTGTCGCACACGCGCCGGATGGGAGCCACGCAGATGTTGGAATGCGACGATGATGCGTGAAAAAACTTTTTCGGATCATCCGTGGCATCGGTTTGTCCGGTGCTGATTCCACAAGTGTTCCACACGCGGGAATTTTTCGTGCTTGACCAGGGTGTTGCTTCGATTTTCCGAAACGAATTGCAGTGATTGCCGGAGTCGTGTGCGGATCCGCTTGAATATCAGGCATTTCCGCGATGTGGCGGGTTCGTCACTCGGCGTGGGTGGTGCAATTGGCGCGATCGCGGCATGTTCAGAGCGATGAAATCTTTTGTTTTTTTTGGACGTGATTCACGACGGGTGATTTCACGCCGGTCACGAGCGTGGTGTGTGGTAAGCTGGAGCGAGCGTCGCGTCATTCCTGATGCCCGGGCGCAGCTAGGCTTTGACCATCGGCCGATTTCCGTCTAGGCATCCGGCCTTGCCCATGAACGAACGGATCGCGGCGGCCGAAGCGGAGGCACTCGAGCGGATTGCCTCCGCTGTTGACGAGCGCGCGCTGGAAGAGGCCCGCGTCGCGGTGACCGGCAGGAAAGGATCGATGAGCCTGCTTGCCGCGGCGATGAAGGATGTGCCCAAGGAGGACAAGGCGGCGGTGGGCCAGCGGTTGCACGACGCGCGCGAGGCGGTGGCGCGCGCGCTGTGCGAGAAACAGGAAAGGCTGCGCGCCGAGGCCGATCGCAAGGCGCTGGCAGGCATCGATGTGACGCTGCCGGCACGCGCGCTGCCGGTCGGATCGCTGCATCCGCTGACCTTGATCCGCGATCGCGCGATCGAGATCTTGAGACGTCTCGGGTTTGCTCTCGCGGACGGGCCCGAGATCGAGGACGAGTTCCATTGCTTCGACGCGCTCAATACCCCTGCGGATCATCCCGCGCGCAACGAGAAGGACACCTTTTATTTTGATTCCGGCAAACTGCTGCGCACCCACACGTCGAGTGTGCAGGTCCGCGCGATGGAGTCATCGCCGCCGCCGCTGCGGATCGTCGTTCCAGGTTCGGCCTACCGCCGTGACGAGATCGATGCCACTCATCTGTCGGTGTTCAACCAGCTTGAAGGACTTTACGTCGATGGCGACGTGTCACTGCCCGATCTCAAGGGCACGCTTGAGTTCTTCTTCCGCGAATTGTTCGGTGGCCACATCGAGGTCCGCTTCCGTCCGCATTTCTTCCCGTTCACCGAGCCGAGTTTTGAAATCGACGTGAAGCTGGGAGTGCCGGGCCGCGAGCCGCGTTGGATTGAAGTGGCCGGATGCGGCATGGTGGATCCCGCCGTCTTCGATGCCGTGTGCCGGTCTCGCAACGATCGCGCCTACGATCCCGACCGTGTCACCGGATTCGCCTTCGGCATGGGCCTCGACCGGCTTGCGATGATCCGCTGGGGGATCCGCGACATCCGCGCATTGGTTGAAAACGACACGCGCTTTCTCGCGCAGTTCGCCTGACCTCGCTCCACGCCCGTTCACCCAAGACCCGACTCCATGCGCATCTCGCTCGACTGGCTTTCCACGCATCTCGATCTCGCTGGCAGGTCGATCCGTGAAATCGATGCTCTGCTCACCGATGCGGGGATCGAGGTCGAGGGCATCGAGACGCGGGGCGTTGCCTCGGAGAGGATCGTCGTCGCGCGGATCCTCGAGGCCGTGCAGCATCCGAATGCCGACCGGCTGAAAGTGACGCAGGTCGATGCGGGCGAAGGGGCACCGCGCCAGATCGTGTGTGGTGCGCGCAACTACCAGGTGGGCGACAAGGTGCCGTGCGCGCTGCCCGGCGCGGAGCTGCCCGGCGGATTCGTGATCCGGGAAGCGGTCATGCGCAAAGTCGAGTCGCGCGGCATGCTCTGCTCCGCCAGCGAGATTGGTCTGCCCGAGGGCGAGGATGGCCTGCTCATCCTGCCGGAAGAGGCGGAGATCGGCAGGCCGGTGATGGAGTACTTTGATTCGGACGTTCTGCTCGATCTCGAGGTGACGCCGAACCGCGCGGATCTGCTTTCGCACAGCGGCCTCGCGCGCGAGTTGGCGGCGTTGCTCGACACCCCGCTCAAGGAATCCCCGAATGCAGTGGCGATTCCGATGGCTCCCGCCGCATCGGTCCGCCTCGATGCGCCCGATGATTGTGCATTCTATTCGTTGATCCGCATTTCCGGTGTGAAAGTTGGCGAGAGTCCCGATTGGCTCAAGCGCCGGCTCGAATCGATCGGATTGCGACCGATCCACAATGTCGTCGATGTCACGAACTTCGTTCTGCACGAGCTGGGTCAGCCGCTGCATGCCTTTGATGCGGCGAAGGTGGATGGCGGCGTCGTGGTGCGTCGTGCCACCGACGGCGAGGCATTCCACGCGCTCGACGGGTCGACGCACCGGTTGGATTCATCGGACTTGTTGATTTCCGATGCCTCGGGCTCGGCTCTGGCGCTCGCAGGAGTGATGGGCGGATTGGCGAGCGGTGTGACCGCCGCGACCACCGACATCTTGCTTGAGTCCGCCTGGTTCCGGCCGCAGGGAATCCGTGCGACGTCGCGTCGCACCGGCCTCTCCTCCGATTCGTCCTACCGTTTCGAGCGCGGGGTGGATCCCGCAGGTGTGATCGCCGCCGCATCGCTGGCGGTGAGGTTGATTTTGGAGACCGCCGGCGGCACTGCCGAGACCGTGATCGGGACCGCGGGCGATCCGCCGGTGGTCACCCGGCCGGTGACGCTCGATCTCGTGAAGCTCGACCAGCTCACCGGCGGATCGATCGCGCACGACGAGGCGGCGCGCATCCTGCGGCGGCTCGGACTTGAGCCGCTGGATGGCGGTGGCTGGAACGTGCCGTCCCATCGCGCCGACCTGCAACGCCATATCGATCTAGTGGAGGAAATCGTGCGCGTCGCCGGACTTGCCGCAATCCCGTCGAGAACCGTCGGGTTTGCGATGCCGTCGTCGCCGGTCGATGTCGCGGCGGATGCCGATCGCGTGCTGCGCCAGCGCTTGGCCGCCCTCGGTTTCCACGAATGCCAGACGATCAAGCTCGTCTCCGATGTGCAACTCGCCGATGCTCTACCGCTGCGTGCGCTGCAGCAAGGCGATGCCATCCGGGTGAAACTGCCTCTCAGTGAGGACCACGCGGTACTTCGTCCGAGTTTGGTGCCCGGACTCGTCGCGGCGGCGGCGCGCAATCTGCGTCATCAGGCCGCGTCGCTGCGGTTGTTCGAGCTCGGGCGTGTGTTCCGTCACTCCGGCGGTGGCAAGGCGCGTGATCAAGAGTCCGAAACACTGGCATTCCTGTTGTCCGGCGAGTGCGCGCCGACGGGGTGGAGCCGGTCTCGCCGCGATGCCGATGTGTATGATCTTAAGGGGGTGCTGGAGGCCATGTTGCCGAAGCGGGGTGTGCGCTTGGTGCCGCGCGAGCGAACGGGATTCGCATTGGCCTGCGACATCAAGGCGGGAGATCAGAACATCGGGGTGTTCGCGCGCCTGCTGCCGGCACGGGAGCGCTCGTTGGACGCTGTCGCGCCCGTGTTCGTGGCGGAGCTGGACCTGGTGAAACTCCGAAAACTGATCGCTGCGCCGGCGGCCGTCGTGGAACTTCCGCAGTTTCCCGGATCGTCGCGCGACGTAGCGATGGAGGTCCCGACATCGCTTGCCAATGCGGAGATCGAACAGGCGATCGCCGCGCACAACGAGCCGCTGCTTGTTGACAGCGTGTGCTTCGATGTCTTTGCCGATCCCGACGGGGTCAGGCTCGCCGCGGACCGCAAGTCGCTGGCCTATCGGTTTCATTACCGGGCGGCCGACCGTACGCTCACGTCGGCCGAGGTGGATGCGGCGCACCAAGGCGTGCTGCGCTTGCTTGAGCAGCGGCTTGGCGTCCGATTCCGCTGAGCATTGCGATCATAGTCGGCGACGCACGCTTTCGAGCAACTTCGGATCGGCTTCGAGCGCATCGGCTACGGCGCGGATCACGTCGAGTGTCGGCCGCGACACGTGATGTTCCATCCCCTCGACATCGTGGTAGATGGTCTTTTCGTCGATGCCGAAGAGCCTCAGGAATCGCGTGAGCGTCTCATGGCGGTCGGTAATCGCGCGGGCGATCCGGCGGCCTTCCTCGGTGAGCACCGTGCCCCTGTATTTTTCGTGCAGCACGAGCCCCTCGGAATCAAGCCGACGCAGCATGTTGGTGACGCTGGCTTGGGAAATCCCGAGGTTTTTGGAAATATCGATCGCGCGCGCATACCCCTTTTCCTCGATCAGATGGAGGATCTGTTCGAGATAGTCGTCCATCGCGGACGAACCACTGGTGCGGCGTGACGAGGCAGCCATCGCGAAGCAGTCTAGCCAGACTGGTCCGCATGGGAAAGCGCGCATTCGCACCGCGGCCGGATTCCACCGGATCAACCACGCCGCAGGCCGTGCCAGCGGCGCGTGTCCGGCCGCTCGAGCAGCTCCGCTGGCTGGTCGGCCAGTGAAAGCAGTTCGATCAAGCGGGCGAGCACCACCAGTGATGCCGTGGCGTCGAAGAGCGCGTCGTGCCACGATCGTGCGGGGACCAGCGCGCGCACGGCATCCGTGAGCGACAGCGCGTCGCACAACGAACCGAGCGCGTGATCCGGCAAATCGGGCCACACCGCGCGGGACAGCGTCAGCGTGTCGACCCATGGACCGAACCCGTGGCCGGGAAACGCGCGCAGGAATCGCTTCTCGGTGCCCTTGCCGTGTGCGACGACCACCGCACCATCGAGACGCGCACGCAACTCCGGCCACAGCGAAAGCAATGTTGGTGCGCATGTCAGATCCTCATCACGGATCCCGTGCACCTTGCGCGCCGACCACAGCACCGGACGATCGGTCGTCAGGTGGGACACGAATGATTCACCATGACCGGCGTCCACCGACCAACAGGCGAGCCCGATCTGCACGGGAACGTCGGTTTGGCCGCGCGCCGCTCCAGCCGACTCGAAATCGATCGCGGTGAACCGGCAGTGGCGGATGGCGCGCATACGCGGTCACAGGCAATGGCGGCGCTCGGGACTTGAGTCAAGCGGTGATCGCCGGAGCTGGTCGACCACCACGGCGCAGGATCAACGTGAGTTCGCTGCGGTTGTGATTGAGGTGGGTGAGTCGCACCACATCGAGAGATGCCATCGCCGCGATGGCGATGACGTCGTCCACCAGCATCAGCACGCGGCGGAGGTTGTCCGCCTGCGGCAGTTTGATCGTGAACACGACCGGCGCTCCGGATGCGAGCGACGGTGCCATGCGCGACACTGCGTGCATCGCCGTGCGTGCATCGCCATTCAGATCGCAGAGCAGGGCGTCGAAGGGGCCTTCGGGACGATCGATCCGCGCCGCGTCGCCGCGGACGAAGCGGAGGCCGGGCGATGTGGAGAGTTTGGGATCGATCGGCGCGCGGTCGATCGCGGTGACTCGGCAGCCGTGTGCGAGCAGCTCGTGCGTCATGCCGCCCGGGCTGGCACCGAGTTCGAGCCAGTGACGGCATGCGTCTGCATCAAATCCGTCGAGTCGCAGCAGCAACAGCGCTTCGGCGAGTTTCGCTCCCGCGCGGCTGATTCGCGTCGCGTCGCTTTGCCGGATGAACACGCTGCCGCCGGGATGAAAACCACCGCATTCCCGCGGTGTGGCGATTCCGCAGAAGAGTCC
>Ga0194123_10002035_pt1 | contig 27771 bp, 28 predicted proteins | sample TA2MahsurfametaG_5_FD_155479 | JGI IMG/M metagenome (GOLD analysis project Ga0194123, IMG submission 155479) | Freshwater microbial communities from Lake Tanganyika, Tanzania - TA2015023 Mahale A surface | ecosystem: Environmental > Aquatic > Freshwater > Lake | place: Tanzania: Lake Tanganyika... | reverse complement strand
CCAGGGCCACCAGCTCCTGCACCTGACGGCCCAGGGTGATCTCCTGCTCATGGGTCAGCAGCGGCACACGCCCGATATCCCGCAGATACGAACGCACCAAATCCGTTCCCCCCGGCAGGGAGGGGTCAGCAGAAGCGGGTCGGCTCGAAGCGATCGCAACGACCACGGCTGGAAACGTGAACTGATGTAAAGCCTACCCTGAAGAAGTGTAAAGACGCTCTCAGGAAAGCCGGATCGCTCGGATTGCCTGCTGGCAGAGCGTTCAGGATCCGGCCCGGCTCAGCAACCAGCTGGCGGTCTTGAGATAGATGAACACGCCGGCCACATCTGTGGCGGTGGCGATGAAGGGGGCCGACATCAGAGCCGGATCCAGGCCCAGCCGGTTGAACAGCAGGGGCAGGGCCGCTCCAGCGGTGGCCGCCAGAGTGGTGATCGCCACCAGGCTGAAACCCGCCGCGCTGGCTACCAACCAGTTGCCGCCGCTCACGTAGCCCGACCAAGGCACCACCACCAGCATCATCAACAGCCCCAGCAGGGCACCGGCGATCGCTTCCCTGCCGATCGCCTTGGCCGCCCCCAGGCTCTGAATGCGCTGGGTGCTGAGGCCGCGAATCACCACGGTGGAGCTCTGGGCGCCCACATTGCCGCCGGTGCCGATCAGCAGCGGGATAAAGGCTGCAAGCACTACAACCTGCTTGAGCACCCCATCCATCGAAGCGATCACCGCAGCCGTACCGCTGTTGGCCAGGAGCAGCACCAAGAGCCACACCACCCGGCGCCTGGCGACGCTGAACAGATTGCTCTGGAAGTAGTCGTCTTCATCGCCGGCCTGCACGGCACCAGCGGCGTAGAGGTCACGGGTGGCTTCCTGCTGGATCACGTCGATCACGTCATCGACGGTGACGATCCCCACCAGGCGCTGCTCTCGATCCACCACCGGCACAGCGAGGAAGTCGTAGCGCTGGATCACCCGGGCCACCTCTTCCTGATCGGTGTCGGTGCCAACGCTGAGCACCTCCCGGGTCATCACATCGCCCACCCGCTGCTCCGGATCGGCCACCACCAGGTCTCTCAACGACAGGATTCCAGTGAGATGGCGGGACGCGTCGGTGACGTAAAGGGCGTAGATCGTTTCGGTATCGCGGGCCCGGCGGCGCACGATCGTGAGGGCCTGGGCCACCGTGTGGAATTCCTTGAGGTCGATGAACTCCGTGGTCATCAACCGCCCGGCGGTCTCCGGCTCGTAGCCGAGCAGCTGGGCGGTCACGCGGCGCTCTGCGGGGCTCAACTCCGCCAACAACCGCCGCACCACCTTGGCCGGGAGTTCATCAAACAGATCCACCCGGTCATCGGGGGACATCTCTTCCACCAGCTCCAGCACCTCGCTGGAGCGCAGGCGCTCAAGGAGGGTCTGCTGCACAGCAGGCTCGAGATATTCGTAGACCGCGATCGCCTCGTCTTTGGGCAGCAGACGAAAAGCCAGGGCCTGCAGGGTGCGGGGCAAACCTCCGATCGCCTCGGCAATATCCACCTCTTGCACGGGCTGCAACAGCAGCTTCACGGCGTCGTAGTTGCCCACTTCCAACAGGACGCGAAGCTCCTGAACCAGCAACTCGGTGTTCAGCGCAGCGGCCGATGCCTCACTCATGGCTCCCCGGCTGCGCGGCAACCCGAGTGTATGGGCTGAAGTCGCTAGGGTCCGGCCACCCGCAATACCTAACCCATGGCCATCAGCGTGAACGATGTGGTCGTCACCAACGGCTCAGGCGAACCCCAGCGCCTGGGTGACCTCAATGGCCAGGTGGTGCTCGCCGTGAATGTGGCCAGCCGCTGTGGTTTCACCCGTCAGTACGCCGGCCTGCAGGCCCTCCAAGAGGCCTACGGCTCCCAGGGGTTTTCCGTGATCGCTTTCCCCTGCAACGACTTCGGGGCTCAGGAGCCCGGCAGTCTCGAGGAAATCAAACAGTTTTGCTCCACCACCTATGGAGTGAACTTCCCGGTGTTCGCCAAGGTGGCCATCAGCGCGGCCCCCTTCGACACCCTGGTGCAGGCCGAACCGGCAGGCCCTGTGGCCTGGAACTTCGAGAAGTTCCTGATCGGCAAAGACGGCACCGTGCTGCAGCGCTTCAAAAGCAATGTGGAACCTGAATCGGCCGAACTGAAGGTCGCAATCGAAGCGGCCCTGGCGGCTTGAACCCGAGCACTCTCCGCTAATTCTGTGCAGTCTGTACGGAATTAGCGGAGAGGCCTTGCGGCTCGGCTGGCCTAGGCCCTGGCCCGAAACAGGCGGCGACTACTCAACAGACCCCCGGCGGCAAAGAGCAGGCCCAACGCAAGGCTCACCACGATCAAGAGCAACGCCTCACCAGGCAAGCCAGCGCGCATCAGTTTCACCACATCGAGCATCCAGCTGCTGAAGGTGGTGAGACAGCCGCAGAATCCAATCCCCAGCAGCAGAACAAGATTGGTGCGGTAGGGAATCGGGCCCGCCAGAAAACCCAGCACAAACGAGCCAACCAGATTCACCAACAGATCCGCACCCGCGCTGCCGCCAATCCAGGGACCGAGCTGCACAGCGCTCTGCCAGCGCAACAGCGCACCAGGAACTGCGCCCAGAGCCACCCAAGCCAGTTCCTGGAACTCGAAGCGAAGGCGTCTGGAGGGAAGGGACTCAGGCACCGATCCAACTCCCGAGCAACACAGCAACAAGGCCTGCCAGCACGGAGCCAACCATCAGGAGCACCGCCTGGGAGCGCAAGCCGCTGCGATAGGCCTGCAGCAACTCCACGCTGAAGGTGGAAAACGTAGAGAGGCTGCCCAGGAAGCCGGTTCCCAGCAGCAATCCAACCTGCTGATCCGGGCCGCAGCGGCCGGCTAGGGCGGCAATCAAGCCGAGGGCAAAGCAGGCTGTGACATTGACCCCAAAGGTGCCCCAATGCTTGTGGGGAACCATCGGCTCGAAGTGGTTGACCAGGCGAAAGCGAAGCCAAGCGCCGGGGATGGCTCCAATCGCGACCAGAAGCGCCTCCCGCATCGATCAGGCCGCGGCGATCCAGCCGCGACGTGACCCGGCTTCCACCTGTAACCACTGACCCCCGTCCTGGCCATGCCAGCGGCGCAAGACCCGAAGAGGAACATGGGGGGGCAGCTGAGCCAAAGCAGGGGCTCGCCGATCGGGTGAAACCTGCAAGCACGCCCGGGCGGTGCTCAACAGTGGCTCACTGGCTGAACGGCGACGCACTTCCAGCGGGCGACGCTCAGCCCCGCCGGCGGGGAGGCCGATGGGCCCAAACAAGGCGAAGGCCAGCACCGCGCCCCAACGCAGGCTTGAGCCGGAGTGGGTGCCCATCAGATATCAAGTTGCGCCAGATCAAGTTCAGCGCTGTGGGTCTCGATGAACTCGCGGCGAGGGGCCACCTTGTCGCCCATCAGGATCGTGAAGATGCGATCCGCCTCAGCCGCATCCTCGATCTCCACTCGCTTCATCATGCGGGTGGCGGGATCCATGGTGGTTTCCCACAACTGCTTGGGCATCATCTCGCCGAGGCCTTTGAAGCGCTGGATCGTGTAATTGGCCTTCTCGCCAAAGCCCTCGATCGTGCTCTTTAGATCCGCTTCGTTGTAGCAGTAAGTGTGGTTTTTTCCACGCTCAACTTTATAGAGAGGCGGGCATGCGATGTAGATGTAGCCACCTTCAACAAGCGCCTTCTGGTAGCGATAGAAGAAGGTGAGCAGCAAGGTGCGGATGTGAGCCCCGTCAACGTCCGCATCGGTCATGATCACAATGCGGTGATAACGAAGATTTTTCTCGTCGAATTCTTCGCCCTTGATCCCCAAACCCAGGGCTGTGATCAAGGCCTGGATCTCGGTGTTCTTGTAGATCTTGGCGTCGTCAGTTTTCTCAATGTTGAGGATCTTTCCGCGCAAGGGCAAGATCGCCTGAAAACGGCGATCACGGCCCTGCTTCGCTGAGCCACCTGCGGAGTCGCCCTCCACGATATAGATCTCAGATTCCCCGGGATCCCTCGACGAGCAGTCGGCCAGCTTGCCGGGCAGGGTCGAGCTTTCCAACACGCTCTTTCGGCGCACAAGCTCTCGAGCCCGGCGAGCGGCCTCGGCCGCATTGAAGGCCTGGATTGCCTTTTCCAGGATCAGATCAATCACCGAGGGATTGAATTCCAGATACTCACTGAGGGATTCACCCACCAGGGAATCCACGATGCCCCGCACTTCCGTGTTGCCAAGCTTGGTCTTGGTTTGACCCTCAAATTCAGGCTCAGGAACCTTGACCGAGAGCACGGCGGTCAGGCCCTCGCGAATGTTTTCGCCAGCCAAGTTGGAATCAGAGTCTTTGCGTTTGCCTCTTTTTTTGGCAAAAGCGTTCAGGGTGCGGGTGAGGACGGTCTTCAGACCTTCGATATGGGTGCCGCCATCAACGGTGCGAATGTTATTGGCGAAACCGAAGATATTGTCAGAGTAGGCATCAACACACCACTGCAGGGCGGCCTCAACCTGAACGCCATCTTTTTCAGAGTTGACATAAATGATATCGGGATGCAAAGCATCCTTCTCTGCATTCATGTAGGCAACATATTCTTTAATGCCACCTTCGTAGTGATAGATCTCCTCGTGGGCCTCGCCTTCGGCGTTGCGGGCGGCAGGGCGCTCATCGCGGAAGACGATCCTGACGCCACCATTGAGGTAAGCGAGCTCCCTCAAGCGAGCGGAGAGAGTGTGGTAGTCAAACTCCACCCCTCCCGTGAAAATCTGGATGTCGGGCATGAAGCGCACCGAGGTTCCAGTGCGGGTGGGATCAGCCGCCGGCTCAGAGGCCAGGGTGCCAATCGGAGCACCCCGTTCAAAACGTTGGCGATGTTCCTTGCCCTGACGGTGAACGGTGACCTCAACCCACTCCGAGAGGGCGTTCACAACCGACACACCCACGCCGTGGAGGCCGCCGGAGACCTTGTAGCCGCCGGCACCGAACTTGCCACCCGCGTGCAAAACCGTCAGGACGGTCTCCAGAGCACTCTTGCCGGTGCGGGGGTGAATGTCGGTGGGAATGCCGCGCCCGTTATCGGTCACGGAGCAGCTGCCGTCGTCATTAATGACGACAAGAATCTCGTTGCAATGCCCCGCCAGGGCCTCGTCAACGGAGTTGTCGACCACCTCATAGACCAGGTGGTGCAAGCCCCTCGGCCCCGTGGTGCCGATGTACATGCCAGGCCGCTTGCGCACCGGCTCCAGGCCTTCCAGCACCTGGATCTGCTCGGCGCCGTAGGCAGCCTGAACTTTGGTGGCTTCGCTCATGAAATCCGGCGAGGGCAGAGCCAGTCCCGCAGGAGGCTCAACAAGGGCAAAAAGCCGTGCAGAGACCAGCCTTTGGAGGGCAATCTACCACCGATGCAATAGAGGCGCTTCCAGGCATGCCTGAGCCGCTTTTTCGGCAAGGGATGCAACCCCAGTCGAAGGGCTGTCCAACAAAGTGGCTGCATGGGTCTCGTTCACCAGCCACTCGTGATTGCCCTGCTGGGCCCCACGGCCAGCGGCAAAACCGCGCTCGGCATCAAGATCGCCAAGGCTCTGGAGCTGGCCGTGCTGTCGGTGGATTCCCGGCAGCTCTATCGCGAGATGGATATCGGCACCGCCAAGCCCACGGCCGAGCAACGAGCCGAGGTGCGCCACGAACTCCTGGATCTACGCAACCCCGATCAACCGATCAACCTGCAGGAGTTCAGGCAGGCCGCCGAACAACAGATCGAAGCTGAGCATCAACGCCAAGGCATCGCCCTGCTGGTGGGGGGCAGTGGTCTCTATCTCAAAGCCATCAACCAGGGCATGACGCCGCCGGCGGTGCCGCCCCAGGCCGCGCTGCGGCAACAGCTCGAAGCCCTCGGTCAGCCCCAGTGCCACGCCTTGCTCCGCGAGGCCGACCCCGAGGCCGGGGGGCGGATCATGCCGAACGACGCGGTGAGAACCCAACGGGCGCTGGAAGTGCTCTATGCCACGGGCAGACCGCTCAGCGCGCAACAAGGTTCCACGCCTCCACCCTGGCGCGTCTTGGAGCTGGGGCTGAATCCGCCGGATCTGCGCCAACGCATCGCCCAGCGCAGCAGCCAACTGTTCAGGGATGGGTTGATCGAAGAAACCCGAGGCTTGCAGGAGCGCTACGGCGTCGACTGCCCTCTGCTAGCGACCATTGGCTATGGAGAGGCGGCGGCGGTGCTGCGGGGCGACCTGAATCAGCAGCAGGCGCTCGAGCACACAACACGACGTACCCAGCAATTTGCCAAACGGCAGCGCACCTGGTTCCGCAGACAACACACACCGATCTGGCTCGAAGACGCCGACCCGCTGCAGCAGGCGTTGTCCGCGATCGAGCGCGTCCTAGGCTGAACGGTGAACAGCATCTGTTTTTCCGTCCTCTCGCCCGCCTGAATGCCACCCCGTCCCCGTTTTGACCGCCGTGCTCCCGTGCGGGAGCTCCCCAACATCAACGACCGCATCAGTTACCCCCAACTTCGGGTGGTGGATGCCGACGGCAGTCAGCTGGGGGTGATTTCAAGGGAGCAGGCCCTAGAAGTCGCCAAGGATCGCGAGCTGGATCTGGTGCTCGTCAGCGAGAAAGCAGACCCACCGGTCTGCCGGATCATGGACTACGGCAAGTTCAAGTTCGAGCAGGAAAAGAAAGCCAAGGAAGCCAAGAAAAAGTCGCATCAGACTGAAGTTAAAGAGGTCAAGATGCGCTACAAAATTGATCAGCACGATTACGACGTTCGCCTGGGCCAAGCCTCCCGCTTCCTCAAGGCGGGCGACAAAGTGAAGTGCACCGTGATCTTCCGCGGCCGGGAAATTCAGCACACCGCCCTCGCCGAGCAGCTCCTGCGCCGGATGGCCAAAGACCTGGAGGAGAAGGCCGAAATCCAGCAGGAGCCCAAGCGGGAGGGCCGCAACATGATCATGTTCCTGAGCCCGCGCAAAACCCCACTGGCTAAGGAGAAGGAAGCCGAAGCCGCCGCCAGCAAAGCGGTGCGCACCATCGAAACCCCCCGCCAAGCTGCCGCCCAAGCCGCCGCCACTGGCGAGGACTAGCCCAGCATTAGTCCACAAGTGGACTAAGCTTGGGGTCGGCTTGTGGTCGGCCATGCGAACCGTCAATGTTCACGAGGCGAAGACCCACTTCTCTCGCTTGATCGACGCCGCCCATGCTGGGGAAACCATCCTGGTGGCCAAAGGGGGGCGACCATGGGCGCGTCTGGTGCCGCTCGAAGCGAGTGCCCCCATCCGCCAGCCAGGAATCCTCTCCGGGGTTCTGAAGCTGCCATCCGCAGAGGCCTTGCTCGAGCCCTTAGCCGAGGAAGAGCTTGCTGCTCTGGACGCTCCGCTCCTATGACCGAGGCGGCCAAGGCCCAGTCGCTCCTGCTCGATACCCACGCCCTGCTGTGGTGGCTGGCTGACCCAGGACAGCTGTCAGCACAAGCTCATGCAGCCATCGCAGATCCTCGCAACGCCGTCTTTGCAAGCGCAGCATCTGCCTGGGAGCTCGCCACAAAAACCAGGCTCGGCAAATTAACCATTGCAGAGCCATTGCTCCATGAACTGTCCGCGCTCCTTGGAGGGCAGGGATTCGAATTGCTGCCCGTGCAATTCCGTCACGGTCTGCGTGCAGGCACCTACACGCAGGCGCATCGCGATCCCTTTGATCGCTTACTCGCTGCGCAAGCCGAGCTCGAATGCCTCACCTTGGTGAGCCTTGATCCTGCGCTCAAGGCATTCCCCTGTCAGCTGCTCTGGTAGCTCAGAGGGCCTCTGCAAAGAGCTGAAGCATGGCCGCCCAGCCGGCTGCTGAGCACTCGGGATGAAAGTCAGATCTGGCCTCGCACATGTAGCCGTGGCCAGCACCCGGGGCCAACACGAAGCGGTGGCGGCCCCCAGGCACGGCTGCAAGAGCACCCTGAATGGCTTCGAGCTCTTCTCGCGGCATCAAGGGATCCTGATCACCGCAGAAACACCAGATCCTGCCCCTGATCTCAGGCACCAGATCCAGCGTGGTGGCCTGCGGTTCCCCAGGCTTGAAGCAAGACACTCGAGCCCCGTAGAAGTCGCAGGTGGCTGCAATCGCCGGATCGGTGGCCGCAATCATCGCCAGGTGACCACCAAAGCAGAAGCCCACGCAGCCCACGGGCCTTCCTGCCAGGCCATGGGCGCTGTGCTTCTCCTGCAGCCACGCTGCAGCAGCAGCCACATCGGATCGGAGCTGATCTGATCGCACCTGATCGCGGTGTTCTCGGCCAGCCGCGAGCCCCACATCGTCGTAGCCCACATCCAGGTGAGGGGCGGTGCGCCAGAAGGTGCTGATGGCAAGGGCGGCATACCCCTCCTGCGCCAGACGATCCGCCACGCTCCGCACCCAGCCATTCACACCAAACACTTCGGGGAGCACCAACACGGCCGCCCTGGGCGACTCCGGCCGAGCCCACCAGGCGGGCATCGAGCCTTCAGGGGTAATCACCTCAGTCCAGCTCGCTTGGATCGCCATGGCCTGGCCCACGCTCAATCACAGGGCCATCTGAGCATCGCCGAATGCGTGTCCGCTATTTCCGTACGGACTGTACAGAGTTAAGAGACAGTCCCATGGGTGCCGCAAACAGCCTTGGGGACGTGGGGCCACTCCGCACGACCGGCACAGCCGCTTATGCCGGGATTGCAATTGTCACCGGGGACAAAGATCCGTAAGGTGGCCCGAACAGCTTGTGCCACTCGGGCGTGCGGTTCCATATCCAGCAGGACAGCGATATCCCGGCCTCGAGCCAGCTGTACAACCAGATCTGCTTCGCCATCGCCGCCCGGCACTTCCCGCCAGGGCACCGCTTGCCAAGCACACGGCAACTGGCGATGCAAACGGGGCTGCACCGCAACACCATCAGCAAGGTCTACCGACAGCTGGAAAACGACGGCGTGGTGGAAGCCATGGCCGGCTCTGGCATCTACGTGCGTGACCAGCAGAACCCCCGGGAAATCAAGCCGCCACCGGGGCCGAGAGGGCGTCACCTTCCCGACATTGATCGGGAAGTGCGCCAAAGCGTGGACGGCCTTCTGAACGCCGGTTGCACCCTCCAGCAGGCCCGGGAGCTGCTCACCCGAGAAATTGACTGGCGCCTGCGCTGCGGAGCCCGTGTGTTGGTCAGCACCCCTCGGGAAGACATCGGGGCTTCGATGCTGATCTCAGAGGAGCTCACTCCCCACCTGGATGCCCCGGTGGAGGTGGTGCCGATGGAGGAGCTGGAGGCGGTTCTCGAGAGCTCCAGCAATGGCACGGTGGTGACCAGCCGCTACTTCCTCCAACCAGTGGAAGAGATCGCCAAACGCCACGGGGTGCGGGCGGTGCCGGTGGACCTCAATGATTTCCGCCATGAACTCGACCTGCTGAAGGATCTGCGCGCCGGCAGTTGCGTGGGGCTGGTGAGCATCAGCCCGGGCATCCTGCGGGCAGCAGAAGTGATCCTGCACAGCATGCGCGGCAATGAGCTACTGCTGATGACGGCCACACCCGACGTGAGCAGCCGTCTCCTGGCCCTCCTGCGAGCGGCGAGTCATGTGCTCTGTGATCGCCCCAGCCTGCCCCTGGTGGAGCAGAGCCTGAGGCAAAACCGCGCTCAGTTGATGCGCATGCCACAGGTGCACTGCGCCCAGAGCTACCTGGGAACAGCCACCATTGATCAGCTACGCAAAGAGATCGGATTGCTGGGGAGCTGATCGAATCAGCTTGATGAACCCCGAGAGCAATTGCTCCAGAGGATTGAATCACAAGCGGATGAAGAGATTCGAACTCTCGACCCTCTCCTTGGCAAGGAGATGCTCTACCACTGAGCTACATCCGCAGTCGTCGCGGCCGAACCGGCGACCCAGAGATCATGCACGACCGAGGGCCCCTCGGTCAAACTCCTGAGCGGCAGGATGGAACGATGCTGAACGCTCTGCGAGCAGACCTGGCGATCATCAAGGAACGGGATCCAGCGGCGCGGGGCACGCTCGAGATCCTGTTCTGCTACCCAGGTCTCCACGCCCTTACCCTGCATCGCCTCAGCCACAGGCTCTGGCGGCTGGCCCCACTGGCAGCACGGGTGCTCAGCCAGCTAGGTCGCTGGGTCACCGGCATCGAAATTCACCCCGGCGCCCAGATCGGCCGGGGGGTGTTCATCGACCACGGGATGGGGGTCGTGATTGGCGAAACCGCTGTGGTGGGCAACAACTGCCTGCTCTACCAGGGCGTGACCTTGGGGGGTACCGGTAAGGCCCATGGCAAACGCCACCCCACCCTGGCGGAAAACGTCGTGGTGGGTGCAGGAGCCAAGGTGCTCGGAGCCATCGAAGTGGGCGCGAACACCCGGATCGGGGCGGGATCGGTCGTACTGCGGGATGTGGCCCCCGACAGCACAGTGGTGGGCATCCCCGGGCGTGTGATTCACCAGAGCGGCGTGCGTGTTGATCCATTGGCCCACTCGGCCCTGCCCGATGCGGAAGCCCGGGTGATCCGCAACCTGATGGAGCGCATTGATGCTCTGGAGACAGAGCTATCCCGCACCCAGGCCTGCCTCAGGGAGCTGGCCGAGGGAAGACCGCTTCTCGAACCTTGCGGCGGGGCTGCTGCTCAGAACCTCAAAGACCGCGAAATCCTCGAGTTCCTGGGCGACAACCCTGGAACCACCCGTTAAGCCGTTGCGCCCGAGGGAGCGGGAGCCGGCTGGAACATGAACATCGAGTAGATCACGTTGCGGCGCATGCCGGTCATCATCTCGAGGAACATGTCGTAGCCCTCGTTCTTGTATTCGATCAGAGGGTCTTTCTGGCCGTAGCCACGCAAACCCACCGATTCGCGCAGGGCATCCATCGCCTGGAGATGCTCACGCCAGAGCGTATCGATCTGCTGAAGGATGAAGAAGCGCTCAGCCTCGCGCATCAGGCCAGGGCGCTCCTGCTCCACCTGACCTTCCTTGATGTCATACGCGTTGCGCAGTTGCTCCTGCAGGAATGACTTCAGCTCATCCACGGATAGGCCACTGAGCTGCTCAGGCTTGAGGTCATCGAGCAGATAAACGAATTCCTTGACCTTGGCCACCAAGCGATCCAGATCCCACTCTTCTGGCGGCAGATCCTGGTTCACATAGGCATCAACGATGTCACGCATGGTGCGCTCGCCATAGCCCACCACCTGCTGCTTGAGTTCACGGCCTTCGAGAACCCGACGCCGCTCGGCATAAACAGCTTTGCGCTGGTTGTTCATCACCTCGTCGTATTCAAAAACCTGCTTACGGATGTCGTAGTAGTAGGTCTCTACTTTCTTCTGGGCACCCTCCAGAGAGCGCGTGAGCATGCCCGACTCGATCGGCATGTCCTCTTCAACGCGGAAGGCATTCATCAGGCCGGCCACACGGTCGCCACCGAAGATGCGCAGCAGGTTGTCCTCCAGAGAGAGGAAGAAGCGAGTGGAGCCTGGGTCTCCCTGGCGGCCGGCGCGGCCCCGCAGCTGATTGTCCACGCGCCTGGATTCGTGACGTTCGGTGCCGATCACATGAAGGCCGCCGGCCTCGCGCACCACTGCATCTTCAGCCTGGGTCACGACCTCATATTCAGCCTTGACCCGGGCAATCAAGGAACGGAGCGCCTGGATCTGAGGGTCATCGGTAGGGGCTTTCTCGGCCGCCTGGGAAATCCGATCCTCCAGTTCAAGAACGGTGAGCTGCCGATCTCCCCAGGCCTTGACCAGATCGTGGGCCAGTTCTGAGAGGGAATGCTCCGTGGCTTCCGTGAGAGCACAGGGGTAAAGCGTGCCGATGGCCCGCGCCTCAGAGGGGGGCTTGCTGGCTGCAGTTTCGGAGCCGGCTCCAAAACCAGGAGCGGCCTCAGGGGCCCGCTGCAGGGGAATCGGTGGTTTGTGGCCTTCTTCCGGACGCACCAGGCGTGGCAGCAGAACCTCCCGCAACTTCAGGCGGGCCATGTAATCCGAGTTGCCGCCCAGGATGATGTCGGTACCGCGGCCGGCCATGTTCGTGGCGATGGTCACGGCGCCAGTGCGGCCAGCCTGGGCAACGATCTCGGCCTCCCGCTCCACGTTCTCGGGCTTGGCATTAAGCAGGTTGTGGGGGATCTGCTGCTCCGAGAGCAGGGCACTGAGCAACTCAGACTTTTCAACGCTGGTGGTGCCGACCAACACCGGGCGGCCCTGCTTGTGCACCTCAGCGGTTTCCAAAGCAACCGCACGCCACTTCGCGGTTTCGTTTTTGTAGACCTGATCGGTCCAATCCTGCCGTGATCGCACCCGGTTGGTGGGCACGATCGTGACCTCCAGCTTGTAGGTCTTCTCGAATTCCACCTCCTCAGTTTTGGCGGTGCCGGTCATGCCGGCCAGTCGGGGATAGAGCAGGAAGAAGTTCTGGTAAGTGATCGATGCCAGGGTTTGAGTCTCCGGCTGAATCGGCAGGGCTTCCTTGGCTTCAATCGCCTGATGTTGGCCATCACTCCAGCGGCGACCAGGCATCACGCGGCCGGTGAACTCATCCACGATCACGGCATCACTGCCGCGAACGATGTAGTTGACATCCTTAATGAACAGTTCCTTCGCCTTCAGGGCGTTATTGATGTAGTGAGCCCAGGGATCCTCGGGGTCGAACAGATCCGACACACCGAGCAGCTGCTCGGCCTTGGCATAGCCCTCATCGGTGAGGGTGCAGTTGCGTTGCTTCTCGTCGACTTCGTAATCGCCTTCAGGATCAATGCCGTCTTTCCCGAGTTCAGCAGCACGCACAAGGGCAGCGGCCACCTCAGCGGCCTTCTGATATTTCTCCTGGGGGCGCTCCACCTGACCGGAGATGATCAACGGCGTGCGTGCTTCGTCGATCAGGATGGAATCGACTTCATCGATCACGCAGTAGTGAAACTCCCGCTGCACGACCTCGGCGATGTCATTCGCCATGTTGTCGCGCAGGTAATCGAAACCCAGCTCTGAGTTGGTGGCGTAGGTGATGTCACAGCCGTAGTTGAGCCGGCGGGTGGTTGGATCCATGTCTTGCTGGATCAGACCCACAGTCAGGCCCAGGAAGCGGTGCACCTGGCCCATCCACTCGGCGTCGCGCCGAGCCAGGTAGTCGTTCACCGTGACCACATGCACGCCGCGACCCGTGAGGGCGTTGAGGTAGGCGGGAAGGGTCGCCACGAGGGTTTTGCCCTCGCCAGTTTTCATCTCAGCAATCTGGCCGTCGTGCAGCACCATGCCGCCGACCATCTGCACATCGAAATGGCGCATGCCGAGCACGCGCTTGCCGGCCTCCCGCACCACCGCAAAGGCCTGCGGCAACAACTCATCGAGCAGCTTGCGCTCACGCTCGAGGATCGCCTCGCGGTTCATGCCACGCTTGAGGCAATCCTCCTGGAGACTGCTGAGCTTCTGACGGAATTCCGCCGTCAAGCCGCGAAGTTCATCGTCGGAGAGGGGCGCAACCTCCTCCTCCAGCAAATTGATGTCGGAGACAATCGGCTGGTAGCGCTTCAGCTTGCGGGCATTGGGATCACCCAGCAGCAGCTTGAGCATGGAGAGGGGCCGAAATGTGCTGTGGGGCAGCCTACTGAGAGTGGCGGCCAGCCCCAGCGTTGAGGCCCTGGCGTTCTCCACTCCATCCGGCGCGCTGCCGCATCTCTGCGCACCAATCGAGATGCGTGAGGTACCAATCCACGGTCTCTGTCAGAGCCTGATCGAAGGAATGCCGGGGCTTCCAGGCCAACTCGGCCTCGATCCGCGCAGGATCGATGGCGTAACGGCGGTCATGGCCGGGGCGATCCGTCACCGGGGTGATCAGGCGGGCGTGGGGAGCAGAGGCGGACCGGCGCTGATCCAACAGGGCGCAAATGGCCTCCACCACTTGCTTGTTGGTGCGCTCTCCGTAACCACCCACGCAGTAGCTGCGGCCCGGTTCACCGCGGGTGGCCGCCAGCAGCAGGGCATCCACGTGATCCTCCACGTATAACCAATCGCGCACATTCCCCCCATCGCCGTAGAGGGGGATGGGCTCTCCAGCCACGGCCTTGAGGATCACCACAGGAATCAGCTTCTCGGGGAACTGCCAAGGGCCGAAATTGTTGGAGCAGTTGGTGAGCACCACCGGCAAGCCATAGGTGTGGTGCCACGCGCTCACCAGGTGATCGCTGGCGGCCTTGCTGGCGGAGTAAGGGGAACGCGGGTCGTAGGGGGTGGTTTCTGAGAAGCGCCCCGCCAGTCCAAGCGATCCGAACACCTCATCGGTGCTGATGTGGTGGAAGCGAAAGGCTGAGCGGCGGCCCTCAGGCAACTGCTCGTAGTGCGAGCGCACCGCCTGGAGCAGGTGGAAGGTGCCCGTCACATTGCTCTCAATGAAGGCCCCCGGGCCATCGATGGAGCGATCCACATGGCTTTCCGCCGCCAGGTGCATCACAAGATCAGGATCGGCCTGGGCCACCGCCGCCGCCGTGGCCGCGCTGTCACTGAGATCCACCTGCAGCAGCTGATGGCGAGGGTGATCTCCAATGCTTGTGAGATCACTGGCGTAGCCGCACTTATCCAGGTTGAAAACCTGAACGCTGCTCTCCGCCAACAAGCGACGCACCACGGCCCCTCCGATGAATCCAGCACCACCGGTGACCAGCACCCGCTGGATGGAGCTAGGAAGCGGAACCGACATCAGAAGGATGGGCTGGCTTCCAGGGAGGCTATGCGCCGCAGCACCTGGGTCAGGGCACTGCGCCAGTGCAAAGGCTCCAGATCCAGTAGCGCACGAGTGGCGGTGCAATCCAACAGGGAATATCCCGGCCTCCGGGCCGGTGTGGGGTAGTCGGCCGTGGTGATGGGCTGGATGCGGGCAGGGCTGGCCAATAGACCCAAGGCCTGCGAAAGCTCTGCGATGGCCACGGCGAAGTCGTACCAACTGGCCGCCCCCGCATCACTCCAGTGCAAGAAGCGCGAACCCTCCACATGGAGTGCCCGCCAACAGGCCTCAGCCAGGGTGATCGTGCTCGTGGGGCAACCCACCTGATCGGCCACCACCCCCAGCTGTTCCCGCTCCCCCATCAGGCGCAGCATCGTGCGGCAGAAGTTGCTGCCCACGGGGCCATAGACCCAACTGGTGCGCAGAACGATCGACCCTGGCAAGCGCAGGGCAGCTGCCTCACCAGCGGCTTTGGTGGCGCCGTAGACCCCCAGGGGCTCGGGGGTCTGATCCGGGCGATAGGGCGATCCTTGCTGCCCGCTGAACACGAAATCGGTGCTGATCTGCAGCAGGCGGCCGCCCTGATCCGCCAAAGCCTCAGCAAAAGCCTGGGGAGCCGCCGCATTCACGGCGTGGGCCAGCTCAGGCTCCGACTCAGCCCGATCCACCGCGGTGTAGGCACCGGCATTGAGCAGCCAAGCGGGGCGGTGCTGGGCAACAACCCGGCGACAGGCCTCCGCATCCGCCAGATCGAGATCCTGGCGGCGCAGAGCGATCAGCTCCACGCCTGGCGGACAGGAGGCGATCAGGGCCTGACCCAGCTGACCGGATGCCCCGGTGAGCAGCACCTTCACGGGAACAGCTCTCCTGCAGCCATCAACGCTTCAAAAGCGAGAGCCATTGAATCCTTCTCCGCCAGCAACGGCTCCCCCGAGAGAGGCCAGTCGATCGCCAGGGTGGAGTCACTCCAGTGGAGTGATCGTTCGCTGGCCCGATCCCAGAAGCGGGTGGTCTTGTACAGCACCTCGGCGTGATCGCTGAGGGTGAGGAAGCCATGGGCGAAGCCTTCTGGCACCCAAAGCTGTTGATGGTTCGCGGCACTCAGCCTGGCCCCCACCCATTGGCCAAAGGTGGCGGAAGAGCGCCGGCAATCCACCGCCACGTCAAACACCTCCCCAACGATGCAGCGCACCAACTTGCCCTGGGCCATCGGCGGCAACTGAAAGTGCAAACCGCGCAGCACCCCTGCACTGGAGCGGGAGTGATTGTCTTGCACGAAATCCAGCACCTCCTGACCGTCGGCCTCCAGAGCCTCGGCGAAGACCCGTTGATTCCAGCTCTCGAAAAAGAAGCCTCGCTCGTCGCCAAACACCCGCGGCGTGAGTAGCAACGGACCGGCCACGCTGCTGCCTGTGGAGCTCTGGAGCCGTTGCGCGTGCATTAGGCCTCCAGCAGCTCCAGCAGATAGTGGCCATATCCGCTTTTGCACAGGGGCTGGGCCAACGCCCGCAACTCGTCTGCGCTGATCCAGCCCATCCGCCAAGCCACTTCCTCGGGGCAGCCCACCTTGAGGCTCTGGCGATGTTCGAGGGTGCGGATGTAGCTGGAGGCATCGTGCAGGGAGTCGCAGGTGCCGGTGTCGAGCCAGGCCACGCCCCGGCCCATCAGCTCGACCTGCAGCAACCCCTCCTCCAGATATTGGCGATTGAGATCGGTGATCTCCAGCTCACCGCGTGCTGAAGGAACCACCCTGCGGGCCCGCTCCACCACGGAATCGTCATAGAAGTAGAGGCCGGTCACGGCGTAGCGCGACTTAGGCCGCTGTGGTTTTTCCTCGATGCTCAACACCCGGCCGCTGCCGTCAAACTCCACCACGCCGTAGCGCTCAGGGTCGCGCACGGGATAGGCAAACACCGTGGCTCCCGCTGTCTCTGGGATCCCACGACCGAGCTGGGTATCTCCGTGGAACAGGTTGTCACCCAACACCAGCGCCGCAGGGGCCCCCGCCAGAAACTCGGCTCCGATCAGAAACGCCTGGGCTAAACCATCGGGGCTGGGCTGCACCGCGTAGTGGATCTCCATGCCCCAGGCCGCCCCATCACCCAAGAGACGCTGAAACGCAGCTTGATCCTGGGGAGTGGTGATGATCAACACCTCTCGAATTCCCGCCAGCATCAACGTGCTGAGCGGGTAGTAGATCATCGGCTTGTCGTAGACCGGCAGCAGCTGCTTACTCACCGCCTGGGTGATCGGGTGAAGCCGCGTACCGGAGCCGCCGGCGAGAATGATTCCCTTGCGCTGGGCCAAGGTTTCCCGCTCGCTGGGAAGATGTTGGCATGGAAGGCACCCGGCTGATCCTGCATGCCCCAGGCGCTCCGGGCCTGCGCTTGTTGGGCTTGGGTCCGGGGTGGATCCCCAGCCGCGGGCTGTTCAAACTGCAACGCCTGCTCAACCAGCACGCCTTCTGGGCGCAGGGCCGCTCGATCGCCGAGCTGCGGCGGATGCTGCGGGGCAGTGCCGCGGTGGTGAGCCTCTGGCAGGGGAAGCGCCTGGTGGGCTTCGGCCGTGCCAGCAGCGACGGGATCTACCGCGCTGTGCTCTGGGATGTGGTGATCCCGGAAGATCTCCAGGGCAAGGGTCTGGGGCGCCTCCTGGTGGAAGCGTTGATGACCTCCCCTGAGCTTCGCGATGTGGAACGGGTTTACCTGATGACCACCAACAGCTCAGGCTTCTACAAACAGCTGGGCTTCGAGGAGGTCGAGGGGCAACGTCTGATGCGACGCGATCGCTAGTTGCCGGGCAGCGCCGCCATCAGGCTGCCCATCTCAATGGCCTGCAGGCCATAGCTCCAGCCGAGGTTGCTCTTGATGCCAGCGCGCTCCAGGGCCTGCTGCATCGTGTCGGTGGTGAGCACCCCAAAAATCACGGGAACACCGGTGTCGCGGCTCACGGCGGCCACACCCTTGCTCACCTCAGCCACCACCACATCAAAGTGAGGCGTGTCCCCACGGATCACGGCCCCCAGGGTGATCACCACCTGGTAGCGGCCGCTCGCCGCGAGGCGCTGAGCCACAAGCGGGATCTCAAAACTGCCAGGCACCCAGGCGGTGTCGAGCTGAGCACTGGTGGCCGAGGTATCGATTCCATGCCTGGACAAACAATCCAGACAACCGCTCAGCAGCTTGGCGGTGACCAGATCATTGAAACGAGCCACAACAATGGCGACCCGCAATCCGGACGCGCCGGAAAACTGCCCTTCAAAAACGGTCACTGAGGCTGAAGCGCTTTGTCGTTCAGACTACGCAGCGCCTGAATCAGACCACAAAGACGCTCATACCCCAGTTGACCAGCACCAGGGCAACCCAAGCGATGCTGCCCAACAGGATCAAACGATTGGAGCGGCCGCTGGTGTCTTCGCTGGCGTAGAGCACGGGCACAGCCACGATCAAGGCGAACGACATCACCACCAGAGCCAGGACTGAAAGGGTGTTGAGGATCGTCATGGAACTGTGGCGGCGCCGGCCTGTCAGTTTGAGGATTCTCCCACGCGGATTCCTGCCAAGCAGGCCGCAGCGGGAGGTTCCTTCACAAGTTGTGGCCGCACAAGGCGATGGATTCAGCTGCGGGCCTGTGTCCGCTAATTCTGTACAGCCTGCACAGGAATAGCGGACGGTTGTTTGGGGCATGCCACGGCGGCACGTTCTGCTCTGAAGCCCATGGGCAATCGACCTACGATCAGGCACCCGAATGAGCGCCTTGGCCGCGTCCTCACCGCAGCAGCCTGAGGCGGCCTTGCAGGGAACGCTGTTCGGCCTCGAGCCTGCCCCACCAGCGAAAGAGCTGACTCAGGGGCCCGCTGGTGATCTCGAAGACCTTGTTTCACTCGATCAAGCAGCCCTTGAGGACGACGCCAACCGGCGGCCGAGGCAACGGCAACAACGGCAACGACCTCGCAGCGGAGCGTTAGCCAGCAGTGAGACGGGGGAAGACGCCCTAAGCGAAACGGTCTCTAACGACCTGCCCCCATGGCACCACCACAGCCTGGTGGATCCCGAGCAGCTCACGCCGATGCTGCAGCACTACGTGGGGTTGAAGGCGGCCAACCCGGAGTGGGTGCTGCTGTATCGCCTCGGCGACTTCTTCGAATGCTTCTTTGAAGACGCCATCCAGCTCTCACGGCTGCTGGAGCTGACCCTCACCGGCAAGGAAGGGGGCAAAAGCATCGGGAGGGTGCCGATGGCGGGCATCCCCCACCACGCCGCTGAGCGTTACTGCGCCGATCTGGTGAGCAGGGGCTTCAGTGTGGCCCTCTGCGATCAGGTGGAAGAAGCCGCTGAACGCAGCAAAACCGGCGGAAAACCAGCGCTGCTGAAGCGGGAAATCACCCGCGTGCTCACCCCCGGCACGGTGTTGGAGGAGGGCATGCTCAGCGCCCGCCGCAACAACTGGCTCTGCGCCGTGGTCGTGGAGCAGGGCAACTGGGGGCTCGCCATCGCCGACGTGAGCACGGGCGAGTTCCGGGTCACCCAGCGGGAGGGCACTGACCTGCTGCACCAGGAGCTGCTGCAGGTGGAGGCCGCCGAAGTGCTCTGGCCCGCCCCCAACGAGGCAGAAGCTCCCAGCTGGTGTCCGGCGGGGCTACGCCTGACGGCCCTCAGCCGCACTCCGTTTGCCCTGCAGGAAGCAAAAGCCGCCGTGCTGCAGCGCTTCCAGTTGGCGAGCGTGGATGGTCTGGGCCTGGGGGAGATACCCCTGGGGCTGCGGGCCGCCGGGGGATTACTGCGCTACCTCGGCGAAACCCAGCCCGGGTCTGAGATCCCGCTGGAGCTACCCACCACTTGGCAGGCCGGTGATCAACTGGTGCTGGATGCCGCCACCCGCCGCAACCTCGAGCTGACCCGCACGCAACTGGGAGGAGGGTTCCACGGCTCCCTGCTCTGGGCCCTCGATCGCACGATGACGGCCATGGGCGGCCGCTGCCTGCGCCGCTGGATTGAAGCCCCACTGGTGGATCGCCAGGCCATCTGCGCCCGGCAGGACGGCGTCACCGAGCTGGTAACTGGCTCCAAAGCTCGGCGCTTGCGGATTGCCCTCAGGCGCCTGCTGCGTCCCATGGGCGATCTGGAGCGCCTGGCAGGCAGGGCCGGTGCCGGCACCGCCTCCGCTCGCGACCTGGTGGCCCTGGCCGATGGTCTCGAGCGTTTACCTGTTCTGGCAGGTCTGCTGGAAGGGGTCAGCAGCCCCCCGCTTAAAGCACTCGCTCGCCCCTGGCCGGATCTGCAGACCCTGGCGGAAGAGTTGCGCCACAGCCTGCTCGACACCCCTCCCCTCAGCCTCACCGAGGGAGGACTGCTGCACGACGGTGTGGATGCGCAACTCGATGGCCTACGCAACCAACTCGATGATCAGGAGGCCTGGCTGGCCCAGCAGGAACAGGCGGAGCGGCTCGCCAGCGGCATCAGCAGCCTGAAACTCCAGTACCACCGCACCTTCGGCTACTTCCTGGCGGTGAGCAAGACCAAAGCGAAGGAGGTGCCGCAGCACTGGATCCGCCGCCAGACCCTCGCCAACGAGGAGCGCTTCGTCACCCCAGATCTAAAGAACCGCGAGGGCCGCATCTTTCAGCTCAAGGCGCGGGCAGCGCAGCGGGAATACGACCTGTTCTGCCAGCTGCGCCAAGGGGTGGGCGAGAAGGCGGGTCCAATCCGCGCCGCCGCCAGGCTCGTGGCCGAACTGGATGCGATCGCCTCCTTGGCCGAAGTGGCCGCCACCTGCGGCTACTGCAAACCAGAGATCGCTGAGGACAGCCGCAGCCTTCAGATCGAGGCCGGCCGCCATCCCGTAGTGGAACAGCTGCTTGTGGAGGAAAGCTTCACCCCCAACGGCATCCACCTGGGGGAAGACACCGACCTGCTGGTGCTCACAGGGCCAAACGCCAGCGGCAAGAGCTGCTACCTACGCCAAACCGGCCTGCTGCAGCTGATGGCGCAGATCGGCAGCTGGATCCCGGCCCAATCGGCACGCCTGGCCATCGCCGATCGGATCTTCACCCGGGTGGGTGCCGGGGATGACCTGGCCGCTGGTCAGTCCACCTTCATGGTTGAGATGGCCGAGACCGCCAACATCCTTCACCACGCCACCGCACGGTCGCTGGTGTTGCTGGATGAGATCGGACGGGGCACCGCCACCTTCGACGGGCTCTCGATCGCCTGGGCCGTGGCTGAGCACCTGGCAGGTGACATCGGGGCCCGCAGCATCTTTGCCACGCACTATCACGAGCTCAATGCCATGGCTGAGCAGCGCAGCAACGTGGCCAATGCCCAGGTGCTGGTGGAGGAGACGGGCTCAGACCTGCGCTTCCTGCACCAGGTGGTGAGCGGCGGCGCCAACCGCAGCTACGGAATCGAGGCGGCCCGCTTGGCCGGCGTTCCCGCGAGCGTGGTGCTGCGGGCGCGACAGGTGCTGAGCCGCATCGAGGCCAACAGCCACGTGAGCGTTCACGAGGCGGCCTGATCCAACCAGGCCCTCCGCAGCAGAGCATTCACTGCCGCGGCCACCAAACCCGCACCACCGCGAGACCCCTCCAGAGCGATCTGGTTCAGACCGCTCTGCTCCAGATGGCGCTTGCTTTCCGCAACCCCAACAAAACCCACTGGCATCCCAATCACCAACGGTGGCGCAGGCACCCGCTTCTTCCGCACCTGCTCCAACAACAACTCCAGGGCTGTTGGAGCACTTCCGACCAACACCACCGAGCGGGGATGCAGCTGCAACGCCTTCTCCATCCCGGCTGCTGCGCGGGTGCTGGTTTCTGGAGCGCGGGCGGGAGCCCAATCCAACACGCTGTGCACCGGGTTTCCAAAGGTGCGGGCCGCCATCGGGGCCACAGCCGCAGCAGCCATGGCGGTGTCAGTGAGGATCGCCGCCCCCTCTTTCAGAGCCTCCAACCCGGCCTGGCAGGCCCCCTCCGAAAAGTGCAGGGCCTGGGCAAGGCTCAGGTCGCCGCTGCTATGGATGACGCGCAGCACCACATCCCTTTCGGGCTCCGGAAGGCCATCAAGGGCGCCGGCCGGCAGGGCCGCCTGGATCAGGCGAAGACTCTCACTGAAGATCGGATGGTCAAAGGCCGATGCAGGGTTCACGCGGTCAGCCCCGGGGTGCGTGGAGGGAGCATGACCGTTGCACTCGCCGTGTCCGCTAAATTTGTACAGTCTGTACAGAGTTAACAGACACCATCGGATGCAATGAGCGCAACTCCTGAATCATTCGGGGTTGAAGAAGCCCGCAAGCGCCTTCCGGAGCTGCTGGAGCGAGCCGCCTCCGGAGAGCGACTGGTGATCCGGCGCCACAAAAAAGCCCTGGCAGCCCTCGTTTCTCTCCAGGACACCCTGCTGATCGACCCTCTGGAGGAGAAGCAGGCGATGCAGAGCCTGATCAACCTTCAGGGGAGCCTGAAACGCTCGCCACGGGGCGCAGACGCGCCGAACAACGCTCCGTTACCAACACTGCAGCGCTTTGAGCCCCGGCGACTCCGCCGGGGCAGTCGCATCTGCATGGATGGCAGCGCTCTGATGGCCTTCCTGAGCGCTCAATCCGCGAGCGCTCGCCTCCTCGAGCCTCTGTTTCAGGGCATTGCCCAGGGCACCTGGCAAGGCGTGATCAGCTGTCTCAGCCTGATGGAGATCTTGGAGAGAGCCATCGCAGGAGGTGATGAAGCCCTCGCCCAGCGCTATCGCGCCGCCTTCAGCGGGTGGATCCAGGTGGATGTGGACCCCGAGCTCGTGGCAGACGCCACTCGCCTGAGGGCTCAGGAACCGAAACTTGGAGGCCTTCAGGCGATCGAGCTCGCCACGGCCATCCGTTTCGAGACAGCGGTGCTGGTCACAACCGATGCGGATCTGGCACAAACTGAACTTCATCCGGTATTCAGCGCAGCTCGGCCGAGATAACCATGCCGATCCACCTGTTCTGGGGCGACGACGAAGCTGCCCGCACCAGGGCCGTCGATGCCCTGGTGGCCGCCAAGGTGGACCCCGCCTGGCAGAGCATCAACCTCACGCGGCTCGATGGCAACGACGCCAGCCAGGCCGCCCAAGCCCTGGAAGAAGCGCGCACGGCGCCATTGGGCAGCGGCGAGCGGGTGATCGTGTTGCAGCGCAGCCCCTTCTGCAATCAATGCCCGGCCGATCTGGCCGAACAGCTGGACGTGAGCCTGAAGTTGGTGGCTCCGCAGTGCCACCTGGTGCTGGTGAATGCGGGCAAACCAGATGCGCGGCTGCGCACCACCAAGGCCCTGCAGGGCCTGATCAAGGCGGGTGAGGGCCAGGAGCGGAGCTTCCAACTGCCGGCGGTCTGGGATGGGGCCGGGCAGGTGGAGCTGGTGCAACGCACGGCCCAGGAGCTGGGCCTGGAGCTGCAGCGGGCCGCGGCAGAGGCCCTCAGCGAGGCGATCGGCAGCGACAGCGCCCGGCTCGCCAGCGAACTGGAGAAGCTGTCGCTCTATGCCGGGCCAGGCCAGCCGATCCGCGCGGAAGCGGTGCAGGCCCTGATCGGCAGCCAAGCCACCAACGCCCTGCAGGTGGGTGATGCCCTGCTGGCGGGCCATCCAGCCGAAGCGGTGGCCTTGGTGGATGCCCTGTTACTGGCCAATGAACCGGCCCTACGCATCGTCGCCACCCTCTGCGGGCAAATCCGCGGCTGGCTGTGGGTGAGCCTTCTGGATCAGCAAGGAGAAAACGACGTCAACGCCATCGCCAAGGCCGCTGGCATCGGCAATCCCAAACGCATTTACGTGATGCGCAAACAGATCCGCGGGCGCAAACCGGAACGTTTTCTGGCCCTGCTCGGTCAGCTGCTCCAGGTGGAAGCAAACCTCAAACGGGGCAGCGAACCCAGCGATGCCTTCCGTGACGGCTTCCTGCTCACGGCGTCATAAGAGAATCTTCGGTTCGCACTGCTGAGCCCCCACCCCATGGCCCTGCTGGTCCAGAAATTCGGCGGCACCTCGGTGGCCGACGTGGAGCGGATCCAGGCCGTAGCCAAGCGCATTGCAGGCAGCCGGGAAGCCGGACACGATTTGGTGATCGTGGTGTCGGCCATGGGGCACACCACCGATGAGCTCACGGGATTGGCCCGGGCGATCAGCACGAACCCTCCCCAGCGGGAAATGGACATGCTGCTGGCCACGGGGGAACAGGTATCGATTGCCCTGCTCTCGATGGCCCTCAACGATTTGGGCGTACCCGCCATCTCGATGACTGGCCCCCAGGTGGGCATCCTCACGGAATCGGCCCACGGCAGAGCCCGGATCCTGGAGATCAAAACCGAGCGGCTGCGCCACCTCCTCGATGACGGCAATGTCGTGGTGGTGGCCGGATTCCAGGGCACCAGCAACAGCCTCTCCGGCGTGCCTGAAATCACGACCCTCGGCCGAGGCGGCTCAGACACCTCAGCAGTGGCCCTGGCGGCGGCGATCGGGGCGGATGCCTGCGAGATCTACACCGATGTGCCTGGGGTGCTCACCACGGACCCCCGCAAGGTGGCCGATGCCCAGCTGATGGACACGGTCACCTGTGACGAGATGCTCGAGCTGGCCAGCCTTGGAGCCGCTGTGCTGCACCCTCGGGCCGTGGAGATCGCTCGCAACTACGGCGTGCCATTGATCGTGCGCTCCAGCTGGACCGATGCCCCGGGCACCCTGCTCACCAGTGACGCCACCAGCCGCCGCGGCAGCGGAGATGGGCTGGAGCTGGGCAAACCCGTGGATGGGGCCGAGCTGGAAACCGAGCAGGCGGTGCTGGCTCTCTCGCATGTGCCGGATCGTCCCGGTGTGGCCGCCCAGCTGTTTGAAGCCCTCTCAGGAGAAGGCCTGAGTGTGGATCTGATCGTGCAGTCCACCCACGAGGGCAGCAGCAACGACATCGCCTTCACCGTTGCGCAGCCCCAGCTCGAGCAGGCCAAGGCGGTCTGCCAACAGGTGCTGCAGGCCATGGATGCGGCGTCTGCGGGGGCCACGCTCACGGCCGAGGCCGGAATGGCCAAGCTGAGCATCTCCGGAGCCGGAATCATGGGGCGGCCCGGTGTGGCCGCACGGCTGTTCGACACCCTCGCCAAGGGGGGCATCAACCTGCGCCTGATTGCCACCAGCGAGGTGAAGGTGAGCTGCCTGGTGGCCGGGCACCAGGGCAACAAAGCGCTGCAAGCCGCGGCCCAATGCTTTGAGCTCAACGAGCGGCAACTGCACCTGAACCCCGCCCCTTCGGGTGCGGGCCAACCCGAAGTGCGCGGTGTGGCCCTCGATCGAGATCAGGCCCAGGTGGCGGTACGACGCCTTCCCGACAAGCCCGGCACGGCCGCGGCGGTCTGCCGTGCCCTGGCCGATGCGGGGGTGAGCCTCGATGCGATCGTGCAGTCGGAGCGCACCCACGGCGCAGGAGAGAACCTCAGCCGTGACATGGGCTTCTGCCTGAAACGGGAGGATCTCTCGCGTGCCCGCACAGCCCTGCAGCCCCTGTTGAACCAGTGGCCCGGCGCCAGCTTCGAAGAAGGGATGGCCATTGCCCGGGTGAGCGCCGTGGGGGCGGGGATGCCCTGCACCGCCGGCACCGCCGGGCGGATGTTCCGCGCCCTGGCAGCCGCTCAGATCAACATCGAGATGATCGCCACCAGTGAAATCCGCACCAGCTGCGTGGTGCCGGAGGGCGATGGAGTGAAAGCCCTGCAGGTGATTCACAGCGCCTTCGGCCTGGGCGGTGTGGTGCAACACCAGGCGCAGGGAACTGAAGCGCCGCTCTAAAGGGTGGCGGCGATGCCTGCCGGCTCGAGCATCAGCTTGCTGCCACTCACCGAGGCATCCATCTCAATCGGATAGGCCCCATCGAAACAGGCGGTGCAGAAGTGAGCGGCATTGGCCTGGGCTGCTTCGACCATGCCCTCCTTGGTGAGGTAGGCGAGCGAATCGACGCCGAGATGCGCCGCGATCTCCTCGAGGGTGAGGCGGGCGGCGATCAACTGATCCTGGGTGTCGGTGTCAATGCCGTAGAAGCAGGGGTGCGTCACCGGAGGCGAGCTGATGCGCATGTGCACCTCGGTGGCACCGGCATCGCGGATGGCGGCCACGAGCTTGCGGCTGGTGGTGCCGCGCACGATCGAGTCATCGATCACCACCACGCGTTTGCCTGCGAGCACATCCGGAAGAGGGTTGAGCTTCACGCGGATGCCGGCCTCACGCATCGCCTGGGTGGGCTGAATGAAGGTGCGGCCCACATAGCGGTTCTTGATCAGACCGTCCCCGAAGGGGATGCCGCTGTATTGCGAGTAGCCGATGGCCGCCGGGATCCCGGAGTCGGGCACACCAATCACGATGTCGGCCTCGACCGGGGTTTCACGGGCCAACACCTCACCGATGCGCACCCGGTAGCTGTAGAGCGATTCGCCGAAGAAGCGGCTATCGGGCCGAGCGAAATAGATCATCTCGAACACGCAGAGCTTGGCGGGCTCCTCTGTCCAGCGGCTGCGATGCGGCTCGGAGTCTCCGAGCTTGAAGTGCACGATCTCGCCTGGCTCGATGTCGCCATCGAAGCTGGAGCCAATGATGTCGAGCCCGCAGGTTTCACTGCTCACCACCCAGCGTGCGTCGCTGAGCTCGCCCATGTGGCCGAACACCAGGGGGCGAATGCCGTGACCATCCCGCAGGGCAAAGAGGCCCACGGGGGTTCCAATCACCAGGCTGAAGGCACCGCGGCAGCGGCGGGCGGCCGAGCGGATGGCGGCATCCCAATCCATCCCGTCATTCACCGCCTGCTGAATCGCAAAGGCGATCAGCTCGGAATCGGTGGTGGAGGTGAACTCCGCCTCCGGTAGATCACTGGCCAGAGCCGTGCGCAGCTCTCCGGCGTTGACCAGGTTGCCGTTGTGGGCAAACGCCAATGGACCAAGCCGGGTGTTCAGCAGCACCGGCTGGGCGTTGCAGGCCTTGCTGGAACCGGTGGTCGAATAGCGGTTGTGTCCGATGGCCAGCTGCCCGGGCAGGCGCTCCAGCACGTCTTGGTTGAACACCTGGCTCACCAGGCCCATGTCTTTGTGCAAGCGCACCTTGGGGGCCGCGCCGGGCTCGGCATCGAACACGGCGATGCCGGCCGACTCCTGGCCGCGGTGCTGCAGGGCGTAGAGGCCGAAATAGGTGAGGTTGGCCACGGGCTGATCAGGAGCCAGCACCGCGAACACACCGCAGGCCTCTTCGGGCTTATCCGGGCGGTCGATCACAACAGCTTCCGCCTTCAGCTTTTGATCAGCATTGTGCATCAGGGGGAACCTCAGGCCGTGGGGGGGAGATCAACGCCCATGCGGCGGGGGATCGCCTGCTCAAAGCGTTCATGCATCAGGGCAATCGGCAGTTTCAACAGCTCCTGAGCGGCCTGTGTGATCGAGAGCTCAGCCTCATCTTCGACCACCCCAAGGCACTGGGCCGGCACACCGGATGACTCCAGGGCCGCCTGCCAAGCGGCGGTTTGCGACGGCGCCACGCTCACCAGAATGCGGGCGCCACCTTCGGCGAACAGCAGGCGATCCAGGCGGGAAGCGCTGGCAGGGATCTCCAGATGGGCACCGAGACCGCTGGCGATGCAGGCTTCCGATGCAGCCACCGCCAGGCCGCCATCGCTGAGGTCGTGGGCGGAGCGCACCAGGCCCTGGGCGATCGCCTGGCGCAGGAAGCCCTGCACCGAGCGCTCCAGCGCCAGATCAATCTCGGGCGGGCGCCCCGTGACGGCTCCATGCACCCGCTCCAGATAGCTGCTGCCGGCCAGGCTCAGGCGGGGATCGGCGGGAGTCTCTCCCGCTTCCAACGGCACGCCCAGCAACCAGACCACATCACCGGCTTCCTGCCAGGCCTGGCCGCGCACATGGGCTAGATCGTGCACCAGGCCGACCATGCCCACCACGGGCGTGGGGTGGATCGGCTGCATGCGCCCGTCCGGCAGGCGGGTTTCGTTGTAGAGGGAGACGTTGCCACCGGTGACGGGTGTGTCGAGCGCCG
>Ga0194123_10002034_pt1 | contig 27774 bp, 27 predicted proteins | sample TA2MahsurfametaG_5_FD_155479 | JGI IMG/M metagenome (GOLD analysis project Ga0194123, IMG submission 155479) | Freshwater microbial communities from Lake Tanganyika, Tanzania - TA2015023 Mahale A surface | ecosystem: Environmental > Aquatic > Freshwater > Lake | place: Tanzania: Lake Tanganyika... | reverse complement strand
GCGGGGGTGGGTGTCGCTGGGTTCATTCGCTGGTTTTTCGCCGCCAATAGCCGAAGGCGGGCAGGCCCGCCGCCAGGATCCCGAGGCCGATGGCGCTCTGGAGCGGCTGTTGCCGGACGAGGTTGGCGACCACGATCCAGCACACGGCCGTGAAGGCCAGGGTGGTCCACGGATGCCCGGGCACCCGGAACCCCGGGGCCGACTCCGGCCGGCGGCGGAAGACGAAGATGCAGACCCCGGCCAGCCCGTAGAAGATGAAATCCACCGAGACCACGTAGTTGAGGATGGCCTCGTAGCTGCCCGAGCAGGCGATGAGCGCGGCCACCCCACCCTGCAGCAGGATGGCCGCCGTGGGCGCCCCGGTGCGCGGGTCCACGCGCCCCAGGCCGGTGAAGAAGACGCGGTCGTGGCCCATGGCGTAGTAGACCCGCGGTGCGGTCAACATGCCCTGGCTGAGGAAACCCAGCGTGGAGACCACGATGCCGATGGCGATCCAGCGCGCCCCGGACTCGCCGAGGGCCAGTCGCAGGACGTCGGAGGCCGGGGTCTTCGTGCCGGCGAGGCCGTCGGCCCCGAGCGCCCGCAGGTAGGCGGCATTGGCCCCCAGGTACAGCGCGATGACGCCGGCGATGCCCAGGATGAGCGCCCGTGGCAGGGTACGGCCCGGGTCGCGGACCTCACCTGCGAGGAATCCTGCCGTCTGCCAGCCGCCGTAGGCGAAGAGCACGGGCACCATCGCCCCGAGCAGCGGCACGAGGCCGCCACCGGGGATCGCGTCGGGTCCCGCGGCCACCGCCCCGGCCGCCGTCGCCGGATGGGCCGCGGCCGGCCCGAGGAACCCGGCCAGCACCAGGCCGGCGATGGCCACCGACTTCAGCACGGTGAGCAGGCTCTGCGTGGCGGCCCCGGTGCGCACGCCCAGGCAGTTCATCGCACTCAACACCGCCAGCGCGGCCACCGCCATCACCCGGTTGTCGACGCCCCAGCCCACGACCGTCCGCAGGTACTGGGCGAAGGTGATGGCCACGGCCGCCAGATGGCCACGGCCGCCATGCCGCCGCTCTGGATGACCCACAGCAGGCCCCAGCCGTAGAGGAACGCCACGGCCGGATGGTAGGCCTCGCGGAAGAAGACGTACTGCCCGCCGGCGGCCGGGCGCTCCGAGCCCAGCTCGGCATAGATCCACGAGCCGACCATCGCCACCAGGCCGCCGAGGATCCACGCCGCGAGGATCCACCCCATCGATCCGACCTGCCGGGCCACCACCGACGGGTTGAGGAAAATGCCGGCCCCGACGATGCCGCCGATGACCGCCGTGGTGGCGTGGAAGAGTCCGAGCCGCCGCAGCAACGGCGCGGTGGCGGACGATGCCGGGGTCGGGGATCCACGGGTGTCGGACGGGGATTCGTTCATGGTCGCGGGTCGGTCGGGGGCAATGGACCGAGATGGAAGACCTCCCGCAGCGGCGTCGACTCGGGCGGTCCGTCCGGGGCCGAGGGCATGAGCGGGGCCATGTGCCGCCACCACCGCCGGCAGACCTCGGTCCGGGCGATCGCCTCCCAGGCCGCCTCGTCGGCGAACTCCACGTAGGCGAAGAGCTGGCGGGTGCCGGGGTGCAGGAAGATGGAATAGGTGTGGACCCCATGCCGCCGGAGCGCCTCCTCGAGCTCGGGCCAGATCGGCCGGTGGCGACGCTCGTACTCGGCCTCCTGCCCGGCATCGACCGACATCACGAAGGCGCGGCGGATCATGCCCGGACCTCCGTCAGGGCCTGCATCCGGCCGGCCGCCTCGAGCCAGGCCGACCGGTCGGCCGAGGGCTCGAACCGGGTGACCGACACCGAGGCGATGGCCGCCTGGCGGACCTCGGCCAGCGATCCCAGTTCCCCGCAGCCGCGGGCCTGCCAGAGCACGTTGCCCAAGGCGGTCGCCTCGGCGGGTCCGGCGACCACCGGGCAGCCCAGCGCGTCGGCCGTCGACTGGTTGAGCAGCCCATTGCGGGATCCGCCCCCGACGAGGTGCACCACCTCGAAGCGGTGGCCCGCCAGCGACTCCAGCCCGCGCAGCACCCGGGCGTACTTGAGGGCCAGGCTGTCGAGCACGCAGCGGGCGAGGCCGGCCTCGTCGCCCGGCACCGGTTGGCCGGTGCGGCGGCAGAAGGCGGCGATCGCCGCCGGCATGTCGGGCGGATTCAGGAAGGACGGGTGGTCCGGGTCGACGAGGCTGCGCAGGGGAGGGGCCGCCGCCGCGCGGGCCGCCAGCGTGGCGTAGTCGGTCGGCGTGCCACCTGCAGCGAGGTCGCAGCGGCAGCGCTGCAGCAGCCAGAGTCCCATGACGTTCTTGAGCACCCGCCAGGTGCCCTCGACCCCGCCCTCGTTCGTGACGTTCAGGGCCAGCGCCTCCGGGCCCAGGTGCGGCACCGGCGACTCGAACCCGACCAGCGACCAGGTGCCCGAACTGATGTAGGCCCAGCCGGGCCGACCCGTGGCCCCGGTGGGGATGCCCACCACGGCCGAGGCGGTGTCGTGGGTGCCCGGGGCCACGACCTCGACGCCCGCCAGCCCGGTCGCCTCGGCCACGCGGGGCAGCAGCCGTCCCAGCCGGGAGCCCGGGGCCACGATCCCGGGCAGTCCGTGGGTGGGCAGGCCCAACCGGCCGAGCAGGTCGGTGCACCAGGAGTGGCCCACCGGATCGTGGAACTGGGTGGTCGTGGCGTTGGTGAACTCGACGCCGTCCGAGCCGCAGAGCAGGTGGTGCAGCCAGTCGGGCATCATCAGGAAGCGGTCGGCCGCCGCGAACGCCTCGGGGCTGCGCGCGTGGTGCGCGACCCACTGGTACAGCGTGTTGATCGGCATGAACTGGATGCCGGTGCGGGCGAAGATCTCCTCGCGCGGGATCCGCTGGAGCACCTCGTCGAAGGCCACCAGGTGCGAGGGATCCCGATAGCAGCGCGGCAGGCCCAAGAGTTCGCCCGAGCGCGAGCGCAGCACGTAGTCGAGGCCCCAGGTGTCGGCCCCGACCGAGACTGCGCGCCCGCCATGGGTTCGTCCGGCGCGGGCCAGTCCATCGCGCACCCCCGACCACAGGCCGGCCGGGTCCCACCGCAGCACGCCGTCCAGCTCGACCGAGCGGTTGGGGAATCGCGCCTCCTCGGCCAGTTCCATGCGGCGGCCGTCCCACAGGCCGGCCATCACCCGGCCGCTCTCGGCGCCGACGTCGATGCCCAGGTGGACCTGCGGGCTCATGGCTTGGGGCTTGCGGTGTTGCGTGGGCGAGAGGGGGCGTCCTAGAAGTCGAACTGGTCGACGTTGGCGCGCGTGAAGAGGAACGGCTCGCCCAGGAGGATCTGCCCGTCGGCGACGCGCACCTCGCCGAGGCGGCCGCCGTCATGGCGGGTCGCGCCGGCCCGCAGCCGGCCCTCGAGGCACGCATGGGCGGCCTGCACCGCCAGGTAGCCGAGATCCTTGACCTTCCACAGGATCACCGTGTCGGTGACGCCCTCGTGCAGGTAGCGCCGGTTCTCTCCGGGCAGCCCCAGCCCGATGACCCGGACCTTTCCCGCCTTGCCGGCCTGCTTCACGGCCTCGGCGGCACCGGGCACCGCCGGGGAGCAGATCGCCATGATGAGGCCGACATCGGGATGGGCGTTGAGGATGGCCGTGGTCTCGGCGAAGGCCCGGTCCTTCAGGTCGTCGCATGGCCGCAGGGCGATCCGTTGCAGGCCCGGGTGCCGGTCGGCGTTGCGTCGCTCGATGGCCTTCTGCCACTCGATCATGTTGCCGGCGGTCAGGCTGCCGGTGATCACCGCATACCGCCCGCGACCCCCCAGCAGGCGGGCCGCCTCGTCGACCAGGGCGTTGCCGATGCCTTCCGGGGTCGCCTGGTTGACGAAGAAGTCGCGCGCGTCGGGCAGGGCGTCGGCGTCGTAGGTGACCACCTTGATGCCACGGGCGCGGGCCTTGCGCAGCGACGAGGAGACTGCTTCCCGGTTCTCGCAGGCCACGGCGATCGCGTCGACGCCCCGGGTGATCCAGGTCTCGACGATCTCGTTCTGGCGGGCCGGGTCGGGCTCGGTGGGTCCGTCGAAGAGCAGCTTCACGCCCAGCTCCGAGGCGGCGTCTTCGGCCCCTCTCTTCGCGGCCACGAAGTAGCCGTTGCCCTTGCTCTTGGGCATGAGGGCGATGGTGGGCCCGCCTGCCTTGTCCCGGGTGCCGTCCGCGGAGGCCGCCGGGGCGTCCGCGGGCTTGCATCCGGCCGCGCAGGACATCAGTGCCAGGAGGGCGACCAGGATTCTGGCTGGTGCTGCGGTGGGCCGGGATCGGTTCGGTTCGGAAGCGTTCATGGCGCTGTCGACGGCGGAGGGTATGCGGTGGCGAGACTCGCCCTGGGGCCATCGCATGGACAGCTTTTTCAACCGCGCTGCCCGCCCCGGCGCGCCCCGAGGACCAGCACCCCGAGCAGGACCACCCCGGTGAGAATGCCGGCCAGTTCGGCCGGCTGGTCGGAGAGCTGCAGCCCGTTGCGCAGCACCGCCAGCACCGCGAAGCCCAGGAAGGTCCCGGCAATCGACCCTTGGCCGCCGGAAAGGTGCGTGCCGCCCAGCACCACCGCCGTCACGGCCAGCAGCTCCATGCCGGTGCCGGCGTCGGCCTTGGCCTGTCCGACCCGCGAGACCTGCACCACCGCCGCCACCCCGGCCGCCACGCCCGCCAGCAGGTGGGCCTGCAGCCGGCGCCTGCCGACCGGCACGCCCGCGTGCAGCGCGCCCTCGGCCGAGAATCCAATCGCCCGCCACTCCCGCCCGCACCGGTGCCGGTGCACCAGCAGCCACGAGCCGGCCAGCGCGGCCGCCAACAGCGGCGCCTGGACCGGGACGCCGCCGGCCAGCGCTCCTTGGCCGAGGGACAGGAAGGCCGCCGGGAAGCCGGTGACGGTGTCCACCCCGCGGGTCAGCGCCTCGGCCAGGCCCCGGAACAGCGACAGGGTGCCCAGCGTGACGATGAGCGGATTGGCCCGCAACCGGGCGACCGCGACGGCATTGACCAGCCCGCCGAGGGCACCGCATGCCACCGCGCCGGCGGCGGCCCATGGCCACGGCCAGCCGGCATCCCGCCACAACAGCCCGAGCACCACGCTGGAGAGCCCCAGCAGCGACCCGAGCGACAGGTCGATGCCGCCCGCCAGCACCACCGGCGCCAGGGCCAGGGCCAGCAGCCCGCCCTCGCAGGCCAGTCGCGCCAGGCCGAGGACGTTGTCCAGGGAGGCGAAGCCATGCCCGGTGACCGAGAAGACGGCTCCCTCGACGATCAGCAGGGCGGCCAGGAGCGTCTCCCGCGATGGCGCCGGGATCCCGGGCCGCCTCATGGCGTGGGCCTTCCCGGCGCGCGCCGCGTCCCGCCGGCGACCGAGGCCAGCACGATGGCCCCCTGCAACACCCGCTCCCATTCCGGCGGGATGCCCAGGAACACCAGCGCCGGGGAGAGGGCCGCCAGCAGCAGGACCCCGAGCGACACGCCCAGGATGCCCCCACGCCCGCCCTCGATGGACACCCCGCCGATGAGCGCCGCCGCGATCACCTGCATTTCCAGGCCCGCGCCCGTCTTGGGATCCACGTCGGTGAAGCGCGCCACGTTGAGCGCCGCCGCCAGCCCGGTGAGCGCCCCGAGGAGGGTGAAGGCCCCGAAAGTCACCCGTCGCACCGGCACCCCCACCGTCGCCGCCGCCGCCGGATCGCTGCCCGCCGCATGCACCCAGCGGCCGGCCATCAGCCCCTGGAGGCCGAGGGAGACGGCGGTCGCCACCGCCAGCGCGGCCAAGGCCAGCGCCCACTGGCCCAGGGACTGCCCCAGTCCGAGCCATTGCACCGAGGGCGGGAGGTCCTGCACGAAACGGCCCTCCCGGGCCCATCGCAGTGCCTCCCGGCCGATGGCCAGCGTCCCGAGCGTCACCACCAGCCCGGGCAGCCGCAGGCCGGCCGCCAGAGCCCCGTTCACGGCGCCCAACAGCGCCCCGGCCGCGACGGCCGCCGGGATGCCCAGGGCCGGCGGGCATCCCTCGCCCAGCAGCAGGCCCAGCAGCACGCTGCAAAGGGCGAACTGCGATCCCACCGAGACATCGACCTCGCGTGTCACCATCAGCACGGCCATCCCGCAGGCGACGACCAGCACCGGCGCCGTCCCCGCGAGGAACGGAGCCAACTGGGCCCGGCTGAAGAAGCCGGGGGCCGTCACCGCCAGGATCACGGCCAGCACCCCGAGGACGAGGGCGACCGGGCGTGCCCGCCGCAGGTCGGTGCTCACGGGGCATCCTCCCCGGGTGGCCTGGCCACCGCCGCCTCCACCCCGAGGGCCGCGGCCATCACCACGTCCGCTGGCGACCCACCCGGGAACCCGGCCACGCAGCGTCCCGCGCGGAAGACGTGGAGATGGTCCGAGAGCGAGAGCAGTTCGGGCAGGTCGCTCGAGATGAGCAGGATGGCCATGCCCGATCCGGCCAGGTCGCGGATGATCCGGTGGATCTCCGCCTTGGCCCCGACGTCCACCCCCTGCGTGGGTTCATCGAGCACCAGCACCCGGGGCGACGTGGCCAGCCATCGGCCCAGCGCGACCTTCTGTTGGTTGCCGCCGCTGAGGGTTCCCACCTCGGCCGCGGGGCCCGGGGTGCGGATCGACAGGGCCCTGATCCAATGCCCGGCCAGGTCCCGCTCCGCCTGCGCCCGAAGCCAACCGCCGGGAAACACCCGGCCCGGGCTGGCCAGCGCGAGGTTGGCCGCCACGCTCATCCCGCAGATCACGCCATGACGGCGTCGATCCTCGGGAAGGCAGGCGATCCCGAGCGCGATCGCCTCGGCGGGGGTGCGCGCGTGGACTTTCCGGCCGTCCATCTCCAGCGTGCCCGCGTCGGCGGGATCCAGCCCGGCGAGGATCCGCGCCAGCCCGGTCCGGCCCGACCCGACGAGTCCGGCCAGGCCCGTGATCCGGCCCGCGGGCAGGTCCATCGAGACGTCCTGGATGCCGACGGCGCGGCAGCCGATGGCACGGAGTCCCAGCGCCAAGGGCGGCCTGGGGTCGACGATGCCGTCGCCGCGATCTGCGGCCGTCGCCGGGGCCGCATGCCCTGCCGGGGGATCCCGGTCGATCATCAGGCGCACCCAGCCGGCGACGTCATGGGGTCCCGAGCGGCCCGGCCCGGCCGGCAGCGTGGCGACGGTGGCCCCGTCGCGGAGCACCGTGACCCGGTCGGCCAGTGCGGCGACCTCCTCCAGCCGGTGCGAGATGTACAGGATGGCCACCTCCGAGGCCCGCAGGGACCGCACGAGGGCCAGCAGGCGCTCCTGGTCGGGACGGGCCAGCGAGGCCGTGGGCTCGTCCATGAGCAGCACCCGAGCGCCCGATCCCAGCGCGCAGGCGATCTCCACCCGCTGCCGGAGCGGCAACGGCAGCGCGCCGGCCTCCGTGTCCGGATCGACGCCCCCGCCGGCCCGCTCCAGCAGGTCGAGGGCCCGGCTCCGCCACCGGTCGCGCCGGACCCGGCCCAGCGCCCGCGGGGGATCCAGCCGCAGCGCGAGGTTCTCCGCCACCGACAGGTCGGGCACCAGCGCGGGCTGCTGGTGGATGCAGGCGATGCCGAGGGCTCGTGCCGAGCCGGGGGTAAGCCGCGCGACCGGTTGGCCCCCGACTGCCACGACCCCGGAATCCGGGGCCTGCAGGCCGGTCAGGATGCCCACGAGGGTGGACTTGCCGGCGCCGTTCTCCCCGAGCAGTCCGTGCACCTGGCCTGCCTCGAGGCGGAGGTCGGCTGACCGCAGTGCGGCGACCTGCCCGAAGGCCTTCGACACGCCCCGTGCCTCGAGCACCGTCATGCCGCGGCCCGTTCCCCGGCCGTGCGTGCGGCATGCCGGCCCACCCGCTCCAGCCAGACCTCGCCCACGGGCACGCCGTGCCGCCGGCAGTGCTCGTCCCAGACGGCGCCCCAGGGCAGGCCCTTGGCCTCCTCCTGCAGGGCGAGGCGGGTGGTCCGGTCGCCGCGGGTCTCGGCCGCACGGATCCCCGGCGGTTCTAGGAGCCCGGCCAGCAACGCCCGCCCGAGAGCCCGTGCCCCGACGACCCAGGCGGCCACCCGGTCGATGCTGGCGTCGAAGTAGTCCATGCCCAGCCGCACGTGGGGCAGCACCCCGGGCGCCACGGCCTCCCGGGCCACCGCCGTCAACTCGTCGTTCAGGGTCACCACGTGGTCGCTGTCCCAGCGCACCCCGCGGCTCACGTGCAGCAGCAGGCCGGGAACGAAGGGCAGGATCGCCGTGAGCTTGTCGGCCACGCTCTCGGTCGGATGGAAATGCCCCATGTCCAGGCAGAGGTGCTTGCGGCGGCTGATGGCGTAGGCCAGGAGGAAGTCGTGTGAGCCCACCGTGCAGCTCTCGGCCCCGATGCCGAAGAGCTTCGGTTCGACCGAGTCGACGAGGTGCCGGGCCGGCAGCCGCTCGGCAAACACCGCATCCAGCGATTGGGCCAGGAGCTCCCTCGGTCGGCCGCGGTCGGCCGGGGTGTCCTTGAAGCCGTCCGGCACCCAGACGTTGACGACGCTGGGGGATCCGAGTTCGCGGCCCAGGAAGGCGGCGATCCGCCGCGACCTCCGGCAATGGTCGATCCAGAACCTGCGGACGCCCCGGTCCGGGTGGGCCAGGGTCAACCCGTCGGCGGCCATGGGGTGGGCGAAGCAGGTGGGGTTGAAGTCGAGGCCCAGCCCCAGCCGGCGCGCCCAGTCCACCCAGCCTTGGAACTGCCCGGGGTGCACCGTGTCCCGTCGCAGCGGCGTCCCGTCGCTCTCGCCGTAGATGGCGTGGAGGTTGACCCGGTGCCGCCCGGGGATCACCGACAGCGCGCACTCGAGGTCGTCGCGCAGCTCGGCCGGCGTGCGGGCCCGGCCGGGGTGCGTTCCGGTGACCGCCAACCCGCCGCCGGGCGATCCCGGCGCGTCGCCCTCGAATCCCTGCACATCGTCGCCCTGCCAGCACTGCAGCGAGATCGGGATGCCGGCCAAGGTCGCCAGCGCCGCCTCGGTGTCGACGCCTGCGGCCCCGTAGCGCTGCCGGGCCGCGACGTAGGCCCGGGTCACCGCCCCGGAGCGTCGGGACGTGGCGACACGGGAAGGGCCTGGATCGGGCGTGGGGGACATGGTCCGGAGACTACGCCGAAGGCCCTCGCCGGCGGAAGCCCACGCTTGAAGGGCCCGGGCGTCACGCGGGAAGGCCCGCCCGTGGCGCGCTGGCGTTGGATCCCTGGGGGCCCATCGCCCCGTGCACTCAGGGTTCGACCGTCTGCAGGAATTTGAACTTCCCGTCCTCGACCGTGATGATCACCGCTGCCTTGGGCGCGTTGCGCTGCGCGTCCATCCGGGTGCGTCCGCTGGCGGCGACCAGGTCGGTGGTGACCAGCGCGGCCTTGATCTTGGCCGGTTCGGCCGAGGCGGCGCGGCGGATGGCGTCGGCCAGCACCAGGACCGAATCGTAGCCGAGGGCGGCCATCGCGTCGGGCGTCTTGCCGTTGTACCGCGCCTTGTAGGCGGCCACGAATTTCTTGGCCTCCGGCGTGTCCTGGATGGGCGAGAAGTGCGTGGAGTAGTAGGTGTTCTTGAGCGCCTCGCCGCCGGCGATCTGGATGAGCTCGGGCGCCTCCCATCCGTCGCCGCCGAACATCGGCACGGTGATGCCCAGCTCGCGGGCCTGCTTCACGATGAGGCCGACCTCGTTGTAGTAGCCCGGCACGCAGATGCCCTCTGGGTTGGCCGCCTTGATGGCCGTGAGCTGGGCCTTGAAGTCCTTGTCCTTCGAGGAGTACTTCTGCTGCACCACGATTTGGCCGCCGGTCGCCGTGAAGGCGTCGCTGAAGTACTGCCGCAGTCCGTCGCCGTAGGCCGAGGACACGTCGGAGAACACCGCCACCCGCGAGAGCTTGAGCGACTTGCGGGCGAACTCGGCGATGAGGCGTCCCTGGAAGGGATCGGTGAAGCACACGCGGAAGACGCAGTCGCCCACCTCCGTGACCTTGGGGTTGGTCGACGAGGGCGAGATCATGGGGATCCCCGCCGCCTGGCATACCGGACCCGCCTCGAGCGACCGGCCCGAGGCCACCTCGCCCAGCACGGCCACCACCTTGTCGCGGTTGATGAACTTCTTGACGATGGTCACCGACTCTCCGGCCGTGGACCGGTTGTCCTCGTGCAGGAGCTGGAGCTTCCGGCCCAGTACGCCCCCGGCCTGGTTGATCTCCTCGATGGCCAGGGCTGTACCCTCATGGGACGACACGCCGAAGGTGGCCTCGGTGCCGGTGAGCGAGCAGAACTCGCCGACCTGGATGGGCTCGGTGCCGGGCGCCCCGCCGCCGGCAGCACCCGATCCGCCCTCCGAGGGCTTGCAGCCGGACCAGGGCAGGACCGCCGTGGCGGCGGCCGCGGCGGCGACGGTGGTGAGGAAGGTGCGGCGGGGTTGGGCGGCATTCATGATTGGGGTCGGCAAGGATCGGGGCCGGGTCGGGAAGCTCTTCGGGTCGAGGCTAGGAACCCCGCCGCCGGCTTTCAACCGAGGACTCATTCCGTCGGCCCGGAATTGATCCCGGCGACGGTTCCGGGTGATGCTGGGCATGTGGCCCCGGGGAGCGGACCGCTCCACCCCGGGTTTCCACGAACACCATGACGCCCAAGCTGCCCACGTCCCAGGACGCCCTGCTCTTCACCCCAGGCCCCCTCACCACCTCGCTGGCGGTCAAGCAGGCCATGCTCCATGACGCCGGTTCCTGGCACTGGGAGTTCAACACCCTGGTGGCGGAGGTGCGGCAGGCCATCCTGGCCCTGGGCGGCGTTTCGCGCGAGGCGGGCTGGGAGGCCATCCTCATGCAGGGCAGTGGCACCTTCGGTGTCGAGGCGGTGTTCCAGACCGCCATTCCGCCCCAGGGCAAGGTGGCCGTGCTGTCCAACGGTGCCTATGGCGAGCGCATCCTCCTGATGCTCCAGCACGCCCGCATCGCCCACGCCATCCTGCGCACGCCGGAAGACGTCCCGCCCACGCCGGAGGCCCTCGACGCCCTCCTGGCCTCCGATCCGGCCATCACCCATGTCGCGGTCGTCCACTGCGAGACCACCACCGGCGTCCTCAACCCCATCGAGGCCCTCGGCGCGGTGGCCCGGCGTCACGGCAAGGTCTACATCGTGGATGCCATGAGCAGTTTCGGTGGCTACCCCATCGACCTCGAGGCCGCCGGCATCGACTTCATCATCTCGTCGGCCAACAAGTGCGTGGAGAGCGTGCCCGGGTTCAGCTTCGTGCTGTGCCGCCGCGCGGTGATCCTGGCCACCGAGGGTTGGGCGCGCAGCCTGAGCCTCAACCTGCTGGACCAGTTGAAGGGCTTCGAAAAGAACGGCCAGTTCCGCTACACGCCGCCGACCCACAGCATCCTCGCCTTCGCCCAGGCCCTGCGGGAGCTGGAGCAGGAAGGCGGCATCGCCGCCCGGGCCGCCCGCTACCGGGCCAACAACGCCGTGCTCATCGCGGCCATGCGGTCCATCGGCCTGCCCTCGTACCTCCCGGCCGGGGTGCAGAGCCACATCATCACCAGCTTCGTGTACCCGAAGGATCCGCGCTTCGTCTGGACCGAGTTCTACCGCCGCGTGGCCGAGAAGGGCTTCCTGCTCTATCCGGGCAAGATCAGCCAGGCCGACACGTTCCGGATTGGCAACATCGGCCGCCTCTTCGAGAAGGACATGCGCGCCGTGGTGAACGCCATCGCCGAGACCCTCTGCGAAATGGGCGTCGACACCGGCCGGGCCTAGGCCGACTCGAGGACCACGTTGGTGTAGATGCGCCGTTCGCCGGTGCGGATGAGGCCGACCGACCCGGGCACGCGGGCCTTGAGGGCGAGGTGGGGCTCCCAGATCACGGGCGTGCCACCGAAGGCCGACAGGAACTCGGCGCGCACGGCGCCGTCGTTGTGGTCGTTGAACTCCGAGGCCATCCACACGGGGCCGGCCTTCCAGTTGGCCAGAACCGCCTCGACCACCTGGGGCACGGTGGGGATGCCATAGACCAGCGACAGGTCCACCGTCTCGAGGCCGGGCCAGGACGGGAACATGGAGTCGGCGATGACCAGCCGGTTGGTGTGACGCACCCGGGCCAGGAGCGCCATCAGGTGGGGATTGAGCAGGCCGCTGCGGATCATGGATCCAAAAGAGGACGGTTGGTGCCCGGCGAAGTCAAGGGGAGGGGCCGATCCACCCGTTCCAACCGGGGTGCCCACCGGGGGCGCGACCGTCATCCGTTGAAGAAAAACCAAGATTTCCGGGAAGAATCGACCCGCGCCGAGCGAATTCTGGAGTGAGATGACTCCACTCAACGACCTTCCCGGTGCCTTCCCCCGGCCCGCCACCCTCCTGCCACCGCCACCGTCGATCCCGGCCCGTCCGTACGTCCCGGCCGCCCCGGATCCCGATCCACGACGGCCCGCCGGCCTCCCCGACCTCCCTCCCGGCGGCGACGACGACGGGGGCCGTGAGGACGACGCCGGCCCGCCGGGAGAGGCCCCCGGGGACGACGGGGATGGGCTGGAGGCTGTCCCGCCGGGAGAGGCCCCGGCGGCGGTCGCCGTCCCTCCGACCAGTCTCCGGGCCGTGCCGCCCTCGGAGCGCCCGCGTGAGCGGCTCATCCTGGATGGCCCGGAGCACCTCCGGACCGGCGAACTCATCGGCCTCCTGCTGCGCACGGGCCTGCCCGGTTCCAACGCGGTGGTCCTCGGCGAGGCGCTCCACCGACACTTCGGCAGCCTGGCCACGCTCGGCCGGGCCTCGCATGCCGAGCTGGCGCGTCTCCGAGGGGTGGGGCCCGGCAAGGCGGCCCTCCTCCTGGCCGCCCTGGAACTGGGACGAAGGGTTTCGCGCGAATCGATCGGCAGCGCGCCGCTGCTCGACACCCCCTCGCGCATCGCCGCGCTCCTGGCCGACACGGCCTCGGGCTGGAAGGCCGAGCGCATGGTCGTGCTGCTGCTCAACACCCGTTGCCGGCTCATCCGCATGGAGACGGTCACCGAGGGGCTGGTCGACCAGGTGCTGGTGCACCCCCGCGAGATCTTCCGTCCGGCCATCGCGTCGGGAGCCCATTCCATCGTCATGGTCCACAACCATCCCAGCGGCGATCCCACCCCCTCCGAGGCCGACATCCGCATCACCCGCGACATCCTGAGGGCGGGGTCGTTGTTGCGCATCGAGGTGCTTGACCATGTCATCTTGGGCCGCCCGTCGGAGCAGTGGGCCAAGGGCTACAGTTCCCTGCGGGAGCTGGGGCACCTGCGGCTGGCCTGAGAGCCCGGCAGGCCCACCCACGGCCGCGATGTCCGGCCCCCTGGTTCAGCCCGGGTTCAGCCCGGGGGAGCCCGGCGCACCAGTCGGACGTCCGGTCCGAGGGTGGCGGTGAGGAGCCGCCCGAAGTCGGGTCCCTCGAAGAGCACACCCTCGCCGGCGTCGTCGGACGAGCCGGTCGATTCGGACGATGGCCGCTCGACGAGGTCCACCACCACGCCCGGCCACGCGCCGAGGCGCACGAGGTCGCCGATCCTCACGGTCTCGCCGGTCGTGTGGTTCCAGGGGGCGGGCATGGGTGGGGTGGGACGGGCTTGAGGGGAGGATGCGTGCCGACGTCCGAAGGATGCCCGAGCCGGCCCGTGCACCGCAATGGTCCGCACCGTTGGGGGCCATCCGTGGCGGGCGCATGGTCCTGCCGCCGTGCGCGCAAGAGCCAACGCTCACCCATGGAGGCCCCTCCGCCCTCGCCCTCACCCGGATGCCCGGGCAGGCATTTGCCTTTTGCCTTTTGGGCCCGGGCCTCCGCAACCTCCGGCCCATGCGCGTTCTCACCGGCATCCAGCCGAGCGGCGCCCTGCACCTGGGCAATTATTTCGGCGCCATGCTCCCGGCCATCGGCCTGCAGGAGCAGGGCGAGGCCTGCTACTTCATCGCCGACTACCATTCCATGACGTCGCTGACCGACGCCGCGAAGCGTCGGCAGTACACGATGGACGTGGCGCTCGACTGGCTGGCCGCCGGCCTGAACCCCGACCGCTGCGTGTTCTGGAAGCAGTCCGACACGCCCGAGCACACCGAGCTGGCCTGGCTGCTCAGCACCGTGACGCCCATGGGCCTGCTCGAACGCTGCCACAGCTACAAGGACAAGGTGGCCAAGCTGGCCGACGGCGACCTGGGCGCGGTGAACCACGGCCTCTTCGCCTACCCGGTGCTCATGGCGGCCGACATCCTCCTCTACGACACCCAGGTGGTGCCGGTGGGCAAGGACCAGAAGCAGCACCTCGAGGTGACCCGCGACATCGCCCTCAAGTTCAACCACCTCTACGGCGAGACCTTCGTGGTGCCCGAGCCGCGCATCCAGGAATCGGTAGCCGTGGTGCCCGGGACCGACGGCCAGAAGATGAGCAAGAGCTACGGCAACACCCTGGAGCTCAGCGGCGACGAGAAGGCGCTGCGCAAGCGGGTGATGTCCATCCAGATGGACAGCCGTTCGCCGGCCGAGCCCAAGCCCGACGCCGACAGGAACATCGCCATCCAGCTGCTGCGCCTGGTCGCCGCACCCGAGGTGGCCGCCGATTGGGAGACCCGCCTTCGCGCCGGAGGCCTGGGCTACGGCGACCTCAAGAAGGGATTGTTTGAGGAGTACTGGAAGCACTTCGCCGGCTTCCGGGAACGGCGCGCCGCGCTGGCGGCCCGGCCCGACGAGGTCCGCGACATCCTGAAGGCCGGGGCGGTCAAGGCGCGCGCCAAGGCGCAGAAGACTCTCGCCCGCGCCAGGCAGGCCTGCGGCCTCGACTGAGCCCTCGGGCTCGGACGGCCCGGCGGGGCCCGGAGTCGTCCTGCGATCCCGCGACCCTCGCCCCGGGGCGCTGGAGGGAAGGCCCGTCCGTCCGGTTTACAATCGGCGAGGTCCTTTCCATGCTCGACCCCACGGCATGAGCTTTTTCGACCGACTGAAGTGGACTTCCGACGGCCTGATCCCCGCCATCATCCAGGAGCAGGCCACGGGACGTGTCCTGATGATGGCCTGGATGAACCGCGCCTCGCTGGAGAAGACCCTCGAGACCCGCCGCACCTTCTTCTGGAGCCGGTCGCGCCAGAAGTTCTGGATGAAGGGCGAGTCCAGCGGCCACGTGCAGGTGGTGAAGGACGTGGCCTTCGACTGCGATGGCGACACGTTGCTCATCCAAGTGGAGCAGACCGGTGCGGCCTGCCATGAGGGGTACCAGTCCTGCTTCTTCCGCAGCCTCGACGGCGACGGCGGTGCCTGGAAGGTCACCGAGCCGCAGCTCCAGACGCCGGACGCCATCTACGGCAAGTCGTGAGCCCCTCCCTGCCCGAGTTCGTCCCGCCGGGCTCGGCATCCTGGGGCCTGTTCGCCGCGCTGGCGCTGGCCGGGCGCACGGCCGACCTCGTCTCGACCTGGCTCGCCACCCCGAACCTCGCGCTGGAGGGCAATCCCTTGGCACGCCGCCTGGGCTGGCGCTGGGGCATCCCGGTCAACCTGATGGCCTCGCTGGGTGTCGGGTGCTTCCCGCCCCTGTCCATCGCGGTGGCCACCACCAGCGCGCTGGTGGCCGCCCGCAATTTCCAGAATGCCTGGGTCATGCGCTCGATGGGCGAATGGTCCTATCGGCGGTGGATGTCCGGGCGTCTCGACGAGGCGCCCCGGGGCCTTGCGGCCCTGTGCTTCCTGGCCGAGTCGCTGCTGACGCTGGCGCCGGGCCTGGCCCTGGTGTTCCTGACCGAGGCGGGCGGGGTGGCCCAGTCGGTGGGCCTCGGCGTCTCGGCCTACGCCGTCGCCATCGCCTTCTTCACCCTGATGGCCCTCTGGCGTGCCCGAGACTGAGGGTCGTCGGGCCGGGCCGGGTAGGTACCCCCAGAGAGAAAGAGTCCCCCGCCCGGGGAGTTCCCGGGGCCCCGGGGTTCCCCCGGGGAGTCCTGCCATCCTACGGGTTTGCCTCAGTGGACCTCGGAGCCCAGTTCGACATTCCAGTACGCCACGTCGAGGAAGTGTCGCCAACTGTCGTGCATGGAGGCCCCGAAGCTCACCTGCACGAAGGGCCGCCACTTCGGGCGCTTGGGCTTGCGCACCAGCCGCAGGTTGGCCTCGGCCGGAGTCCGGTTGGCCTTGCGCGTGTTGCAGGGGATGCATGAGCACACGATGTTCTCCCAGGTCGTCGGTCCGCCCCGGTCCCTGGGGATCACGTGGTCGAGGTTCAGGTCGCGCCGGTCGAACACCTTGCCGCAGTACTGGCAGGTGTTCCGGTCGCGCTCGAAGAGGTTGTGCCGGGTGAACTTGACCTCCTTCTTGGGGAAGCGGTCGAAGCCCAGCAGCAGGATGACCCGGGGCACCCGGATGCGGAAGGACACCGTGCCGACCGAGGACCCGGCGTCGGGCTCCGAGGCCGAGAGGTCGCGCCACTGCTGGAAGTTGAGCGTCCGGTAGTCGCCGTCGGCCATGCCGAACACCACCTGGGCGTTGCCCTCGAAGAGGAGCGTGAGCGCCCGGCGGACCGAGCAGACGTTGACCGCCTGCCACAGCCGGTTGAGGACAAGAACTTGGTCGTACAGGATGCTGCTCATCGGGCGGTTCCGGAGAACCTTGCTTCCTAGTACTGGCACCCCATCCCCATGTCAACGCGCCCCGTGTGACGCCTGGGTGAACGGGGTGTGGGGGTCCCCGGGTCCCGACCCGGCCGGTCGACGGCCGGTTCTCCCCGGCCTGCCTCGGGGTCTTCCCGCGCTTGTCCCCCCGGTGCGTTTCCGTATCGTCAGCCCTTTCGATGCACGAGCCCGCCATCACCCCGGATCTGGTCGCCAAGCACAACCTCACGCCGGACGAGTACCAGAAGATCCTCGAGATCCTCGGGCGCGAACCGTCGTACACCGAGTTGGGCATCTTCTCGGTGATGTGGTCGGAGCACTGCTCCTACAAGAACACGCGGCCGGTGCTGAAGACCTTCCCGACCCAGGGCGAGAAGATCCTCGTCGGTGCGGGCGAGGAGAACGCGGGCATCATCGACGTGGGCGACGGCGTGGCCATCGCCTTCAAGATCGAGTCGCACAACCACCCGAGCGCGGTGGAGCCCTTCCAGGGCGCGGCGACCGGGGTCGGCGGCATCATCCGCGACATCTTCACCATGGGCGCCCGGCCGGTGGCCGCGCTCAATTCGCTGCGTTTTGGCGAACTGTCCAAGCCCGAGGTGCGCCGGCTCTTCTCCGGCGTGGTGGGCGGCATCGCCCATTACGGTAACTGCTTCGGCATTCCGACGGTCGCGGGCGAGGTCTACTTCGACAAGAGCTACGAGGGCAACCCGCTGGTCAACGCCTTCGCCCTCGGCGTGTTGCGGCACGACCAGATCACCCGCGGCGCGGCCCACGGCATCGGCAACCCGGTGTTCTACGTCGGGCCGGCGACGGGCCGAGACGGCCTGGCCGGTGCGGCCTTCGCCTCGCAGGACCTCACCGAGGAGTCGGCCGAGCAGCAGCGCGGGGCCGTGCAGGTGGGCGATCCCTTCATGGAGAAGCTGGTCTGCGAGGCCTGCCTGGAACTCCTGGCGACCGGGTGTGTCGCCGGCATGCAGGACATGGGCGCGGCCGGCCTCACCTGCTCCACCTGCGAGACGGCCGCGCGCGCCGGCACGGGCATCGAGATCGAGTTGGACCAGGTGCCGCAGCGCGCCCCGAACATGTCGAGCTACGAGATCATGCTCTCCGAGTCCCAGGAGCGCATGCTCATCGTCGTCCACAAGGGCCGCGAGGCCGAGGTCAAGGCGGTCTTCGACAAGTGGGACCTGCCCTGGGCCGAGATCGGCGTGGTGACCGACACCGGCCGCATGGTGGTGCGCCACGGCGGCAAGGTGGTCGTGGACGTGCCGGCCAAGAAGCTGGCCGACGAGGCCCCGGTGTATCAGCGCGAGGCCAGCGAGGCGGCCTACATGGCGGCGGTCCGGGCCTTCCGTCTCGACGGCATCGCCGACACGCGCGACCCGATCGGCGACCTCAAGACCCTGCTCTCCAACCACACCATCGCCTCCAAGAACTGGGTGTACGGCCAGTACGACCACATGGTGCGCGACGGTTCGGTGGTCTGCCCGGGCAGCGACGCCGCGGTCATCCGCATCAAGGCCGACAGCCTTCCGGTCACCAAGGCCGAATACGCGGCCGCCAAATCGGGCACGGCCGACGCGTTCGAGCCCCCGGCGCCGCTGGCCGACAAGTACGTGGCCTTCACCGTCGATTGCAACGGCGGCTGCGTGTACCTCGACCCCTACGAGGGCGGCAAAGCGGCCGTCACCGAGGCGTGCCGCAACCTGGCCTGCTCCGGGGCCGTCCCGGTGGGCTCGACCGACAACCTGAACTTCGGCAACCCCCACAACCCCGAGATCTTCTGGCAGCTCAAGGAATCGGTCCGCGGCCTGGCCGACGGGTGCCGGGCCTTCGGCGCGCCGGTGACCGGCGGCAATGTGTCGCTCTACAACCAGCGTGGGGCCTTGGGGGCCATCGACCCGACACCCACCGTGGCGGTGGTCGGCATCATCGAGAAGCCCGAGCACATCACCACCCAGTGGTTCAAGGATGCGGGCGACGCCATCCTGCTGCTCGGGGCGCCCGTGGACCTGGCCGATCCGATCCAGGGCCTCGGCGGGAGCGCCTACCTCAAGAGCGTGCACGGCCAGAAGAACGGCCTGCCGCCGCGCGTCGACCTGACGGTCGCCCAGACCTTGCACACCACCCTGCTCGGCCTCATCCGCGAGGGCGTGGTGAAGAGCGCCCACGATTGCAGCGAGGGCGGCCTGGCCGTGACCCTGGCCGAATCGTGCTTCAGCCAACAGGTGGCCCGCGAGAGCCACCGCTTCCTCGGGGCCATGGTCGACCTCGGCGCCTGCGCCGAGGGGGCCCGTCTCGACGCCCTCCTGTTCGGCGAGACCCAGAACCGCGTGGTCGTCTCGGTCGCGGCCATCGATGCGGGCCGCGTGCTCAAGCAGGCCAAGGCCATGGGCGTGCCGGCGGTCCAGATCGGCACCGCGGGCGGCGACCATCTCGTCCTGAAGACCCCTGCGGGGGAACTCTCCGCGCCCGTGGCCCAGTTGCACGACGGGTGGTGGAACGCCATCGCCCGGGCCATGGCCTAAGCCCCACCGACCCCGCCTGAGAGACCCCCGGAGACTCCCCCCCCTTTTCCCACCGACCGACCCCGGTCAGCCTCCCCTCAATCGACGACGTCATGAGTTCCACCCCCACCCCTGCGGCCGCGTGGCCCGGAGTCATCCGCCGCTACGCCCGCTTCCTGCCGGTGACCGCCGAGACCCCCGTCGTCACCCTGCTGGAGGGCAACACGCCGCTCATCCCGGTGCCCAATCTCGTGGCGGCCATCGGCGGGAACTTCGACTTGCGCCTCAAGTACGAGGCCATGAACCCCACCTGCTCGTTCAAGGACCGGGGCATGACCATGGCCATCACCAAGGCCAAGGAGCGGGGTGCCACCACCGTCGTCTGCGCCAGCACGGGCAACACCTCGGCCAGCGCGGCCGCCTATGCCGCCCGGGCCAGCCTCAAGTGCGTGGTGCTGCTGCCCCAGGGCAAGATCGCCCACGGCAAAATGTCGCAGGCGCTGCTGTACGGGGCCACCACCGTGAGCATCGAGGGCAACTTCGACGACGCGCTCAACATCGTGCGCGAGCTGGGCCAGACCGGCCTCGTCGAGGTGGTCAACTCGGTGAACCCCGTGCGCATCGAGGGCCAGAAGACGGCGGCCTTCGAGATTTGCGACGCCCTGGGCGACGCGCCCGACTTCCATTTCCTGCCGGTGGGCAACGCCGGCAACATCACGGCCTATTGGCGCGGCTTCCGCGAGTACGCCGACGCGGGCCTCTCGGACACGTTGCCGCGCATGATGGGCTGGCAGGCCGCCGGGGCCGCACCGCTGGTGCTGGGTCACCCGGTCCCCAACCCCGAGACCGTCGCCACGGCCATCCGCATCGGCAACCCGGCCAGCTGGCAGGGCGCGGTGGATGCCGCCCGCGAGAGCCAGGGCTCCATCCGCTCCGTGACCGACGAGGAGATCCTGCACGCCTACAAGCTCCTGGCCCTCACCGAGGGCGTGATGGTCGAGCCCGCCTGCGCCGCCCCGCTGGCCGGCCTCATCAAGGCCGTGCGCCTGGGCGAGATCCCCGAGGGATCGCTGGTGACGGCCACCATGACCGGGCACGGCCTGAAGGATCCCGACACGGCCATCCGCGTGGCGGGCTTCGAGCCCATCCTGGCCAAGGCCACCCGCGAGGCCGTGATGGCCGCGGTCGGGCTTGCCTGACTTGGCCGTCCCGGCGTCGGCACCGCGGGCCTCCCGTGGTCCTTCCGTTCCCGCCGCAGGGGAGTAGGCAAGCGTCCCTGGGGATGGTTCACTCGCTCCGGTCCCGGGGTTGTCCCGGTTCCGTTTTCCGGTCGCGCCCCGGGTCCCCCATGTCCTCTCCCTCCCAACCCCTGCCCATCTCGGTCTACGTCGTCTCGGGTGCCGAGGTCCATCGTCTCGGAGCCGCCCTGGAGAGCGTCCGGGGCTGGACCGCCGAGACGGTCGTCGTGCTGCAGCAGGACGTGGCCGATGGGACCGAGGAACTGGCGGTCGCCCACGGCGCGCGGGTGGTGCGCGAACCCTGGAAGGGGTTCATCGCCCAGAAGGCCTCGGCCCTGGCCAAGACCTCCGCCGAGTGGACGCTCAACCTCGACGCCGACGAGGTGGTCGGTCCGGAACTCAGGGATGAGATCGCCCGTGCCATCACCATGGCCGACCCGGGCGTCGGGGCCTTCAGCTGTCCCAGGTGCACCCGTTTCCTCGGACGATGGATCCGCCACGGCGACTGGTACCCCGACCGGGTCGTCCGCTTGGCCCGCCGTGGCCGGGCCCGTTGGGGCGGCGAGGACCCGCACGCCCTGCTGCAGGTCGACGGTCGTGTCGCCCGACTCCGATCGGATCTGCTCCACTACAGCAACGAGAGCATCGACCGCCAGGTCGCCAAGATCGGCCCGTACAGCACGGCCTTCGTCCAGACGGCCCGGGCCGCGGGCCGGAGGGCCACGTGGATCGACCTGCTGGTGCGTCCGCGGTGGCGCTTCCTGCGGGGCTACGTGTTCAAGGGCGGCTTCCTCGACGGCCTTCCCGGCTACTACATCGCCTGGACCAACGCCTTCACCGTGGCCACCCGCTACGCCAAGCTGCGGGCCGTGGACGACGGCCTCGAGACGCTGCCTGGACAGGCTCCCAGGACCCCGCGCTGAGCCTCGGGGTCGATGTCCCTCTGGGGGGGCGGGTGCGCGCCGTGGCTCAGGCCGCCCTCGGGATCGGACGTCCTTGGGACGGGAAGATGAGCCCTCGGGCCGACTCGAGCTGGCCCGGGCTGCCCAGCAGCAGCAGACGGTCGCCCACGCGCAGTTCCTCGTCGGCGCCCGGGTTGACCAGGCTGCCGCCCTCGCGGTCGATCCCCACGATGCTCGCCCCGGTGAGGGTGCGAAGCTGCAGCTCGCGCAGGCGCCGCCCGATGGCCGGTGAACCCGGCCCGACCGGCAGCGTCTGCAGGTGCGCATCGCGCAGGAGGGCCGGAAGCTCCGGCGTCGGAGGCGGGGAGGTCCCCGGTCCATGCCCGGGTGCGGCAGGCGGCTCGGCCAGCGTGTCGGTCAGGGCATTCTGGGCCCTGGAATACAACCGCACGAAGGTGCGGCGCAGCACCCAGGCCAGCACCGCGGCCATCGCGGCCAGCACCGCCAGCGCGCGTCCCGAGGTCAGCAGCGTCGAGCTGAGCACCAGCACGTACAGCCCGAGGATCGCCGATCCCCCGATCGGGATCACCTGGGCCACGATGGCCCGGATCGCCGGGGCCCGCACGCCGGCCGACCGCTGCGTGACCTTGGTCTCGGCCAGCAGCAGGCCCAGCGCCCGCAGCTTGCCGAAGGTCGCCAGGAGCATGGGCAGCGACAGCACCACCGCGGCCAGCCAATACGCCGAGCGCATCCACGGCTCCGGGACCCCCGGCACGGGACCTGCCGGCCAGCGGGCCGCCACGAACGACACCACCACGAACACCACCGCGACGAGGGCGACGTTGAGCAGCATCTGCAGCGTCCACTTGCGCACGAAGCGGCTCACCCGGTCGGGATTGCGGCGGCCGAGCCGGCCCACCCAGTCGGTGTAGATCTGCAGGGTGTCGGTGAGCCACCTGGGCGCCGTCCGCTCGAACCGCGACGCCACCGAATCGCTGCCCCGGATGAGGTACGGGGTTGCCAGCGTGGTGAGCGCCGACACGGCCACGGCGATGGGGTAGAGGAACCTGCTGGTCACCCCGAGGTCCTGCCCCAGTGCGGCGATGATGAAGGAGAACTCCCCGATTTGGGCCAGCCCCATGCCCACCCGGAGGGAGGTGCGCGTGTCGTGGCCGGAGAGGAAGGTGCCAAAGGTGCAACTGGCGACCTGCCCGACCATGACCGCGACGCTGATCACCACGATGGGCTGCCAGTATTGCGCCAGCAGGGCGGGATCGATCATCAGGCCGATGGCCACGAAGAAGACCGCGCTGAACATGTCGCGCACCGGTTCCACCAGGGCCTCGATCCGGTGGATCTCGCGCGACTCGGCGATCACCGCCCCGATGAGGAAGGCCCCGAGGGCCACGCTGTAGCCGAGCTTGACCGCCAGCAGCGACACCCCGAAGCAAAGGCCCAGCACCGTGACCAGCAGCGTCTCCGGGCTTCGGAATCCCGCCACGTAGGACAGGAACCTCGGCACGACGAGCAGCCCGGCCACCAGCGTCGCCACGAGGAAGAGGGACAGCCGTCCGAGGGTCCTGCCCACCTCGCCCACGCTCAGGCCGCCGGTCGTGGCGATGCCCGAGAGCAGCGCGATCATGGCGATGGCGAGGATGTCCTCGATGATGAGCACCCCGAAGATGAGCTGGGCGAAGGGTTCCTTCGATTTCCCCAGTTCCGCCAGGGCCTTGACGATGATGGTCGTGGACGAGATCGACAGCATCGCCCCGAGGAAGAGGCTGTCCATGGGGCTCCAGCGGAAGAGTTGGCCCACTTCGTAGCCCACCCAGCCCATGGTCAGGACGATGACCGAGGCCGTGATGAAGGCGGTCCGCCCGACCTGGCGCAGCTTCTTCAGGCTGAACTCGAGGCCGAGCGAGAACATCAGCAGCATCACGCCCAGCTCGGCCAGCGTGTGGATCGTCGCCTCGTCGCGGATCAGGGGGAAGGGCGGCGTGTGCGGCCCGATGATCACCCCCGCCGCGATGTAGCCCAGCACGACGGGCTGGCGCAACCGGCGGAAGAGCACCGTGACCAGGCCGGCCACGAGCATCACCACCGCCAGGTCCTGCAGGAAGGTCGCCGAATGCATGAGGTTGAAGGTGCGGTGCCGGAATGGTCGATTGCCGATTCAAGCCACGGGAACCGGAGCCTCGAGTATGAACTCGAAACCCGGGGTCGGCAAACCTGGGAGGCAATGTTCCCAACCAGCCGGTCGAGGTCCGCGTCGACCGAACGCGGTTCCCGGGGCCAGAGGGTCGGCGCTGACCGTATCGACTTGCCCCGGCGCCTGCCGGTCCGATCAGGCTCGACGGCCTGCGTCCTTTGGACTAGCGAGTGAGGACGGCAACCACTCGGACGACCCATCCGGCGCTCCCGATCGCATGGGTCGCTTCGATGGCCCCCGACGATCCCATGAATCCCGATGCCTTCCGTGCGATCGGCCTCCTGGTCACGCTCGCCTGGTCCATGCCCTGCCTGGCCACTCCCCCCGGCGTTCCCCCCTCCGGTGCCAAGCCTCCCGCTGCCGGGGCACCGGCCGCCGCCGGCGGGATCAATGTGGCGGGATCGTGGCCCGGGGAGGCTCGTGGCGTCGGGCCACCACGAGGAGCTGCTCGCTGAAGAGCATCGAAGGGTCCGAGAGCCACCGGTTGAGCGAGCGCTCGGTCTCGCGCAGCACGGGGTTGCGCCGGGCGTCCTTGTCCACGGTGAGGCGGCACGACAGCCAGACCAGCGGCCACAGCGGCGAAAGCAGCACCGACTTGAGTTTCAGCTGGGTGAGGCCCAGCCGGAGGATCCGGAACCCCTCCCAGCCGAGCGCGGCGTGCAGCAGCGGGAAATCCACGGGCCCGATGTGGAAGGCGTACCGGTCGGCCGCCGTCTGGTCCCAGCCGACACGTCGGCGGATGAGCTTGTGCTTGCCGGTGAGGAAAAACTGCAGCCGCGAATGCAGGCGTTGCAGGTTCGGGGTGCTGAAGACGAAGTGTCCGCCCGGACGGACCACCCGCGAGACCTCGGCGAGGATGTGGAAATGCGAGTCGAGGTGCTCGAGCACCTCGGTCAACAGCACCAGGTCGAACGATCCGTCCGGGAAGGGCAGGCGCTGCTGCAGGTCCACGCCACGGGTGATCGGCAGCGCGGCGAGGCGGGCCCGGTCCTCGACGATGTAGTCGTCGTCGCGGAAGTGCGTTCCCCGGACTCGGCACCCGTCGGCCGCCAGCCGCGACAGCACCTCACCCTCCCCGCAGCTCAGGTCCAGCACGGAGAGGTCGGGATAGCCCTCGAGGCGGCGGACCGTCGTCGCGGAAGTGCGTTCCCCGGACTCGGCACCCGTCGGCCGCCAACCGCGACAGCACCTCACCCTCCCCGCAGCTCAGGTCCAGCACGGAGAGGTCGGGATAGCCCTCGAGGCGGCGGACCTCCCGCACCACGGCGTCGACGATGAAGGCTTGCGGCATCGACTCCATGAAGCCGGTCCGGGGCCGTGGTCGGCAATCCGGAAACACCGCCGGAGGATCCGCTTGGCGAGGGCGGCAATCCCAACCCCTGCGACCGGCCGTGGCCCTCCGGTCCTTCCGACAGGTCGTTTGCGTGGACGTCCCCGTCCGGGCAACCTGTCCCCGTGAAGCCCCCGTCCAGGATACCATCGAACGTGGCCGCAGGGTCGTTTGTCGCCGCCACCTGGCCGCTGCGTGCGCTCCTGGGCCTGCTGGGCCTGCTGGCGATGATCCCGGGCTGCACCTCCGGGCCCGGCATGGCCGCGTCGGAGGCCGAGGAGGCCGACTGGGCGCGTTGGCGGGCCGTGCGCCTCGAGTCGGTGGCGGGCACCGATGGATGGGCCAGCCTCGTCGGCCTGCACTGGTTGCCCGAGGGGGCCTCGACCAGCGGGTCGCGGCCGGATCAGGCGCTGGTCTTCCCGGCCGGCCGTGCGCCCGGGGTGGTCGGGGTGTGGCACCGCCGCGGTGGCGAGGTGCGCTTCGAGCCGTCGCCCGGCGTCCCGGTGCTCCGGAATGGGCAACCCTTCGACGGCGGCCCGGTGGCCACGGACGCCCGGGGTGCCCGTCCCGACACGCTCTCGGTGGGCGGTCTGCGCATCTCGGTGATCGACCGCGACGGACGGCTGGGCCTGCGCGTGCGCGATTCCCTGGCGCCGACCCGCACGGGCTTCACCGGCCTGCCGTGCTTCGGATGGTCCCGGCGCTGGGTCGTGCCCGCCCGGCTCGAGCCCGCCGCCCCGGGCGCGACCCTGGGGCTGGCCACGGTCATCGGCACCCGGGAGAGCCTGCCCCTGGCGGGCACCCTGGTCTTTGAGCTGGAGGGTGCCACCCACCGGCTCCAGGCGGCCGTCGACACCGAGACGGACGACCTGTTCGTGCTCTTCGGCGACACGACCAACGGGCGCGGAACCTACGCGGCCGGCCGCTTCCTGCATGCGCCCAAGCCGGACGGTTCCGATTGGACGACCCTCGATTTCAATCGCGCCTACAACCCGCCCTGCGCCTTCACGCCCTTCGCCACCTGCCCGCGCACCCCGCCCGGAAACCACCTGCCCCTCGCCGTGCGGGCCGGCGAGCGGCGGTACCGGCACCCCGCCGGTCACTGAGGCCATCCCCCCACCCGCCCTGGGGACCGGAATCCGTTTGTCACATGATCGTAACTCCGGAGCCCTAAGTTCGTGACACGCAATCCCAAACGTCGGCCCGTGTCCGGTCCAAAATGGACCCGACCCCGATGTCCATGCGCCGATCCCTCTCCTGCCGAGTCCTGCTGGCCGCCGCCCTGGTTGTGGCGGGTCCCTCGTTCTCCACCGAGGCCTCCAACCCGGCCCTGCTGAAGCTGCTCAAGGTCCTCAAGGATCGCGGCACCCTGACGGCCCAGGAGTACGACGACCTGGTCGCCGCCGCACAGGCGGAATCGGGGCCGGCGCCCTCCGTCACGGCCACGGCCACGGTGGCGCCGCCGTCACCCGCGACACCCGTCCCGGCTCCCGCCGTCCAGCCCTCGTCCGCCAAGCCGGTCGAGACCGCTGCCGCGCCGACGTCGTCCTCGTCGCCCTCATCCCCGGCCAGGCCTGCCGACAAGTCCGCCGAGAAGCCCAAGGCGCCGAAATGGTACGACCAGCTCAACCTGCGCGGGTACACCCAGTTCCGCTACCACTCCATCCTGGACCGCGACGGGGCTGAGCTGAACGTGCCCAACGACCGGTCGGTGGCCGAGAACAACACCTTCTTCATCCGCCGTGGCCGCATCATCCTCAGCGGCGATGTCTCCGAGCACCTCGGCCTGTACGTGCAGCCCGACCTCAACGCCTCCCCGGGCAGCGGCGATTTCTCCGTCCAGTTGCGTGACCTGTACGGCGACGTGTATCTCGACAAGGCCAAGGAATACCGGGTGCGGATCGGCCAGTCCAAGGTGCCCTTCGGCTGGTCGAACATGCAGTCCTCGGGCAATCGCGGACCGCTGGAGCGGGTCGATGCCATCAATTCGGCGGCCGAGGGCGAGCGCGACCTCGGAGCGTTCTTCTACTGGGCGCCCGACGAGATCCGCAAGCGGTACGCCGAACTCATCAAGCTGGGTCTCAAGGGCTCGGGCGACTATGGCGTGGTCGGGTTCGGCGCCTACTCCGGCCAGGGACTCAACAAGCTGGACCTCAACGACACGCCCCACGTCATCGCCCGGGTGAGCTATCCGTTCCAGTTCTCCAACGGCCAGTTCTTCGAGGCCGGGGTGCAGGCGTATTCCGGACGGTTCGTCTCGGGCACGCAGGCCATCACGGTGGGTGGCAGCTCCTTCATCCCGTCGACGCGGGTCGGCGGCATCACCGACGAGCGCGTCGGCCTGAGCGCCCTGGCAGACGGTCCATCGGCGCCGAGACCCTGCACGGCGGCTATGTGCAGCTGGCCTACAAGGACCAGAACAAGCTGGGCCACTGGTATCCGTTCGCCCGCTGGCAGTACTATTCCGGCGGCCGCAAGTTCGCGGTGAACGCCCCGCATTCGCTGGTCAACGAGCTGGATTTCGGCATCGAATGGTCGCCTTGGACCCCGGTGGAGTTCACCCTGCAATACACGCACACCTTCGACCGCACCAACACCCGCCTGGCGCCCTACAACGACACCACCTCCGCCGACCGCATCAGCCTCCAGGCCCAGATCAACTATTGAGGATCGCACCGGGTCCTGATTGTCACCGGATCGTCACCCTCCTGTAATCTCCACGAAACCCTCCAACCCTTCCATCACACCATGTTCTCACTCCAACGACTCATCGGCGGCGGCGACGTCTTCTTCGACCTGCTGGAGCGCAGCGCGGCCGAGGCCCAGGAAAGCGTCCACCTGCTGGCCAAGACCCTCGCCAGCCCCGGCGCGGCCGCCCTCGACTCGTCGGCGCTGGTCCGCCGCAAGGAGGAACG
>Ga0194123_10002033_pt1 | contig 27788 bp, 31 predicted proteins | sample TA2MahsurfametaG_5_FD_155479 | JGI IMG/M metagenome (GOLD analysis project Ga0194123, IMG submission 155479) | Freshwater microbial communities from Lake Tanganyika, Tanzania - TA2015023 Mahale A surface | ecosystem: Environmental > Aquatic > Freshwater > Lake | place: Tanzania: Lake Tanganyika... | reverse complement strand
ATGGGTGAGGTGGTGGAATGGGTGGTGGAGGTGGCATGGGTGGAGGTGGTGTAAGTTTTGGAGGAGGTGGAAGTTTTGGAGGTGGTGGAATGGGTGGAGGTGGAATGGGTGGAGGTAGACCAAGTGGTGGAGGTTGGGATGGAAGAAGGTCTGGAGGAGATGGAGGACATATGCCAAGACCCCAAAGACCGGATAATGATCATGAAGATGGAGGTTGGAATAGAAGAAGAAAGTGGGATAACAATAATAATAATAATATAGTTATTGGAGGAGGAGGAGATTGGAACAATGGTTGGAACAATGGTTGGGGTTATAATGGATGGGGTTACAATGGGTATCCAGGGTATTGGAATGGATATTATCCTCCAATTGTAGTATATGGAGATAATGGATATGGAAATAACAATAATAATACAAAACCGACTGAAGAAGCAAGAGAAAGTCCGAGGGAAATAAATTATCAACAGAGTCAGTCATCACAGATGAATATGAATTATATGATGGTTTTGATTGCATTAGTTGTAATTATTTTATTGTTTGTAGTGTTTATGTTTGCAAGAAAAAAATAATATTTTTTAATTTATGGATAGACGTAGATTAAAAAGAATATTTGATAAGATTGGAAATGATAATATATTTACGATTGAGGCGTATATATGTGAATCAGAATTCCATAGACAAAATATAAATCCATACTTTTTATATTTTACTGAATTACCAATTGATAAGATAATACTTGATTCCATATTAGAAATTAATAAATTGGAATTAGTTTTATATGCAGATCCAGATCCTAAATTGGGAATGGAATATGGAGATATAGGGATTAAAGTAAAGCCTTTAAAAATGTTAAAGAAAAAAGTGGAAATGGGAGAAGAAGTGAAGAAGAAAATAGATGAATTGAGAGTGATAAAGGAAAAATGGGAAATAAAACAAATAAAGAATGCAGTAGAAATTACATTAAATGGATTCAAAAAGATGAAAAATTTTATAAAAAATAATAAAAAAATAAATGAATCCAATTTGGAAGGAATTTTTTATCAAGAATTAATTAATAATAATTGCGTATATGCATATCCACCAATAATTGGTTCCGGTAAAAATGCAGCATATATTCATTACAATTTAAATAATAAAAATATATTAACTAAAGATTTGATATTGATGGATTGTGGTGCAAAGAATCAATTTGGGTATTGTGCGGATATAACTGAGACTGTTTTACCAAAAAATCCTACAAAATATCAGAGAATTGTTTATAGAATAGTTGAGAAGGCATTTGAAAATTGTTATAATAGTTTAAGGACAAGAAATGTGAGTATAAAAGATTTGGATAATATATGTAAAAAAACATTTATGGAGATGTTTGGAGAATTAAAATTAAAAAACAACAAAAAATGGAATGATTTTTTGGATAGTGAAGAAAGTTTAAAAATTTTATATCCACATTTTATTGGACATCAAGTTGGATTGGATGTTCATGATCCATCAAGTATAAAATTAGGTAGAAATATGGTTTTTACAATAGAACCGGGATTATATTTTCCAGAGAATTATAAAATAATACCGAAAGAATATAGACAAGTTGGAGGAGTAAGAATAGAAAGAATGATTTTGATGGGAACAAAGCCGGAAATAATGTGTTAATCATTTGGAGTATTTTTAAATAAGTTTACTGTTTTTTTTGTTTCAATAACTAATTTTTTAATTTTTTCATCATCTAAATCGAAAAATTCTGGAGTATTTTTTTTAGTTTTTAAATAATATCCAACATCTGAATCATCATCATCCATTTCAAAAATAACATTATGATTAGACTTCTTTTCCAATCCTTTCTTTATAAAAGTTAATAAATCATAATTGTAAAATGAATTCTTATATAAAATTTTAAATGCATCTATGTGTTTCTCATTATAATCTTCCATTATTTTTATTGTATTTTTAGTTATAAAAATTCTATCCGTTGATAATTCTTCATCTATTATAACCAAATCAATATCAGATTTTAAATATTTTTTCAATGGTTCCCATTCTATTTTTTTCAAAATATATTGAGAAAATAATTTTGGTATTCCTTCATTTTTTACTTCTATTGTTATCAAGACTAACATATTATTTCTAAGATTTTTATTTTGCAGAAAAATCATACTTCATAAACATGTAATGATTCTTTAGTATATTCATCAGGTAATTTCTGAAATATATTTACATTATTTATTGTTCCATTTTTCATTAAGAAATTTTTGAAATCTTTAAAATGTTCCATATTACCAAATATTGGAGATTTGAAGTTAAGTTTATCAATGAATGATTTTGGGATAACTGGGAATATACATTCAATAAAGTAGTTGAAAAGGTTATTTGTATTTGCTTCATAATAGTCAAGTTTACCGTTATTACGGTTAATAATGAATGATTTTGCTAAAATATAAAGTTCTTTATTTTTATTTTTTTTGATATCTTCGTTTATATAGTTTACATATCTTTTTGGAAATATGGAACCAACACTTACTAGAAAAAGATGTTTATTAATTGAGGATGACATATTAGAGAGAATTATTAATTTTTGAATTTCAGAATAATTTGGAGCTTTAACGATTTTATTTTTTGGACTAATAATTTTTATTTTGAATAAATGATCATGCCTTTTTAAAATATCTTCGAAAACATCAATTGATTGGTTATAATAAAATATTATTTCATAAGATTCTCCAATGCAATTTTTAATTATTTTTTCGATAGTTTCTTGAATATCGATAAGTCTTACATTATTATATTTGAAAATGATAATGGAATTTTCAGGTTCCATAAACATTCTTTTTCTGGAAATTTCACTTATAAGGAAAACATCATCGTGAACATTTTGGTAATAAAATCTTTTATCAATTTCATTATTACATATACTTGTTGTAAAAGTTTTTTTATTTTCCTCTTTAACATTTAAATCAATTTTTTTTGTGATAACTATTGGATCTTTTCTGTTCATAACAATTTTAGTGTCATCATTTGTTGGAATATATATAGATTTAAGTTTTTTAAGAATTTTTTCTCTATATTCAGAGAATAAGTCTAGAGTTCCACAATTTTCACTTAGAAGATTAGAAAAGACACTATTAAAAAATCTAGAATAACATTCTTCACTATCACAAGTTGTTTCAAACTCTCTTTCAGATTTAGCATTAATAATTATTTTTTCAATCATTTCTACTATAAATCTTTGGTTCTCATCATTTTTTTGTTCATATAATCCTAGTATTAATAATTTTCTATAATGGTCAAAATGATATTTTTTTTTGAATCCAAACATTTCAATGAATTGTTTATCATTTATATCATTGATATTTATTGTAGTCAAATCATTAATAATAATTTCCTTAATATTATTCGTTACATTTTTCAAAGTAAAATTATAACTATTTGTCCAGATAAATAAATCAATATCTGAATTATTTTGGATTGGAATTCTACAACGATGAATATTATTTTCGATTAATAGACATTTATGGGTGGTTTGTTTTTTATCGATTGACCAAAATATTTCATTGTCACATTCTAAAATAAAATCACAAATAAAGTTTTTTTGTATTTTATTACTTAAAACCACATGAAATCCTAATATATCTTGATTAATTTCAACTTCAGTTATTTTTTCATTAATCTCATTTGTGCTATTTAAATTTATAAGAATGTTTACCAATATTTTTTTTAACTTCATTTCTATATATTATTCTTTTATTTTTATATTATTTTCGCAAATTTTATAACAATGGATATGGTTGAACACTTGGAACTGGATATGATTGATAAAACGTTTGCGGCCACATATATGGTTCTCTATATAAATCTTTTCGATATGCATCGAGTGGGTTACTACCTGTGCTTAAATAGCCAAAAGGCAAAGTCATATAATCTTGCCAATTTTCTTGTTGTATGTTAAAAAGGTAATATAAGTTTGATAAGAAAAGGAAAATAATCATAATAAATAATATAAATACAGTCCAAAAAAGAGGAGTCATTTTTATATTAAATGAAGAAATAAAATATGTTATAATAGTATATAAATGAGATTTAATTTCCTTGTTATCTTATTATCTATTATTGTATTCTCCTTTGGCATAGGTGTTGCTGTTTATTTTATAATTGAAGCATTACACCCCCGTAAAAAAATATCATTTAGATGCGACCAACTCAGATGGGGATGTTGTCCAGATAATTTAACTCCTAAATATGATCAAATGGGAACTAATTGCATATTAAGCAGTTAAATTAACAATATATTGATAATTTCCTTTTTCTTCTATATCAAATGTGCCGAAAAATAGAGTAGTAATCATTTCTTTAAAACCACTGAATCCCCACATTCTATGATCAAAATTATTTATCAATAATGAAATTTTTTCTCTAAATTGTGATAAAACAATTTCATTTGTGTCTGCTAAATGGAAAACAGATAAAAATTGTTCATCTATCGTTTTATGGACATCTGAATGCATGGCAGTAATATCATATATTTTTTTCTTTTTACCAGTGGAACTGATAATACGAAAATAATTTCTATATTTATTTTTTATAGTTGATTCAAGATTTTCAGTTTGATATTTTTTCTTTATACGATGTTTTAATGTGCTCATATTTAAATGTTTTTCGTTATTCATAATTTCAAATATTATATCTGCCAAATGATCTCCTGTTTTTTTAGTATTATTTTCTTCATCATCCATATTTGCTTCAAATACATTATCAACCTCAATTTGTTCTGTTTCAGGAATAATTTCCTGTTCGTGAATAATTTCTTGTTCCTCTTTTTTATCTTCCTCAAAATGAAGAAGAGATATGTTTATAAATTTGTCTGAAATATTTTTCAACATTTCACTACAATTATTATATCCAAATGTAACCAACGTTTTTCCAAATAATTTTATTTTTCTTGCTGCAGTTGCATAATCAACATCATTTGATACCAATATATATGTATCAACCGTCTGTTTAAAATATAAAATATCATAAATATCATCAATCAATTTTATATCTACTGAATTTTTCCTAGGGATTTTAGGACAATGAATTGGTTCTAATGCATAAGATATAATATACTGTTTCCAATTCTCAGTTGCAGGTGATGTCCAGTCTGCATAAATCCTTGTTACTATAATTCGCCCCATATTTTTTATTTCAGTCATAATATAAGGCAAATCAGCATGACTAATATTCTCTGAATCTATAAAAATACCAATATTATTCATATATGAATAATATAATAATTAATTATTTCTAAAAAAAACCACGAATCCATTTTACCAAATTTTTAATTTTTACTCCAATACTTATTGGCCGATTTGTTTGTTGATATACTCTTATAATTTCATCATAACGATTCAATAAAATTAAATCACTCTCCAAATATAAATCATCATTGTAATCAATTCTTCCAATTCCTTCAGTTGAAAAATATCCGATTCTATCTCCAACCCATTTTCTAATATCTTTCACTTTCATTTTCTCAAAAAAATCTGCATCAATAATTGTCGGTCTATCAATCATTCTATCCACTGCAATCTTTCTAAATATTTTCTTTTCAAATAAATTACTATAATTCTTCGTTATCACAAATCCAATACAATAAGTATTAAATACCAATCCTGGAATATCAATATTAATATCTTTACCATACACTTCGAATGCAAATTTCTCCCAACTATCAAAATCCATCAATGCAATATGTGCTTGTGTATTTCTACTTAAATTGATTCTGTAAAAAATAACTCTCTTATCCACTATATAATCTCGTAATTTCACTTCAATCTTTTCATTATTTCTCTGATAAATTCCCATTAATTTCAAAAAATCTTCTTCCAGATTAAAATATTCCTCAATACTTTTTCTTTGTCCACCTGTTCCATAAAATTTCGCACGTTTTCTCAAATTAAATATTACATCAGATGAAACATTAGTTATTCTCTTAATTTCGGAATTCTTAAATTCATATCCATATTTCACATAACAACTTCTTTCTTTTTGTCCTGTGAAAAATTCATATTTTTCATTGACATAGACAAATCTAAAATCAGAAAATTTCTTATTCGCACTTATTCCCAAATTAGAATATTCCTGATTCAATGCACAATGAAGAAAAAATTTTCCGAGAGCAATCGATTTTTTGGGAACATCAGTCTCATTTAATCCATTGAATCTAAATTCAGGATCAGACAAATTTTTGCTATAATTTTCTTCATCACCTAAATTCACAATAGCAAAAATTGGCTTCTCAATCAATCTTTCAATTGCAGTCTTTCTAAGACTTGGTTTATAAAACTTCAAATCACTTATTTTTCCAGTAAATTTGACTCCTGCATATAAAGTATTATATGTCTTTGAATCTCTTATATAAGCAAAACAATAAGCAGTAAATTTAGAATCGCTTTTGTTTTTAGGATAAATCCATGAAAATGATACCGGTATATCTTCCATTTTTTTATATAAAATAATAAAGTATTCTTTAAACCAGTTAAAATATTTTTGTTTTTTTACCTTTATCGAAAATTAATAAAAATGCAATTCTCTTCCGATTATTCTCCCCAAATGCTTTAGAAATTCCTGTATCTACTCTCCATAATTTTCCATTACCTAATTCATTAATTTTTTTCTGGACAGTATGTCCAACAACCATATGTTTTGCTTTTAAATTATTAAGTGTTTTATTTAACATTTCATTATCTACTGTAGAATTTCCAAACTCACGATTAGTAAGAATACCTAAATCACCTGATAAAATTTCATAGAAAATATCTTCTTCATTTTTATCCATTTTTTTATTAAGATATTTAAGGAGAAGAAGATTCATGTCATCGATTTTAAGATTTTTAGAAATTTGAGGTAATATTCCAGCGTGACAAAAAACCCAATCATCTATTTTAACTGCTAAGTAACATTTTTTTGCAAATTCTTTAAAAGTTGTGTTAAAATATTTTAATCTTCCATTATATCCTCCCATTTCATTTATGCCCTTTGTTCCACTATAAGTAAAATTTCCTTTTATGTTCATAAATTCGTGATTACCAAGTAAAACTATTATTTCTCCATCTTTTTCTTTTGCTTGTTTCATTAATCTTTCTATTAATTTTATTACATTAATATCACTATCTCCTGTCCACTTCCCTGATCTACTTTTTCCATCTACTAAATCACCAATAAAAATAAGAAATGTTTTTCTTCCAGTCCAATTAATATCATCGTCAATCATTCCGGCTTTTTTAAGTAATTTAATAAGTGAATTATAATCGGCATGGACATCACCTATAACACATATTTTATCGGGCATTTTAAATATTCCTAAATTTTTATTATTTGGCATAAATTAAAATAGATTTAAAAGTTTTTTTATTTTAAAAATAAATATGAATCAGATTAGAAGATATAATTTAAATGTTTCTTTTAGGGAAGAAACAAGAAAAATTTCAGTAAATGAGATAATTCGAATTAGTGAGGTCATCAAACGAATGGTTAATATATTTGATTTAAATTTGAATGAGATAGCTGGTATTTATTTTCATTTTTATGACGCAAATGTTTATCTAGGAGAGAGTGATGAAAATTGTTTTAGCAAAACATTTGCAGATTTTATAGATGAATATGATGAAGATGAAAATCGTGTATTTATTATTGAATCTATTTATGATTCAACTCGTTCAACTTCTTCAATTGAGTTGTTTCGACAGAAATATAATTTATTCAATAGTAGTAATCAAAACTGTTATTATCATAGACCAATTTTTAATATAACAAATAATTACAATGTTTCTCCTTCAAATAATTTATCTAACAATGATACATATGATTTTTATCAACCAAGAAATAGAAATGATCAAGCAAATAGAAATGATCAAGCAAATATAAATGAGCAAACAAATAGGAATGATCAAGTAAATGATCAATCAAATTTTACTAGTAATACATTTAGAAATGATAACAATTATCAACAAAATGAGAATCCATATAGATATTCAAATGAAACTACGGGAAGTTATTCACAAAATCCATTATCTTTTTTTCAGGTTTTTGCGAATAATATGCAGCCTAGTCAGACTTATAGTGCAAGTATGAGAAATTATGGAAATATACTTCAATCATTAGGTGCGTTATTTAATCAGAATGGAGAAGACAATATTGTATTAACTCAAGCACAAGTAGACAGTTTACCAGTAGGTGAATATCACATATTAAGAAATGAAGGATTAATATTACCTGATTGCACTCATTGTAATATAACTTTGGAGGAATTTACTCCACATACTCGTGTAATTGCATTACCATGTAGACACGCTTTTACAGAGACAGCTATTAAATATTGGTTATTAAGAAACAGTAATAGGTGTCCTGTTTGTAGAGGAGAAGTAAATTAAAAATATAATAATAAATAAATGAGAATAGCATTATTATTTTGGGGTTTAACAAGAGGATTGAAGCATACTATTGAAAGTATAAGAAAAAATGTAATAATGCCTTTGAAAAATGGCGGTTATGAAGTAGATGTTTTTTTGCATACTTATTATTTTAATGGATTATATAGTAATGTGAGACATAAGGTAAGGAATGTAAAATTGGATTTTGATGAATATAAGATGTTAAATCCGAAGTATTATATCGTAGAAAATCAAGACGTAGTAAAAAAGAGGATAAATTTGCAGAAATATAGAAAAAGACCTGATCATTTTAAGAATAATTATCAGAGTAATGATTATCATATTTTGGCTTTATATTCTCAACAACAAGTAACAAGATTATTTGATAGATTCAAGGATGATTATAGTTATTGTTTTTATTTAAGACCTGATGTATTATTTATGCATAGGTTTGATATAAAATGGTTACAAATGATAAAAGAGAATCGTATGGTTGTTCCAGGATGGAAACATTATAAACATAAAAAGGAATATGCTGAGAATAATAGGATGTGTATATGTCATCCAAAAGATGCATATAAATATGGAGATATATTAAAATTTTTGTTGCCTTATTCTACAATGGAAAGTATAGTAGCTGAATTTTTTTTGGGTTTTATATTGAATTTGTATTATAAGATTGAGATAAGGAGGATAGGATATACATTTAAGAGGGTATTACCGGATGGTAGAATAAATGAGATGGACGCAAGAATGAGATAAAAAATTATATTTTTAATTTTATGAGATTAAAAATAGCTTTATTATTTTTTGGATTGACAAGAGGATTAAAACATACCTTTAATAGTTTTAAGGAGAATTTATTAGATATTTTGGAAAAGGAGTATGACGTAGATATTTATATGCATACTTATAAATTTGATGGAGATTATAACAATGTAAGACATGGAGTAGACAATTATAAATTGGATTTTGAAGAATATACTATATTGAATCCAAAATATATTAAGATAGATGATCAAAATAAAGTTGCAAGAAAGTTGAATCTGGAAATGTATAGAAATCAACCAGATATTTTTAAGAATAATTATCAGAGTAATAATAATTATATACTTTCATTATATTCTATAAATGAAGTGACAAAACTGGTGAAGAAAAATGGAAAATATAAATATTGTTTTTATTTGAGACCAGATGTAACATTTATGAATCAATTTAAATTAGATTGGTTAAAATTTCTGGATAAACCAAATTCGATATTAATCCCAAATTGGGATTGTTTTGAAAATAAGAATAAAAATAATTTGAATAATAGATTTTCAGTAATAAAAATGGAGGATATAGATAAATATGGATTCTTACTTAAATTTTTACTGGAATATTCAGAGAAAAAGAGTATAATGGCGGAAGAATTTTTAGGTGCAATGTTAATAGAAAAGTATAATATGTATGTTAAAAAGATAAATTTCAGATTTGCTAGAACTTTACCAGATGGAAATATATTATGGAGAGATAGTGATATATTTAATAAAAAATGACAGCGTTTTTCAAAAAAATGTAATAAAAAGTGATTAAAAATAAAGTAGATTATATGGTATATAAATGACTTGTAATTTTATTTTAAAAAATGGAAAAAGATGTTCCAATGACAAATTGGAAGAATCAGATTTTTGTCATTTAGAAAATCATTATATTGATATAGAATTATACAATAATGTAAAACAATTACGATTGGAAAAATTTATGATTGATAGGGAGAATTCATTTGATTATTTTTTGAGAGAAGTTGAAGGAGATGGTGCCTGTTTATTTAGATGTTTAAGTAATGCAATATTTATTCATTCCGGAAAAGATTTGCGAATTCTTATTGAAAAATTCGAAAAAACTGGATATTTCAAAATGGACAATTTTCTTAAAGATTATATAGATCTAGCTGATTGTTTTACAGCACCAGACTATTTATTAGACAATGATATTGAAGAACAAATTGCTCGCGGATTACAGAAATTAATATTGGAGTATGTGAAGAAAAATGCGAAAATTAAATTTATGATGGATATGACATTGGAAGAACTAATCACTTTATGCCACGAAATAAATTTAGAGACTTATATGAAGAATTATGAGATTTTTGCAGGAGAAAAAAATTTTATAGTTGAAACAGTTGAGAAAAAAGGAAAAACATCTTTTAAAAAGGTAAATATTGATTCAAGATGGGGTGGAATACCGGAAATAAAGATATTCTGCATTTTATTTAATTTCAATATAGAAATCTATGTGCCAGAATATTTTGATAGAAAACTTTTAAAATCTAAAAATGCATACAAAATAAATGACTCAACATTTTATAGACAAATAGATAAAATTGATTCATTGTTAGATGAAGCAATTAATTTTAAATTATTATTAAGATATTTTAAACAAGGAGCACATTATGATTTTCTAGAAATGAAATGAATTATAAAAAATGAAAAAAAATAACTTAAAATTAATTTAATAATAAGTGAAAACAATGGAATATGAAGTTTATTTGAATGATGAAGATAATGTTTTTCACCAATTACGCGGGCATTATTTGAGATTGAATAGAGATATGCACTTTGATTTTGATACATTTAAGAAGCCGGAGAAGGAAAAAAAAGTTGTGGATACACCTGATAAGAAGAATATACAGGTATCTATATTGGAGGCAAGAATCCAGAAGATGCAATATATGAAGATGAGGAGGAAGGGAGTAGCTTTAGATGAGGAGAATGTTCAGAATGATTTACAGAGTATAAATTCGCAAGGATATTATTCTTTAGATCATTTATGGGAAAAGTTGAAAGAGAACGATGATATAAATGGTGATGAAGAGAAACAAATGAAGTATTGGAGACAATTAACATATGAGGAAAAGCAGGAAAAGTTGATATTATATTGTGATAAATTCAAGGAATTAATGGAAATGGAAGTATGGAAAGAAATGAAAGAAAGTTTGATGGAAAACTTGAAAGAAGGATTAATAACGTCAAATAATGTTGTTTGGCACAAAGGAACACAAAAGATAATGGAAATAAGTGGTTTTGTGATAAATCCAACTGGTTTTTATTGGAATTGATCATTTGTAGACAAATATATTTTCTAAGTTAAGATAAATGTATTATATAATAATAATTTTGACTTTACTTATAATTTTATCGCTTGTTGCATTTTTTGGAAGAGAAAATATAAATGAGAAGTATAAATCACCTACAACTTTACCTCCTAATTATACTAAATATAATACACAATTAACCCATATTAGTAATGATCCAACTGGTGAGCCATTAGCATTTGATCCAGACAAAAATAATTTCAATTATACACAGTTATATTATGCATTTTTAATACAGATGTTTAAGACGATGTCAATGTATAAGAAAGCATATGATAAAAAATTAGTGAAATATTATGCAAAAAATACAGTAGATTATCATGCGATGGATGCATTGACATTGATGATGAAACCAGTTTTATTAAAGATGACAGAATTATCAAGGGGTAGATCTGATTGGTGGATACAGGGTTTTGAGAGTTGGAAGATTTATCAAGTTGTTAATTCTCCATTAAAAATAAATGAGATAGAATTATTTATATATGATAGGGTAAATTGGACTGGTTTAAGAATTTTAATAGAAATAGTTGAATTACCTAAAAAAGAGGCGATTGGAAAATATGAATGTAGAAATGTAAATAATCCTAATATGGAAACTGTTGCTTCATTAACCACTCCTGAATTTCCAACATATCCGATTGGTATACCTAGTGATGATCAATTAATACCTTTACCAACTGAAGTTATTATATCTGGTAAAGATGTTGAAAACGAGAATGGGGTGAATTTTCCGATTCCTTGTCCATTTGAGAAGATATGGGTTAATTGGATAGAAATAGTTAATTCCAATTTAGTTTTAAATGCCTTTGAGGAATATCCAGACAAACAATTATCAGGGATTGATAGAATACCTTTTGATTATACAAAATATACACCACCTGATGGTAAACAGAATCCATATCAATGGCCAGCACAAGCGACAAATCAATGGCCAACATTAAATACACAACCAAAAGGAATAAAAAATTGGGCAGCAACACCAGAGCCATTTGTATGGTATTCAGATGGAACTATACCAAAAGTTTATCCAACTAGAGAATCACCTGGATTAAGACATGATTTAGTGCAGACGCCATTGACTGCTTCACTGGATCCAAGTATGTTTAATTATCCAAGAGGACAGACAGACTATACTTGGATGTTTTCGAATACCGCAATTATACCAAGTCAGATGTATCACAGTGTATAATTTGTGTTTATATTATTTAAAAAAAATATTTTATATAATTTATATGAATATGATAAGTTATATTTCATCTTATTTTTACAATGAAAAACCGAAAGAAGAAAAAAGTAATAATTGGCAAGACCTATCTACACAGTCAATAGGAGAAGATTGGTTTATAAGATTTAATTCACACTGATACTGATGGTAAATTACGATTGATTCGTATATATTCTTGAGTAATTTGATTTTTTATTTCTTCTTGTATTTTTGTTAGGTCTTCTTGAGCTTTTTGAATTTGTTCTGGGGATAAATTTAGTATTTGATTTGGTTCTGTATTTAATCCAAGAGATCTTTCTTGGACATCGGTTATTTGTTCATCTTTTTTTTCTATTTTTCTAACAGTTTCCATATCAGTTTTATGATATTCATCAAATATGTCTTCAATATTTTCCATAAATATTGTAAAAAGGTCTTTATGTTTTATTTTTTCATTATTTTTTTGTAAATCATATTTTTTGCATAATAATACAAAACACCATCCTTCATTCTTTAATTTGTGATATGTATTTTTCAATAAATAATACCTATTATCTACCTTGAAAATCTGATTATATCCAGTAGCAAATCCAGACAATATACTTAATCCCCAAGCTGTCCAATAAATTGGATTTTCCACGGAAGCATTATAATAATATTGGACCGATAATAATGCTGGAATTGCGACACCTAATGTGGTTGCAAGAAAGCGATGGATATAGAACCAGATTGCGTATAAGTGTTTATAATAGCGCAGACTATACATTTTGTTCATGTATCTTCTTCTAAAAAGAGTTTTTTCGTTACTATCGAGATTGGTGGTTGATAGAATTAGTTCAGATTTGGTGAAAAATGATTCAGTGAAATTATCTTCATCTTTTTTTTTCCATATACCAAGGAAATTTCCCATTTATAATACTATATATTTTTCTTAAATCAATACACCTAAAATTTCCTCTATTATTTTATCTTCACTATTATTCCCATCAATAATCACAACTTTTTTAGCTAACCCAAATTTTTCTCTTTCATAAATTGAACCCAATTTCTTTAAATAATCTAAGGTTATACCAATTTCCCCATTTCTTGACCTTTTTAAGAGTCTTTCATAAGATAATTCAGGATTAGTATTTAGATATATCAATAAATCAGGTTTTTCATAATTAAATGTATCCAATATTTGTTTATGTAAATCCATTTCAAGTTGGTCTAAAATACCATCTTCTACTAACATTTTGGAAAAAATATTTACAGTAGTTATACCACTTCTCTCAAATATATTAACTACATCTTTAGATTTTATATTTTGTCTTTGATCTATATGGGATAATAAAACTCTTGTTTGGAAAGATGCTGCATATTTTGGTATATTTGAATAATATTTTTGTAACCATCCTTCCTCCATCCAAGAGGTGACATTTTCTTCATAAAAATGGTATAAGTTTGGATCAAGAATTTTCTTCAAATTCAATAAAACTGTTGTTTTACCTGAACAAATACTTCCGTCGATAACAACATTAAATCCCATTTAATCTAATTTAAAATAATTATTTTAATTTTCAATTTTTTACCTAATTAAATTATATGAAAATAATGGTTATTTACCAATATTTTATTACTGAAGATTTATTTTTATCAATTAGAAATAATGATAATGTAAACGATATTTGTAAAAAAATAGAAGATTATAATAATTTTGTTTCAAAATTTAGTAATAAAAATCTAAGCAAGTATAAGGAGATTTTAAAATATTATGTGCAATTTGCAATAGATAATATAGTTCCATTTGTGAATGATGAAAAAATATTATATTTAATGATTGTATATTTATTTCATAAAATGATAAATTTTGAGATATTGGAAAAATTTAATGATGATTTGATATCAAAAGTTTGTTTTGAGATTGATAACAAATTATTTTTTTTTCCGCATATCGTTAACAACTTCAACTATGATTTGGAAATTCTCGTAACTTTATCTGAATTTCCTCAATATATACCTGTTTTTATTAGAATATTGGAAACATTTAATTTGGATAAAATTTTAGATTTATTGTTACCAAAAATGAATATTGGGATAATTAATTTAATTTCTCCAGTTGATTTCGAAAAATGTATTTTAAATTTAGTTAAAAAAAGTAAATATAGATTTTTCTATCCATTATCTCTTGTTTTGAAAGATTTATTAAGAAAATATGAGAGATTTGACCTTGTTGAAGTAATATTAAAAATATATAACTCGTTATGTAATAGTCGTGAATCTAAGATACATTTTTTCTATGAATTAAAAGAAATAATAGAGTGGCCTGAATTTAGCATAAATATTTGCAAAAAGATATTAAATTTTAGTATAAATTATAATGATATGTATTCTATTACATCAGTGCATATATATTGTGAAAAATTGATAATAGAATTTGATAGAATTTTAAGACATCCCAGTTTGAGTGATGAAGCTATAAATTTTTACTGTAAAGAAATAAATAGATTGAATGAAATAAAAGATGAAATAAAAAAAAATATAGACAGATTGATAAAAATAGATTTGATAAAGAAGAATAGTGCTGCTAAAAAAATACAAAATTGGTGGTATAATTATATAACAAAACTTTGTCATCCAGAAAATCAATTTATTATTGAAAGATTCAAAAATTTTAGAGAAAAAAATGATAGTTTTTTTATTTGATTATAGTTGATTAAATGCCATTGAATAAACGATGAATTCTTAGAATACAAAAAGAACTTGAGAATTTCAATAAGTCTCCAGATAAAAAAATTTATGATATAGTCATTCATCCAGAAAATATGCAACTTGTTTATGGAATTGTTTTTGAGATAGATATTCCATACCAAAATGGAGAATACATTATGGAAATAAAACTTCATGAAGATTATCCATTAGCCCCACCAGTCGTAAAATTACTAACACCAAATGGAAGATTTCAACCAAATGTTCCAATTTGTTTAAGTATAACACATTATCATCAAGAAACTTGGTCACCTTTAATGAATATTGAAAAAATTATAGAAAGTGTTATATCTGTATTTTTTGATAAAGAACTAAATAAGGGTATAGGGATGATAGATGATACTGATGAGAAGAAAAGTGAATTTGCTAGATTATTTAAGGAATATAATCGAATAAATCATATTGATATATTATCATATCAAGGAAAAAAGTGAATTATTATAATTTAAAATTAAATTTGTATATATAGGAAAAAAATGGGAGTTTTAAAATTTTACTATGATAAGATTATTTTGGAAACTTTTGAAAAATCTGGAGAAAAAGATTTTTTATTAAATGAATGGAATCCCGATATTCCAATTGAACAGACTGAATTTTATCAATCAATAACTGATGAAATATTTAAACAATACAAAATGATTTATGAAGATAAATTAAAGGATCAGATATGGAAGATAATAAGATCATTACGTCGTATAATTTTGCAGCCGGATGATATTAAAAATCAATTTGAAATTTTGTTAGAAATAAACAAGACTTTACCAGAACAGAGAACTCCCGAATGGTATGCTTTTAGAGAAAATCTAATCACAGCTAGTAGTTGGGGAAATGTTTTTGGATGGGTTGGTTCTGCCAAAGAAGTTTTACTACAAAAATTGGGTCATGAAGGATCACAATTTAAAGGAAATGTATTCACAATTTGGGGAACAAAATATGAACCTGTCGCTACTATGATTTATGAAAGAAGAACTGGTAAAAAAATTGTTGATTTTGGATGTCTAAGGCATCCCAATCCTGATAATTTTTTTATTGGTGCATCACCTGATGGTATAGCAGAAGATGGCGTTATGTTAGAAATAAAATGTCCACCTAGACGTTTAATTGGACCTATTCCACCTGATTATTATTGGGCGCAGATGCAGGGACAATTGGAGGTTTGTAATTTGGAGAGATGTGATTTTTTGGAATGCAAATTAATGGAGTATGTATCTGAGGAATATTATTTGGAAGATATTGGAGAAAATTGCACTAAATCATTGGGAATGGAAAGTGGAGTTGTTTTGACTTTCAAAAAAGAAAATGATTTGAAATATTTTTATAGTGATTTTTTTCTTCAAGGAAAAGAATTAACTGATTGGATAGTAAAAAATATCAAGGAAAATAAAAATATGGAATTTGTCGGTCCTTCTTATTGGAAAATTGTAACATATCAATGTCAACCTGTTTTTAGGGACAGAGAGTGGTTTGAGTGGGCTAGAGAAAAGTTGAAATTATTTTATGATGAATGGCAATTTTACAAAAAACATGGATATGAATCATTATTATCGGAAAGACAGATTAAGCCTAAAAAGTCAAATTATGAGTCAACAAATTTAACTGAATTTGATGGATTTACTGTTAATAATGATGAAGAAGATGAAGTTATACAGAAATTGAGTAAATTTGCATTTGTTGATACAAAAGTTGATGTTCCTATTAAAACATTAGATAAATTAGAATCTATTGATGATGATATGGATGTAATACCCAAACCAAAGTTTGCTTTTGTTAATGAAAAATTGGAAACACCGAAATCGAAGTTTGCATTTGTAGGAGAGAAAGAAGAATTTAAAGAGGATATACCTGCGACACCAAAACCTAAGTTTGCTTTTAAGTAAGACGAGGTAGAGATTGGAGGTTAATAACTGGTGCTTGATTTTTTTGTGAAATTGAGGTTTCAAATAAGACTTTTTGTGTTATTAAAATTCCACTGACAACTATACCAATTATAAAAATTAATAATGGAAAATAGAATTTTTTAATAAAACTAATAACACTAAATAATATAAATGAAAATAACATCATCATAGGTGTCACTATTGATATATCCTGAGCTGATTTATTTATGGATACTTTAATTATTATGGGAATAAGTGCAAAAGCTTGGATAATCATGCCGAATAGAATGCCTAGTCCAGAGTAGTCAATTTTTGGGTAGGATGTTTTTGGAGCATTTTTTGTTAAATTTGCGTAATTATTACTTGTTGGAACATTCATATATATTATTTATAAATAAAATCTTCAGCAATTTTTTTAAATTTCTTTTTTTCTTCATTTGATTTATTTTCATAATTTTTTGCTTGAATGGGGCCAAATCTTCCCATTTTTCTCATTTTTTCTAAATTTTCCCCAATAAAATTCCAATATAATGCATCCCATATTTCCTCCCATTCCCCTTTTGGATAATTACTCTTTCTTATCATCTCATAATTTGATGAAGCTGCATAAGCCTTTGTCGTTGTTAATCCTCCATCACTATATAATGCCATACTATACACATTATTAATCATAACCCAATCATAGCTATCAACTGCAAATTCCATAAACCATTTATAAACATCATATGGAATTATTCCAATCATCATCATTAGAGATCCTATTATCATTAGACGTTCAATATGATGTAAATATGCATTTTTAAATGCTTTTTTTATTGTTTCATCAAGAACGAGTAATCCAGTTGTTCCATTATAATATTTTTTAGATATGGGAACTTTCGCGTTAAAATAATTAGTTGTTGTCATTTCTTTATAAATAAATATGTAAGTGTAACGACTGAATTCACGCCAACCTAAAACTTGTCTGACAAAACCTTCGATATTATTTAAACCTACTTTATATTTTGTTCCATATTCTATTACACGTTTTATTACATACATTGAATCCAAAATTCCTATATTAATTGAAGAAGAAACTCCAGAATGGAATAAAAATGGATTAGGTGCAGTAGTAATTGCATCTTGATATGTTCCAAAATCTTTGAGACGTTGATGAATGAAAAGGTCTAGCCAATCTTTTGCTTCTTGGAATGTGATTGGACACCAAAAATCATCTGATGATCCATAATTTTCAGGGAATTCTTTATTTATTATTTTTATAGCTTTTTTAACAAATGATAATTCTTTTGGTGGTTTGACTTGAGGAATAATAATATTTTTTGGAAACGGTTTTCTATTTTCAGAATCATATGTCAATTTTCCACCTAAAGGTTTTCCATTTTTCATTAGAATATTTAGACGTTCACGTTGCCATTTGTAGAAACCAGTTTGATAAAATGGTTTTTTTCTTTTTTTAACTGAATTATAATAATCTTTTAGATTTTCTTCAGATGTAATAAAATTTGGAGTTTCAAGTTGGGTAATTTTCTCTTTAGAAAATTCATTTATTTGTTTGGATAATAGGTGATCAACCGGATTATAGAATGAAGTTTCACCCTTTATATGTAAGTCGTTAAAAAAGTCATAATTAAATTTATTTTTTATTTTATGGATTTGTCGATGGATTATTTTAGCTTTTAAATGGGATTGTAAATAATCTTTATAAAACAGCATTGATGCGGAATGGAGAATTAATTTTTTTTTATTAAATGACATAAACTCAGAACGATATCCATAAAAAATTGGATGTTCAATTAAATAAATATTTTTGTATTTTTTTAGATTGGAAATATCTTCAAATAATTGATGTGGAAAAATAATAAAGTTCATTATATTTCTATAATAAAAAAAATTTTCAAATATTAATTCTTTGAAAAATAAATGCCTTTTTTATATCTAGTCAAAATAAATGATTTTAGTTTGGATAAAATCAGAAAAATGATTATTATTAGTGTAAATAATTGGAAAGAAATGGATAAACTAACTATTGGAAGTTTTACAAGTATTCTTTCTAAAAAAGGAAATCGAAATAAATTATTGGATAAAGAACGAATAGAAATATATGATTATTTATATTATAGTATAATTAAAAGTTATAGAACAAACTCTATAGGAAGTTTACATTGGAGTAATAATGGATATTATTTAACTATCGATAATAATATATGGGAGGTTTATAGAAGCGAAAAAAAATTGGAAGAAGAATATAATGAAATATTTATGATATAAAAAATGAAATAAAAAATAGATATTTGAAAGTGAATAAATGAGTTGTAAAAATTTTGTATATTACGAAAGAACAATATTATTTAGTGTAACTGATTTGGAGGAAACTTTATTGGGAGATATAATTTGTGTAATTTATAATTAAAATTTGAGAAAATCAATCCCATACAATTCCCAATTATTTTTAAATATTTATTATCCTTCTCATCTCTATATAATTTAACTAAAACATTTATTCCTTTTAACATAGATTCGAAATCAATATTTTCTGAGCAACCTATATGGGATAAAATATGGAACCATACATTTTTCCTTAAATTAATTGTATTTATTTTTTTGGGATTGGACCATAATAATTCTCTTTTTTCAATTTCAAGATAAGGGGGGTAATAATCGGGAAATGCAATTAAATTCATTTTGTCACTTTTTGGAAAATAATTTTCATAATAAGATAATAAAAAACTTATCCCAATCTCTTTTTTGGGATATATAATTAATTCTTCACTTAAAATACCACGTGATGCTAAAAAATTCATTTGATAGCAATTTTCTGCATAATAAATTAATAATTTAATCATGTAACACCATTTTATCCATTTTTTAGGATTTCTTGTTGGTGTTTCTAATGGCATAGAAATAGTGAAATCAAATTCTAATGGAGAAGTAAAAATATTTATTCTTTCTGGATAAGTATTTAAAGGTCTTGACTTATTTTCATTTATTTTATATAATTCATCCAATATGGGAAGACAATCTACACTTTTAACATAATTTCCCATCCAATTTGGTAAAAATAATTTTTTACTATATATTATTTTTTCAAGAACTCCAATTGAAAACCATAAATCTGGAAAATGAGCTTGTTCTAATTCACAAGCTTCTTGAATTCCCAATAAAGTCATGAATAATGATATGCTTTTAGGATTCCAATCAGAAAAATTAAAATGATTAATTGTTATTGATTGGCATGGCATAATTTTTTTAGGCATTGTAATTTATACTAAAAATAATCAGTTTTTTTTATATTATATTTTTTCAATATCTTTTTTTCCCTAGAGTTGGTAAAGGTAAACGTGGTAATGGTTTTCTTATAGGAATTAAAAGTTCATTTTGTTCTAAAATTGCGGGAGATAACATTCCTTTATAATCTTGAGGTAAGAATTTTAAATAATCCTCCCCCGCTTTCTTTGATGTAAATTGTGATAATGTTCGAATACGAATATCTTCAAAATCTTCTCTGGAACTAATTGGTATTTGTATAGATTGAATAGTTGTAAAAACCATTCTTATTAAATTTTGGATATCGTCTGCATTAATTTTATAGTTTATTTCTGGGTCACGTTTAAGACTGTAAGAATCATTTTTAATCATATTACTTCTGGTATATCCAGAAAATACAATATCAATAATTTCATTATAATTATTTGAACGAGAAAAGAATGCCATAGTTGTTTTATTCAGAATAAATTTTATATTATCCAAAATAGGACTATTTATAATATTTCTTTCTGGATAAGATTTATTTCCATTTACAATAATTTTTTGACCTTCACTAGCTTGTCTACTTCTTAATCTTGTATCTGAAGATACCAAAAATTTTGATAATTCATTAAAAGCATATTTTACATCTATACTATCAACTAAATATGTTGACTCATCTATCTGAGAGAAAAAAAGACAATTACCAATTTCTAGTAAATTAGAAGAAACACCTTTTCTAGCGATAGCATAGAATGATTGTAATAATGACAAGGTAAAATTTCTAGAACTTAAAAATAATGGGATTATTCCTCTTTTTTTGTTTAAAATATTACCTGCTCTTGTAAAAGAGATAGGATCTTGTTCAAAGCCTCTACTGGTATTAGATGAAACAAAATCACTTATATTTACTAAGATAAGATCTATTAAAATTCTTTTATTATTGTTACTTAATTTTAGAAAATATTGATCAGTATAAATATAGCATAAAAATCGTTTAATGTAAAAACAGAATATATATAAGTAATCAGGTAATCTTTCCATATCGAAGGTGTATCTTAATCTTTCTTCATCAAATTTATCTGGATAAACTGGAGGTAAAATATTTTTATAAACCAAAAATTTAATTATTTCAATCTGCATACTACCTAAAGTATTCGGAAAAAAGTGATTGAAAGCTTGATTTACATAATCTAACAACCCAAATTTTAGAAATAAAGAGAGAGCAAAATTTATAGTTAGTTTACAATTTGAACTAGAATAACCACAGAATTCATCATCTGTATATACTAATCTAGGTAGTAGTGTTGTATATAATTTGTCTAGTTCTGTAGAATTTAGAATATATTTCTTTTTATTATAAAAAGTTTTATTTAATTCATTATTCGCATTATTCATATTATGATCGAAGAAAATAATATAAAAATTACTCAGAAGTTTTACGAAAATTCTTAAGACGCTTAGTTAAATCAATAAATGATCCTCCCTTAGCTTGATATGCTCCCACTAAACTTCCTACAGCTCCTGCTAGACCAATAGTAGTCCATTGATCAGCACAAGAAGCGTGTGCGAAAGATGCAGTGGTATGGGTTAAAGCGACTGCTAAAGTGGCAGTGAGACCGGTTTGAAGGTAGGTTTTCCAGTTAGATTTTTCAGACATGATATAAATATTAAAATAATTTTTTATTTTTTACTTAAGTTTATATTTTTATAATTTTTTGTTTTATAAAATATGAATGAAACTCCAGAAACTACTTATGAAACTCCAGAAACTACTTATGAATCAACTGAAACAAGTTATGAATCACAATATACAGAATCATCTTATTATTCTGAAATTTCTGAATCCACATTTGAATCCGAAAATTCTGATGAAACCACATATACAGATGAGACTACATATGAATCAGTGGATTAGTTACATGTAATTATCATCCGGTTTGAAATCAGGGAAAAGTCCTTTAAAAATGTATGCATTAACAATTGGTTGTGCATTTCTGGAGATAACAATAAGTTCATCACCTGAATAACATTTTGAGATAATTTGTCCAGCTGGAATTTCTTCTCTAAAGGTATAAACAATATTAGAAGGTAAAGTGAAAGTATAACTATATTTTCTTCCAACTGACCTTTGTTGATTGGCAAGAGCAATTGATTGATAAAGAGTTTCAGTTAATGGAAGAAGAAGTAGATTGGTATATAATTCGATATCAACTTTATCCCATTTTGATTTGATTGATTGAGGGACTTGATCTAAAGTTTTGTATTGTTCAGAAGTAAGAAAAATATTAAAGAGTTCTTGATAAGTATATGTTTTTAAAACTATTTTAGGATCAAGTATTGAGTAATATTTAAAAGTGTAAATAGGGACTATATAAGAGAATTGATTTTTTAGATAAGGAGCTTGATTAACACCTGTTTGGAGATAATTATAATAATTGGATCTAAGAAGAAGTAGACTCATAAAATAAGTTAAATAGATGCTATCTGGTTGACATGTGTATGGTTTATAGGCGAATGGATCTCCAACTTTGAGGGGACATTGACAAGGATAACTCATTTAATTTATGATATTTTTTAATTTTTGCAAAAAATATTATTTGATATTTATAATGATACAAAAAATCCATCATCTATGCTATCATTTCTCCACATATTAACTCTAGGAAAAATGCTTGGTGTAGTATTGTTTGGTATATCTTTTTTAACAGCAAATGGGAAAACATTTTGATAAACACATTTTTCACTTAATCTTTCATCTTTTGGTGCGTATTCATAGCTTCTTTCTTGACAATTTGTCATATTTACTGGATGAATAAAATTATTTGTGCATTGCATATAAGAACCATTATATTTTGGACAGGGAAATACTTGAGTGGCCCAACATTTATCTGAGCGCAAGGGTTCATTATAACAAGATTGAGTTATATTTTTTACACAGGGTTTGTTATATATTTGAAATTTTTCGTTTTTATCTGGTATTGATTTTGCCTGTGTTTTAGGATTTATGATGTAAAAAACAAATAAAATTGTTAATAAAATAGCTGTAATTAATAGAATATACATATAAAAATATAAGAAAAAAAATTGAACAATTAATAAGGTATTTTTTGTAGAGTAAAAATGGATATAATATGTGTAAATAATATTACAATTTATTCTAAGATAATACCTCCTAAAGAGATAATATTAAAAAAATTTATTTTGGATGGTTTGATTGTTTTTTTTACAAAATGTAAAAATATATATTACATTGGAGATGAAAGACATCCAATATCTAAATATAATGTGGAAAAGAAAAGATATATATTATGTCATCTTTTCTTTATTGTAAAAGAAATGATTATTCCAATTATGGAACGAGATATCGAATTGCAAATTGCAAATAATTTTATGAAAGGATGTTTAAATGAATTAACATATGATTCATCTAATTCATTTTTGGAATCACAAGATGATCCTGTTGTTGCATTTTTCTATAATAATTGTTTAATGCCAGTTTATGTTAATCCTTATTTTTTATCTTTTTGTAAATTCAGAAATATTTCCTTGAAAATCGACTATTTTACTTTAAAAAATAATGTCCACAAAAAACTTTCAGATTTTAATAATTATTTCTCTGATATGTCCAGATTACTTATTAATAAAGTTTATGAACAAAAAGTTACTAATAAACCCATTATTGTGGAAAAACCCATTGTTGTTGAAAAAGAAGTTATTGTGGAAAAAGAAGTTATTGTGGAGAAACCTATTATTGTGGAAAAAGAAGTTATTGTGGAAAAATTAGTTGAGACACCTAATGCTTGGAAGTCAAAACCAATTTTAAGAAATGATTTTTCTGTCCAGACTTCATTTTTTGGTAAAGCAAAGAATACACAAACAGAGTTAATTTCAATCGATATGTCAACACAAACTGATAAAGAGAGAGAAGAGGAACAAATTGTGGTTAAAAAGAAGAAGAAGGAGAAAGATATTTTTATGTCATTTACTGAGAAGGAATATTTGGGATTATTAAAAAATCACAATGATGAAATTGAAAAGGCAAAAGAAGAAGGATATCAAAGATATAGACATAATTTTACTAGTTTTGTAACGAAAGAAAAATTACCAGCAAATCATCTTTTTAATATATTAACTTCATCTGAATTTTCACAAGTTGAGGAAGCAATCGCAGTATATTTTATCAATTTGATATGTAAAAATTTTAATATTAGCTTTATGGATATGGCAAATAATGAAGTCAAGGTTAAAATACCATTATTTGTTGAATTTTGGACTGAAATCATATTACCTGAGATTTTTAGATTTAAAAATCCATTTTTCTCGATATTAGCTTACGAATGGGACAATTTATCAAAATTTTTAAGAATATCTAAAATAAAAATCTTAGACAAACATTTAAATATTTTATTTGGACATTTTTCAACAATTATTATGACAGAATGTTGGGACTTGCAGACATTTATGCCACCTTTTTACATTGCATTATTAAGAAAGTGTAATGATATTCCAACTTTAATAACGATGATTAATTTTTTCGATGAAAATCGAAAAAACAAAGAAGTAATTAAAAAAGCTAAATTGCATAAGGAATTTGAACAATTATATGAAGAAAATGAAAAATTATCTGTTATTCGTCTTTGATTAAAATTTATAATAATTTTATAAATATGGATAGAAATTTAGATAATTTAAATTCAGAAATTTATGTTATTAAACGTGATGGTAGGAAAGAAGAAGTACATTTCGAAAAAGTTCAGCATAGAATTAAATTAAAAAGTCATGGGTTAATTGTTAATTCAAATTTAGTCGCTCAGAGAGTTTGTTCCAGAATATATGACGGCGTTTTAACATCAGAGTTAGATGAGTTAACTGGACAAATATGCACAAGTATGATGACAGAACATCCAGATTATGGAATATTAGCTACAAGAATTGTTATAAGTAATAATCATAAAAATACTCCAGATAAATTTTCAGATTCGATTAGAATATTGGGTGATTTGATAAGTAAAAATTTATTGGAATTGGTTGAAAAATATGGAGATTTAATTGATGCAGAAATTGATAATGAACGTGATTACTTACTGGATTATTTTGGATTTAAGACTTTACAGAAAGGATATTTGTTGAAAAAAGATGACAATATTGTGGAGAGACCGCAATATTTATTTATGAGAGTTAGTCTGGGATTACATGGTGAAGATTTAACTAATGCATTTAAGAGTTATAAATTATTGAGTAATAAATATTTTTCGCACGCTACTCCTACTCTTTTCCATAGTGGAACTCCACATCCACAATTATTAAGTTGTTTTTTATTAGGCACTGAGGATAGTGTAGATGGTATTTATAAAAATGTTGGAGATTGTGCGAAGATTAGTAAATGGGCGGGTGGAATTGGAGTTCATATAACAAATATAAGATGTAGAAATTCGAATATTAAAAGTTCGAATGGAAAGAGCAATGGATTAATACCAATGTTGAGAGTTTATAATGAGACAGCAAAACATATTAATCAATCTGGAAAAAGAAATGGTTCAATCGCAATTTATTTGGAGCCTTATCATCCTGATTTAATGGATTTTTTAGATTTAAGAAAGAATAATGGAGCAGAAGATGCTAGAGCAAGAGATTTATTTTTGGCATTGATGGTTCCTGATATTTTTATGAGAAGAGTAGAAGAGGCTGTAAAAAATCCAGATAAAGTAATTAACTGGTCATTTTTCGATCCAAATAAATGTCCTAGATTAATGGACACATATGGAGAAGAATTTGATAGATTATATGAGAAGTATGAATTGGAGGGAAAAGCGAAGGAAGTTATGGATATTGGAAAAGTATGGAAGAAAATATTAGGATCTCAAATTGAGACTGGAACTCCATATATTTTATTTAAAGATAGAATAAATAATTTAAGCAACCAATCGAATATTGGAACAATAAAAAGTAGTAATTTATGCGTGGATGGATCAACTGAAATATTGACAAAGAATGGATTTGAGGAAATACAAAAATTGGAAAATGAGAAAGTTGAGATATGGAATGGTTTTGAATTTTCGGAAGTTTTAGTAAAGAAAACAGGAGAAAATCAAGAAATGCAGAAGATTGAATTTAGTAATGGCGAGGAGTTAATATGCACTCCATATCATAAGTTTTATGTTAGGGAAAAAGGTATGACATTAGAAATAAGAGGTTTTGATTTAAGAAAGGGTATGAAATTGATAAAATACAAATTTCCATTATTAGAATTTGAAAATGAAGATTTTACAGTTGTCCCAATATCATGTAAAAAAGAAATTAGGATAAAATGGTTAGAGAAATTTGTAGATATTAATGGAAAATTAATAATAGAATCAGAAAATATTAATTTTATTAGAGATGTAAAGAAAATGTTAAATACACTTGGTTGTGATTGTAAAATAATATCTTCAAAAACATCAAATAAAATAATAATTTCAAAATATTTTTTATATAAACTTCAAAAATTAGGTTTGAAAAATATTTTAATTGATAAACCAAATAGAGAAGCTGGTGAATTTATAAAAATAAAATCAATACATCATAATTATAAAAAAGGAGATACTTATTGTTTTAATGAAGAAAAACGTCATTTTGGAGTATTTAATCGTATTTTAACTGGACAATGCGCTGAAATTGTAGAATATTCTGATTCAAAAGAATATGCTTGTTGTTGTTTAGCGAGTATATCTTTGGGTGAGTTAGTTGAAATAGGGAAGATCGAAGGGCATGTAAAGATATATAGTAAGACAGGATGTCCATATTGTGATAAAGCGATGGAGATATTACCAAAGGATTGTGAGAAGATATTGTTAGACGATGATGAGGAGAGAAGGAATTTTTATGATGAATTAAATAAGCCGGAATGTGATGGGGAGGTTTGTTATGTAAGGAATAAGAAGTTTAATACTGTTCCACAGATCTTTATAGGTGAAAAACACATAGGTGGATATACAGATTTGGTGAAGTATTTAAAACCGAAGATAAATTATGAGAAATTGGAGGAGATATGTGATATATTGGTAAGAAATTTAAATAAGGTTATAGATATAAATTTTTATCCAGTTATAGAGACAGCAAGAAGTAATTTCAGACATAGACCACTTGGAATTGGAATAAATGGATTAGCTCAAATGTTTTTTAGGTTAGGTATTGCATTT
>Ga0194123_10002031_pt1 | contig 27803 bp, 15 predicted proteins | sample TA2MahsurfametaG_5_FD_155479 | JGI IMG/M metagenome (GOLD analysis project Ga0194123, IMG submission 155479) | Freshwater microbial communities from Lake Tanganyika, Tanzania - TA2015023 Mahale A surface | ecosystem: Environmental > Aquatic > Freshwater > Lake | place: Tanzania: Lake Tanganyika... | reverse complement strand
ACCACTGATGTAAATTTCCTTCTTTCATTTATGATAATTATTCTTCTGTATTATTTAGAAGACCTTGTTTTATAAGTTTAGAAAGTTCTGCTGTGGAACCAACAAATAAAGAGTTATTGACTGTTGTAGGTCCTTTTTGAGGGGCATCTAAATCTTTCATTTTCTTTTGTAAATCAATTAATTTATCTGTGGTATCTGCAACAGATTTAATTAATTGACCTGCAACTTCAAATGCTCTTGGATGACCAGATTCTTGTGCAATCTCTAATATTCCGTCAACTGCTTCTTGTCCCTTTGAGATTAAACTGTATAGTTGTCCTCTACTATACTCATAATCTTTTTGAGGATCATTAGATGTTTCTATTGACTCAATATTAATATCATCCTTTGATATAGAGACAATTGTTGTCTCTATATCTAAAGATTTTTCTAATTTTGAAAATTTATTATCCATACACTATATATCAAACGTCAGTTCCTTGAGATGTGCTATATTCTTTAAAATCTTTAAAGTCTATAACTTCTTCGTTAAATCCAAAATCATCTCCATATGGAATTAAAGGATCATCTGCAGAATTGATAACACTATCATTATTATAATCTTCAAGTGCTTTTGGAGTTGCAGTGTACCTTATTTCCCTCTTAGCATTTAAAATAGCATCAGTAGCATAATCAACTTGAACTTTCTTGATTAAACCTTGGCTATTTGAAGGAACTTCACTAAACAGATAAGTTTTTGCTGTGAAATTTAAAGTATATATTACGAGTCTTCTTGTTGTATAATCTCCTTCATATTCATCTCTAAAACCAACTCTATTCAAAATTACAGGAATATCTTTTACTTCATTAATTTCAGGTATCAATTTTATGCTGAGATTAAATGATGGTTGGAAAAATGGTAAAATTTGTTCTACAATTTGCAATGCATCATCTTGAATTTTACTCAAAATATTTAATTCAAATCCAATGTTATATGGAGTTGGTGAATAAACTTTAGCAGGGTTTCCACTATCAGTTCTTGGGGAAGAAAATGTTTGAATGACTGAAGATTTTCTTTGTGAATCATAATCAATTGAGGTCATTTCAAAAGACATTCTTGGAAGAGTTAAGGCAACTTTTCTTTCTCCAGCAGGTTGCTGCTCTATCCTTGCTAAGAATTTTTGAGTAGGTCCATATGCAAGGGGAACCTTTAAAACAGATTCTGGATCTCCATTTTCATCATAATGTCTAATTTGAATATTATTAAATAATGTCCCAAAAGAAGTTACAGTTTTTTGGATACATTTGTGATAAAAATAATTACCAAACATAATTTATTTTTCCTTGTTTAATATTTATTTAAACATCTCCAAAGGGATTAATTTCACTAAAGTCTAAAATATCATTAGACTCTTCTTGTATATTGTCTGATGAATCATATGCAGAAGTGCTTTCAAAATCATCAAGTTTTGATACTGCATAAACAGCAGAAGATTCTGATCCAGTAATAATATCCCCTTTGATAAAACTTGTTCCAAATCCACTGACTTTGAGTTGTTTTGTTTCGAAATCCCACTCTTTTACAAGACCTGTAGCTTTAGAAATTGATGCAGTGACTAATTCATTAAAGATGAAGTTTCCAGATGAAACTGTAGATCCTGCAGAGACTGTAATTGTAGGAGTTTGAGTATACCCATATCCAGCATTTATAATTCTAATTGTAGATATTCCTCCAGTTCCATTTAAAAATGCCTTAGCAATAGCAGTAGTTCCTCCAGAAACTGGTCCAGAAATTGTAACAACTGGTTCTGTAACATATCCTTGACCTATATTACTCAATACAATTGGACCAATGCTTCCTGATGTAGCAATTCCAACTCTAACTTCTGCGCCATATCCATTTCCACCATAAAAAGATACTATTGGAGGTTTTGTTGGATCATATCCAGATCCTGGATTTTGTATATAAACTTGTGCTAAACTTTGTGAAGATAGTAATGCTCTTTTACTAGTTAATATTCCAACTACAGATGCCTTAACGCCTGAAACTGGAGAAGAGACATTAAGAGTTGGTACAGAAGTATATCTATACCCACCATTTAAAACATCAACTTTTTGAACTGCTCCAGAAACTAAAGTAGTTGTAGCAGTAGCAGTTACTCCAATTCCTGAAAGGTATAGTGTTGATTGATATCCAATGTCTTTAACTGAATAATCAATATCATCTATAGTTGTTTTAATTTCTTCATCTTCAAGTTCATAAACTTCACACCTAAGTTCATAGACATAGTTTTTTTGAAGTTGATAAAATGGTTTTCTATTTTCAACATATTTTATTTCCATAAAGCTATCACTTAATGGAATATAAAGTAAATCACCTTCATTAGGTCTGAGAGGATTTTTAACTAAATCAATATCTTTCATTAAATCCCCAATATAAGTTTCAAATCTTTCTTTTGAAATGATTAAAACCATTTCATCAGAAACTCTGACTCCAAACTTACTCATCAAAATGCTGTTTGGATCAAATCCTTCATAGTTGACTAAGTAAGCTTCAATTGGAAAAGCGTGTTTAAATTTTGAATACAGAACTTCCTTTATTACCTTTCCTTCAGAAACATATTTTCTGGGCATGTAATATACTTCAATCCCATACATTTTTAATTGTTCATTAATAAGGTCCTGAACAAGACCTTGTTCTCCAGAAGTTCCTTGTATGAAAAATGGATTTAACATATCATCCAATAAGGTCAAATGGGGCAGTTTCAAATTCACTCATCATTCTCATTCTAATATCTTCTAATTCTTTAACAGCATCATCATAAATTTGTCTCCCATTTAACTCAACCCCACCTGGAAGTTTAACACCTTGGAATTTAATTAAGTTCTGCCCCCACTGTTTCTTGAGAGATGCAGTAAAATACAGTTTTAAGAAAGAGTCATTGTAGACTTTGGTATAATTAGTTGGGTCTAAAATTCTATAACATTCCATGATAAGATAATTTCCTTCAACTATTGAATCCCAACTCATATCAATGTATAGTCTATTTTGTCTTTTGTTAAATCTAATCTGTCTTTGTGGGTTCACAATCCAATCAATATCTTCAAGATATCTTTTGGTAACATAGTAATTTAAAAGTTCAGTAGAACTAAACCAGTAAATATCATTCAAGAATAACTGATAGTTAACATTAAACAAGTTTGAAGTGATAGTTCTATTATCAAGTTTAAATACTCTTTCTACACCAATGATAGTATCGGGTATTGGAATATAATTAGAGTTTTCCTCCCAACTGTAAGTTCCTAAAGGACTGGTTGCAGTGGTAGTAACTATCCCAACATTTTTTCCACCACCTCTTGACCTTCCCCTATCAATATCCTCTTGAGTAAACTTGTACTTAAGGAACATTTTTTCAACGCCATCAAAATGTCTCTCATTAAAGTATTGAAGAGCATCATCTAATCTATCATCTAGTTGCTCTTCAGATACGTTAATTTCCAAAACTGGGGCACCAAGTTGCCTTAAAGCATAGTCAATTAACTCTTGTCTTGATGCTGGTTTAGCCATTTTTATATTTTTTAACTATTTAGATCTTCAAATCCTAAAGAAGATACTACTTCTTGTTGTTTCATATAAAGTTTTACATAACACTTACAAAGATTTTTAAGTAAATCAATGTTAGTGCATGAATCTATTTCTCTTGAAATTTTTTCAAATTCAAAAAGTTTTGAAACATTTTCTAATTTCAATTGTTCATGATTCATTGCATAAATTCCACAACAAATTTTTAATTTCATTAATTGATAATTTAATATCACTAAGTTCATTTTCTAAATTATCAATTCTTTGCAACTCTTCTTCTCTTTTCTTTTTTGCTAAAGTATAACTATTTGAATAGTTTTTATCTGTATTGATGATTGCATTAGTATTTAAATCTCTAACAAGATTTTGATGTCCTTCAACTTTTGCATAATTCTTCATCACTTTAATGCAATTACTCTCAAGTCTCTAATTAATGGTGAATAAGCTTGATTTGTACTTGTTCCCACTATTTTAATTTGGAATCCATTAAATGCTTGTAAATTATCAATACTATACTTATAATCTAAAAATTCATCATTTAAACTGTCTCTAACTTTAATATCAGATTTTCCATTATTGTTGGCAATTGAAATAATGTTTCCATTAACATCTAAGTTATCATATCCAGGGAAAAGTTGCCACACTTGTTCATCATCAGGAGCATCATTTGTGAAAATTTTGTAAAGAACTCTGATATCTGAAGAAGGATTTTTATATGCTGAGAAAAGAACTTGTAATGAATTAGCACTTTCTTGCAAATTAATTCTGTTGGTTATATGGACAAATGAGTGAGGATCATTTGTATTTGAATTAACTCTATTATCTACAGCATAAGATGATATGCCAACTGGTTGATTAATATTGTATATTGCCCCAGTTACATAAGTTTGATTTAAATTAATTAAAGGAGAAACATTAGCATCTTCAGTGCTCAGATTTAATTGTAATGTGAACGATTTATTTCCAGCAAAATTAGTTGAATTTAAGTATGTAGTTTCATTAATTCTAGATGATACCATTCTAGGACTATCAAATTTATTAACACTATTAATTCCCACAGATTCAAATCCTTTATCTAAGAAAGAAGTTTCATTTCCAGCAACACTAGTTGCTGAAATAGTTCTCACTGAAGCTGATGTATTTGTGCCATTAAAATTGGTAACTAAATCTGGGTTAAATTTGAGTTCACTAAATTGTTTGTTTCTTAATGCATAAGCATTGTCTCCCCCACCAGTTTTAGTTTGAGTAAATGAAGAACCAGCACTAACTTGTACATAATAACTATCTAATGTTTGCTTTGGAGTATCTAAAACTGTGAGTTGTGTATTAATTCTAGCAAGTGAAACATTATTGAATTCATACTTATAAACAGGGTCTCCAATACTATGATTTAATGGGATAGTACCATACATCCCTCTAGTAATGTTTATAAGTTGATTTCCACCACTAATACCTTCATATTTGATAATTTCATCTGCAATTTGAATATATCCTGGATTTGATACATTAACTGAAGACCCTTCAAAATTTTGGAAAATTGAATTGCTATCTACTGTTATTGCACCAACATCTGTGGAAGCATACGAAACTGATAATTTTTCTGGCAGAACATCTGATTCAATACCACTAATTTCAACTAAATTGTTAGGTCCATACATTCCATGATTTGGATGGAACACTAAAATGTGTCTACCATTGTTAGGATAACTTCCAGAAGTTGAAATAGCAGTAATTAGATTTGCTGGAAGTCTATTTTCTTCAGAGAATATAACAGCAGATGAGTTATAGAATCTTGCAGTTCCTCCAGTTGTAGAGAAACTTGCTTTATTTAAAGTAAACTTCAAATCTTCTAAGGGACTTGGTACCCAAGTAGTTCCATTTTGAGATTTGAACAATGTTCCTAATGAAGGTTGTTTATTAATGAATACTTTATTAACTGCTGAAAGATTTGCAGTAGAAATATCTTCTGCACCTAATTCAGATACCCAAACTTGATATTCCACAGAATCAGATAATAAAACTACAGAGTATTCTCCTGGAGAAAGTCTGCTCAAAGTGTCAAATGTAAATGTTGTTTTTACGTTAGCATCTGAACTAATTCCAACTTGAGAAGAACTTAAAGTCTTCTTAAGACCTGGAACTACTTTATCAGGACCTCCTGGAGTTCCAAAAGAAACTTCTCTAATTTGAAGTTCAACTGGAAGAGTTTTATCCTTTGTATAGAAATAAACATCTACAGAAGTTGGAATAATTCCATTTTCATCTTCTACTAAGAATGTTTGTGCTAGTGGATCATAATATTTAATTGTAGTGTTTGTAATTTTAGATCCTTCACTTGTAAATACTGCTGAAGCAGAACTGTCTGAAACTTCTCCAGGAACCTTTGGAAGGGGGTTTTGTAAAATTAAATCTACAGTGGCTTGTCCAGATTTAAAGTTATCCTTCTCATCTATCCAAATATTTCCAAGAACAGATCCTTCTTCATTAGTAATAAATCTAATGTTAGAAACTACTGCACTTGCTTTACTTGTAAGACCTACTAATTTATTTCCTGAGTAAATTTTACCCCAAAATTCACTAATTTCTTTTCTTGAAAGTGTTGCTGTATCAATATTTAAGAAAGTAGATTGTGGTCCATATTGAGTTGAAATTCCAACTGCTGGAGAATATGGATTCTTAGAGTATATTAAAGTTGGAGAATTTATGGGACCTGATTTATGATTTGGTGAGCAAAGTCTAAACTTACAAATAATTTTTCCTGCATTATCTAAACATTTGACAGTTTCTCCAATTTCAAAAGATCCTACATTGTTTGAAATTTCTAGTAATTTTGGAAATGCAAAAGATTTTAAAGTATTTGAGCTTAAATCTTTTTTATCTAAAAGAACTTTAAATTGAGTATTTGGTTTTAATTTTACTGCTGTAAAATCAATATTTCTTGACCTAATTTGATTAATTTTTTGTGTTCTTGTTACTACTCTAGTTTGATTTCTTCTAGCAGCATTTGCAACACTAACACTTCTGTTTAATACAATAGACCAAGTATCTTTTTCAGGAGATAAACCTAAAAATCCTGACCAAGTTGTAATATTGAATGGATTTACATTAACAACTTTACTTGCAAAAGGTTGTTTTGTTGAAACTACTTCTGAATAATTCAAAGAAATAGTATTTCCCGTAACTTTTAAATTGTTTGAAGTGGTGTTTGAAAGATTAGTATCTGTTATTGGTTCAATAAGACCAGTAGAGAATAAAGATAAATCTATTCTTTCTTCTTGTTTTATAGAACTTAAAGTTCCGTTTTCTATAGATGCATTATAGTTAATGTTATCAATTTCTGATGTAGTATCATCTTTAAATTCATCTACAAAAAATCCAGATTTAAATCTATTTAATCCATTAGCATCAGTAATTAACAAACTTTGAGTTGATAATTCCAATAAAGATAAAGATGTATAATATTCTAAATTAGAAACTCTATTTTCAATATCTCTCAAATCTGACATAGTATATCTTCTATTGTCAGTCAGAACAATTTTGATATCTCTTTTTATGTCATAAACATAAGGACTACTTATAATTGTAGATACATCAAGAACTTCATTTGAAATTGATGGAGCAATTGGAGTTTCACTAGGATCTCCAAAAACTATAGAAAATATTCCATCTTTAGATAAAGTTAATTTATCTGTTCTTGGAAGATAGAAATCATAATCAAATATAAAGTTTTCATATGGTGATAGAATTTGAATTGGATTATTTGATGAAGATGTAAATATTCTTGATCCAAAATCAAATGGACTTACTGTAGAGCTAGTATTATAATCAACTACTTTAGGTCTAATGTCAATAACATCACTATTTCTTATTCCATTATAAAAAGGAATAGAATTTTTTTGTAAAGTTGAAGGATAACTGTTTGCAGAAATTAAATCCCCATAATCATTTGCATTATATGTAAAATTATCAAAATATATTTTTAATCTTCCTGCAGGTTCTTTTGCTTCACTCTTTCTAATCAATCTTCCAAAATCATAAAAATATGATCTTTGTCCATTATCTAAAACAAAGTCATCTAAAATATTTTTATCACCAATAGTGACTACAGTTACATCAGAAGTATATTCACTTTCAGAGAATGAAATAGTTTCTCCTACTAAAAATCTATTGTTATTTTTGTAAATCAAATATAATTGATTAGTATCTTTCTTTTCTGCATAAACTGCAACAGCACCAGATGTTGCACCAATTACCAATTCTCCAATGATTAAATCATCAGAAACTCCATTTAAACTATTTAAGTTAGTAAATGCAATCCAGGGAAGAACAGGATCTGATGTTGTTGAAGATTCAAAAATTCCTTGTACTAAAAGAATATCTGAAGTGTTTAAACTAATCTGGTCATCTTCAACTCTTCTCCCATAAACTGAACTATAAGATAATCCAGCATTTTGTGGGGTTGAATACTTTGTTTTAGAAATACTTAATGAATTGCATCTTACAAGTTTTTTGAACTTTTGAGATACATTAGATTTAATTTGAGTTGTAATAACTTTACAAGGTCCAGATGCAGCTGACAAACCTGTAAATTGTAAATCCTTTCCTCCATTACTAAGAGTTTTTGTTGCACTATCTAAATTCTCTATACTTCCATCAGCATTTACAACAACATACCTTTCAGAATCATAAGATGAATAAACATAATCACCTGACAAAGTGGGTAAAGTTAATGTTGTAGATGATTTTGTAACTCCTGTATAAGAAACTTTTACATAAATGTTAGAGTTTAAGAAATCTACATTAGCAATATTAGAATGATTTAATTGTGCGGTTAAAGAGGGGTCGTCTGATTGAAAAATTTCAGGTTTAATTAAGAAAATTGATTGTAAAGAAGTGCTTACACCCAAACTACCAGAGCAAACATTTTCTACTGTATCAACTTGATTAAGAGTTACTGAATTTTTATTAATAGAAATTTTTGAAACTTTTGCATATATGTCTGACCCAACTCCTGCCTGAGAAAATTTAATTATATTATCTACTTTTAAAGATGATGCAAATGAAGATCCATTATTGGAAGAAATAGTACCAATTCCAGCATCTACTGTTAAAGTAAATGGTCCAGAAATTTCAGTCTGATTAGATAAAACTGAATCAGATAAAAATGTTCCATTTGATATAGACTTAATATCATCTACAGAATAATTAGTAAATGTTCCAATTGATGTTGTGGATGAAATGCCATTTATAGACAAAGTTTCATTCTTAATAAAAATTCCAGAAACTTGCCTTAAAGTTAAAGTTTGTCCTGAAGATGCTTGAATAAATCCTGTTGAACCACTACTGTTTCCTTTAATATAATCACCAACATTTATTGAAACTAAAGATGAGTCTGAAACTATCTTTCCATAAGTTTGGATATCAAAAAGATTTAAATTAAATTGACTTGATTTATTTTGATATGATGTTAAATTTGATGAAAAATCATATATTCTAGCAACCCCTATTTCAGTCCCACTGCTAGAACCTCCAGAAAGTCTCCCTGAATAAAGAGATACTGTATAATTTGTTGTTAATCCTATATTTGGAAGATTGCTTACATTATTAACTCTAAGTAAATTCCCTACAGAAAATGCAGATGCTGATGATTCAACATGTTTTGTGGTTCTTGGTTTTGGAAAATTTAAAAGATTTATATTCGTTGGTACTTCGTATCCTTTAACATAAGCTTTTCCTGGAGATACTTTAATTACAGCATTTTCTTCTGAGGGTACTATGCTAGTAATTACATCTTCATCTTTTGTATATAAACCACCATTACCCAAATTATCATTAAGAGATTCTAAAGAATCTACATTAAATGGAGAAACATAATAATTTCCTGATTCATCAAATGTTCTTCTTGCTAAAATATCAGTTATGTATGAACTTTCAGTTTGATTTTTAATTTGAATTAAATTTCCATTTTCAACTCTAAAAAGTTCAATAAAATTTTCATCCCTAAAATCATCTAAGTTTTTAGCAGTTAAACTTAGTGATATCTTTAATCTATCTGCTCCTGGAGCAGCATAGTTTGAAAACCCCTGAGCATTATCGTATAAAGATGCATCTTCGCTAGCATCAATAATTTGCTCATCAATATTTAATCCAACTCTATATGAAGGAGTATTGTTGTACTGATCTAAAATTAAAACATGCTTTGAGACATTTACAAAAAATCCTCTAACAAAATAAATACCATTATCTATTTTAGCAGCTGACCCAATTGAAGTAGAAGATCTGTTTATTGGAGATATTGTTTTTACTACAGAAGTCCCACTTAAAATAGATTGATCATTGAGATCTATATTTTCATTGACTACTAATTCTTCTCCATCTACAAATACTCCAGAAGTAAAATTTGCAGATGAAGATGATTGATATTTAATATAGAGAGTAGTATTTGATCTAACAGATTCTGCTCTTGGCAAAACTTTTTCAACTTTTGCTGTTACATTAGATATTTTTCCAGTTAAAGTTAATCCTATAAGACTGTCAAAATAATCTTCTACATCAACTCCTTTAAAATTGTTTTCAACTTCTACAGCATAAAATGAAGAATCATAAGCAAATCCACCAGGAACTACTACTGAGTTCTTTTTAAAAAATGCACTCCCTAATTTTTCTACTTGATTTTGTAGAATTGATTGGAGAGTAGTTAATTCTCTTGTTTGTACAGTTACTCCAGGTTTAAAAAGAACTTTATAAAAATTCTTTGAATCGCTAAAATCATCATAATATGGATTTTTGTTTATGTTAGTACTTTGAGGCATTTTTTAAAATTCTAAAATGATTTTAATGTCTTCTCTTTGCTGTGATGATCTAGTTACAGAAGATCTATTGTTGACATACAATATATCACCACTCTTTATATTTATGTCTGGATTTGAAAGACCTTGAACAAATAATTGACCTAAGTAATAATCAACTCCACCAACATCAACTTTATCATTACTAAAAGATGTGTCAATAGTGTAAGAAGAACTTTCTACTTTTATAGTACTTCTATCAAAATTATTTAAATTGTAGTTTGAAGATGTTTGTATTCCTGAAGAACTATTGGCAAATTGATAGTCTATTTGTATGTTATTTGATACAGCATAGGTATCTATATTGTTATTTCTTGGTTGAATGTATCTTAAAACTTTAGTAGTAGAATCAAAACTTACTAATGTTCCATTTGCATTAGTATTATCTTGAGTAATGAATGAATCATAAGACTCACTTACTGTAGATTGATTTAATTTAAAAGCATATACACCTGATCCAGTATCATCTGAAAAAATATCATTAGATCCAAAAGAAGTTATTCCTTTTATGATTCCAATTCTTGAAAACTGATTACCAATTATAAAATCAGGATTTGTAGGAGAATTTTCTATTCTGGAATATACTAATGCTCTAAATGCTCCAAGTTCGTTATAAATGTCTGCCCCATGACCCCCTTCTGGAGGAATAATTACATTGAATATTGCTTTTGAAGTTAATACTCCAGTGCTAGGTAATAATAATGACTCTAAATCTAAAGTTGCAAATGTGTATCCGCTTCCACCATTAGTGACTATTACCTTAACTGGTCTTCCATTTTCATCAAATTCTACAGAAGCTTCAGCCCCAGATCCATCACCTTTAATTGGAACACTAAGTAGTGTTCCAACGTATGGATACTGAGAAGAGTTATTTTCTACAATAACAGTTTCAATTTTTCCAGAAACTGCTGCTTCTCTTATTCTTCCAATTTCAGAATTGCTACTTGTTTTCCAATTATTTGGAACGCTTATGTAATTAGTAGAATCAAACTTTAAAACATCTCCTGGAGATAATGTATAAAGATATTTCCAAATATATCCATCAGACTCTAATCTTGGGGATAAGTCAGTATGCAATGGTTCTTGAGTAGAAACATTGCCAGTATTAGAATTTGAAATCAATGAGTTATTATTAATGCAAATATAAACTCTATATTCACTATTCATTACATAATAAGAAGAATCATAGAGTCTTGTTGAAGAAGTTACTGGTGTGAGATTATGTATACTATAATCATGTCTATACATTTCATATTTTCTACCTTTGGTCCAAGTAATTTTTGGGATAACTCTAATCACATCAGAAGTTGTTATTTTTTTTACACCTAAAATGTTATCTCTATATGAGTTCAAATAAAAATCATTGTCTATGGGATTTGGTTGACTTGAATCCCAGTCAGGATATAAAGAGTTAGAATTAGGAAATCCTATAAAAGTATAGTATCCCCCATTTTCAATATCTTTGACAAAATTAGAACAATTTAATATTCTTAATTTATCTGTTACTACAGCCATTTTTTGGTCGTTATTTATTGTTATTTAGACGTTGACACGATAGAATGTAATTGGAATAGTATTGATTCCAGATGGAGAATTGGAGGTTGTGGAAATTGATATAGAACTTGTTCCTATGCCTACTATCTTTATACCAAAATCTACATATGTTGATTCAACATAATCATTGATTTGTGCTAAAGAACCTATTCCAGAATTAGTATTAATTCCAATTATATTAGTATTAACTCCTACAAAAGTTCCTAAAATTGTTGATATGCCAACAGCAGTAGATCCAACTCCAACATAACTAATTAGTTTTGTAAATGTTGTTATGCCAGCGTTTTGTTCATCCCTAGATTTACTTACATAAGTACCATCTAAAATTAAATCTGTTTTTTGAGGAGTCCAAGTTATAGATCTAAATTGAGATGAATTATCAGATAATCCAGCATCAGAATAAATATTTGTTCTCAAAACATCAGCATTTACAAATTCTTTAACAATTCTTTCTTTTTGTTGTACTGGAGTAGAATTATAAATGTCTTTTACTAATTGTAATACATCACCTTCCTTTATCTTAGAAAGACTTGTATCAACAAATGTATCATTAATGTAACCTTTATAAAAATAAATTTTTACATTACTTTCCTTTGGAATTGGTTCAGTAAAAGTAATTATAGACCCTCCATTAAATTGATATGATGAATTTGGAATTTGAAGAACATCATTTACAAATATTAATAAATTATATGGAAAATCTATTTCATATTCTACATCAGCACCTAAACTAATTCTTTGTCCATTTTTAGTTAAATAAAATGTTTTTCTAGATCCGTCTATTTTACTTGAAATATCATCAAGTTTATCAAGTATACCTATATTCCAAGCATTAAATGTGTCTTTTGTAGTTTGTTCAACTCTAATGTGTAATTTATCATCTTGAGACTGAGTACTAGTTGTCCCAATTCCTGTAGTATTTTGTGGAACTAAAATTTCACCAACTTTATAATTATATCCACGATTTGTGAATTTAAAGTTGGTCACATTTCCATATTGATCAGTATCAAATGAAACAGATGCACCTATACCAGATGCAGATCCTGAAACTGAAACATTGTAAAAAGAAGTTGAAATTTGGTAGTTAGATCCTGATGTTGTTCCATATGAAACTATTATTCCACCTCTTGGATATCCTTTAACATTAACATCATAGTTTTTCCCAGTAAATCCTGTAGTTCCAAATCCTACAAAATTTAAAAATGTACTAGCTCCAGACTCTACAAATGAAAATACTTCATCAGATCCAGGATATTGAAAAATATTATTAATTAAAACTATTCCATTATCACTTTTAATCCCAACTGTGCTTACTCCTGAAGATTTTAATTCAAATGAACTTGAAATACCTGTAAATTGTTCAGAAACATCATCAAAAATTTCATTTCCATCATAATTTGATCTTAAAAAAATTCTCCCATTAAATGTATTTTCTTCACTGGGATAAAAATATGAAAGTTTAAAATTAGTAATTGGAAAACCATCTTCAGATGTATTTAAAAATTGTATTTTAATCCCATTTATTGCATTACCATAAGTTTCAGCAAAACTAAAATTATTTTCAGAATTTTTTATTATGTAATAATATTTTTGTTTTAAAATTCCTTGAGGTGGAGTTTCCCACAAAATTAAAACTTGAGTTCCAGTAACTAAAACATCTGTAACTAAATTAAAACTATAAGTATCATAAAAAATATCACTAGTGGGTACTTTATAAGTTAAATTTTTTCCCTCTAATGGAGGTTCGTCAAAATAAATGACATCTTTTATAATGTTATAATTACCAGATAAAACATCAATATAACTTCCATCTAATGAAGATGAAAAAATAATGCTTTCTGTTCCAAGAATAGAAGACCCTCTAGCAACATTTAAAATATTAGTATCATAATTTATAGATAAAACTTTTATTATTTCATTTCCTACTCTTAAACAAGTATTGACTTTTATATTTTGTAAACTTTCAAGTTCTAATATATTCTCAGTGTGAGATAGTACTTTAACTGTAGATGCTACAGATATTGGAGATTGGATTATATTATTGATAGTAATTAAAGATTTTGAATTTTGCTTAAATGCTTCTAAAGAGTGTTGAGTTCCTATTCCAAGAGAATCAATTATAACATAATCATTACTATTGGCATAAGAAGAAGCTAAAGCAACTCTAAAAGTATCTTTGTCTAAAACTATAGGATAAATTATTTCTGGTAAAGTAGTTATTCCTGCTGCCCCTGGACTAGTAGCTGCTATTCCTATAGAAGATCCATTATTGAAATATTTTAGAGGTTCTCCAGTTTTAAAAAAATGATTGGGAATAATCAATACATTTTTTTCAATTTGTCTAATATTAGTATTTTGATTTAAGATTACAGTTCCTAAATCTTCAGCATTAAAAATTTTATAAAAAATTGGATCTCCTTTATGTTTTAAAGGAAATGAAGTCCTTCCATAAATGGGAGGAGAATATATTACACCTATTTCTGAAATTGGCATTTTTAATGGTATTTATTGTTAATTAGGAGATGTTAAACTTGATTCGTAAATTGTTATATTATAAGTTCCAGAAGTCACTGGATCAAAAGATAAAGTGTAATTATTTTGTGCAATGTTATAAGAAGTTTTAAAAATTAAATCATTTATATCAATATTACCATTAAAATCATAAACAGTATTATTTAAATAATTTCCAGAGTGGATAGAATTTATTTGTACAATTGATCTTTGAGTAGAAATTCCTGTATTTTGTTCAATTTCAATCACATACTTTGTGTATCCATATGTCGCAGAAACTGTTGTTATTCCTGTTGATGATTCATTTGTAGTTACTTTTGAACTTGAAAGTTTTAAAACAGTTTTTGTAATAGAATCAAATCCAGAATATGTATTAGTCAGTAATTTTAAATTAGATTGAAGAGTGACTCCAATTCCTACTCCAGTATATTTAAATTCTATATTAGATCCATTTCTAGATACATCAACTGCACCCAATTCTTTTAAAGTATTTTCTGCATACCTATTTACTAATATATCTTGATCAGTATCAACAAATGATGCTTCAAAAGATTTTTCTACATTATTTAAACTTGAAGATATTCCAATTATTATTGTTCCAGATTTACATTCTGAAGATGGTATAGAATAAAATACTTCAGTTCCACTTCCATTATACTGTTGGCAAATTTCAACATTTTTAACATATCCAAAAGTAGTAGTAGCTATTCCAACTGTGTTTGGAACGGTTTCTTTTATTGCTTTAATATCTACAGAAATAAATGGATTTTTTGGAGTAAATTTTAAAATAAATTCGTTGGAGTTTTCCTCATTAGTCTCTACACTAAAAGTTCCAAAAAATGGATTTGCATCTAAATTTTCAGAATCAAAATAATGAGAGTATGCAGTTAAATATGAATTTGTACTATCTCTACTAACAAGAAGTTCAAAGGTTTCTGGGTAAATTAATTCACCTAAAAATGAATTTGATGATGTTAAATAAAATTCATATTTTAAAATTGTACTACTTGAAGACAAAACATTATCTAAGTCTATTTTTGGCACAATAGATTCATTAATGAATAAAGAAGAGATATCATCTATTGATAAAACTCTATTATCTTTTGATTTTATACTATTTCCTAATTTTAGTCTATTGAATCTCAAATATTCTGTATGTTCATAGTTATTATCTTCTAAATCAATTTCATTAACTAAATCATAATCTGCAATAGAATTTATATTTGCATAAGAATCTAATATCAAATTAATAGTAGATCCAGAATCTGTTTTAATAGATTGTGTTGTTCCAATTCCAACGATTTCTATTGAAAGATCACTAAATTTCTTACATCCAGCAATGTGAGAAGTGTCTGATACTATAGATTGCCAATCACTGTATTGTTTCTTACTTTTCAGTGAATAAGAAAATTTTTGATAATAATCGTTATCCGAAAGTTTTTGAATATTTGATGAAAGATATCCTCTATTTTCGTTACCTCCCAAAATTTTAGAAACACTATAATCTGAAGTAAAATTAGAATTGAAGTTTTCAATTTTAACTACTTTTCCTTTAGATTTAGATGAATTTCCTGATACAATCTCTCCTTTTACAAAATCTTTAGATTCTTTTACTTTTAGTAAATTTAAAATTGGAGAATTTTTATCATTATCAATTATTTTAGTATTTTTTACTGTTTCTTTATTATAAAATACACTTTGCTTAAGAATAGATTCTATTTTTGGAATATATGTATAAGGAATTACTGAAGCATTATAAGTTTCAGCACTATTATATGATCCTGGATCTGATGTTAATTCATATCTGACAACAGCAGCATCTTGAGACCCATATGCAGGATTTACAAATGTCACTGTAAATGGATTATATCCATAATCACTTGAATTGAATCCATTTCCAACATAAGATATGCCTTCAACATAAATTTCATCCCCAACTGAAATTGGTAGAGGATTTGAAGTACTAAATCCAGCGATTGGTGTTTTAATAGTTAATGTAATCAAATATGGTGATGTTCCTGAAACAGAAACATTTATAATTTTAAATCCATTTGTATTGTTTGTTACAACAATTTTATTATCATCAGATTTTAATCCACTACCAGAATTTAAAATGGTAATTTCATTTATTGAATTATTTTTTAATTTTGCAGAAGCAGAAAAATCTTCAACAATTTTATCTTCTTTTGAATTATATAATTTTATTTTTGGTTCTGTAATATAATTTTTTCCACCTGAAGTAATATTTAAAGAATCTACAGTATAATTATCTTTTAATTTTAAAACTGAAAATATATTGGATTTTAGTTTTAAAGTTTTGTCTGATGGGCAAATAAATCTATCATTATTAACTTTTGTACTATTAATCTTTCCTATGGAAATACTATTGGGAATTAAATTTCCACCAGTTCCATTTTCACTTAAAATTGAAATTATTTGGGGAAGTTTTTTATAATTAGACCCCTTTGATAAAATTTGAACTTTAGAAATTTCTCCAACAGGACCTTCTGACAAAACATTATATGATAAAATTGATGGTGTTGTGTAGGATGTTCTTTCTGATATAGTGTTTAAATTAAATTTGAATGTATAGTTGTCTATAGGTGTAACAATTGATTCTGTATTATAAGCACTATCATTTATAATTAATTTATTATAATTAGATACTGTCATATCAGTGATAGTATCACTCAAATTGTAAAAAAGAGTTTTTGGTGTATTATCAGAAATGGTTAAAATTAACTGAGAGATAGTTTTTACAATTTCCACCCCATTAACAAAATTTCCTACATATGGATTTAAAAAATTTTCATCTAGATATAAATTAAATTCTTTTCCACTTAAAGATGGTGAAGATATGTCAAATATAACTTTATCATTAGCAAAAACATCTATTTTAGGATTAATTTCAGAATTTATTAAAACTCTATTATTTGAATATGTAACTGTAAATGTAGTGGTTATTCCTGACAATACATTTAATCTAATTAAATCCCCTTCAGATAATCCGTGAGAGGATGCTGTTGAGACATTACATTCACTAGAAATGATTGAACCAGTTATAATGTTCCTATCAGTTGTAAATTTATGTAGTGCTCCAAGTCCAGATGAAGTATATGTTAAAACTTTATCTGGACTTGAAATGTGAGATTTATCTGTTACTATTCCCACTACATCAGGATCTAATTTTATTATATAAAGATTTGAGAATGAATCTAAATTGCCATAATTAGTTTCTACTGTAGATCCTTCATAACTGTAAATTACTTTATCACCAGTCTTAAAATTATTATTTGGTAAATAAATTCCTCCAGTAAAGACATACTTGATATATGGAATTCCATCACCTAATGGATATATCTGTAAAGTATTTCCTATTCCTGGAGTTGTGGAAGTTCCTAAAGATACAGAGTTTGCAGGAGTAAAATAATATGAGGTGTTTAATTCATAATAAGAATTTTCAAAGTTTTTTGCAGAAAAAGTAAACGTATTTGGTAATGATGTAATAGTTTGACCTATTGAATAAGATGGTCCTGATGGAGATCTTAAAATATTCAATAAATTATTTTTAATATCTACCCCAATAACTTTAATTATCTCAGAATTGATTTTTAGATATGTATCAACATTAAAAGATTTTACTGGTAGGTTAACTTTAATTGATGTGACTATTCCTGTAGTTAATGAAGATGAAATACCAGATGTTAAATTAATATTTAATGGCACAACTTTTATTTTTCTAAATCCTTCTACTTCTTCAAAAGAATTTGTAGAAATACCAGTTATTTTTACAAATGCATTATTTTTTAATGAATGATAAGTAGATGCTATTCCAGTTACTACATTGCCATCAGAAACAAAAGTAATTTGTGATAAAGAAGTGCTTTGACTGGTTATTGTAGATATTTCAACACCAGAAATTTCAGATACTTTTGCTATAGCACCAAATCCAGAAGTTCCATCATTATTAAAAATAATAGAATCATTGACTTTATAATTTAACCCTCCATCTAAAATTTCAATTTCATCAACAAATCCTGTTGATGATGATTCAACAATGATATCTTTATCACTATTCGAAAAATCAAAATATTCATACTTATAAGACTTATCTTCTACTCTATATGGAGATGTGTATTTGACAATGTTTAAATCATTGAAATTTAATGATTGATTATTTTTTAAGTTAAAGTTTTCTTCTATTGGAACGCAATTGTATTGTGGGCCAATAACATATGGAAATTCTGGAACATTGTTTTCATCAAATGTACAAAAATAAGCATAAACGCCATTTGGATATTCTGGAGTGACACAAAATCTTCCATTATACTTATCTAAAGTTCCTAAACTTTCAAATACATATTCTTCTACGCACTTTAATTGACTTCCTAAAGTTCCTTTGTATGAATATCCACTTCTCATTTTAACTATACCACCAGATCCATTTGCATTTGCATAAGCAAAAGGTCCATAAATTGGACACCCATCATAAGACCATCCAACTATGGGAGAATGTTTTGTGGGAGAATTTTCTATACCAAGAAGATTTTTTAATTTTGTATTTAAAAAATATACTCCATAAGTATTTCCATAGTATGAATAATTTTTACCAAAAATTGCACCATCTTCAATATCTTCAATATCTACATTTTTTGTTACTTGATTAACTGTCCAAGAGGTTAAATTTGCTTTTAGTTTAGCATTTGTTCCAACTGGAACTATTTTAATAAAAGTATTACTTGAATTATATAATACTCCACCATTAACTACTTTTACATCAGTTATAGATCCATTGGAAACAATTGCTTGAAGAGATGCTCCAAATCCATCACCATCAACTACAAGATCAAATGAATTAAAGTATTGTGATCCTGAATTTTTAACTATAACTTTTAAAATTTTTCCATCTATTATTATTGGTTCGAAAGATGCACCCTCGCCTTCTATTATTTTTAAATCTGGATATTTTTCATAGTTTATAATATTTTTATATCCAAATTTATCTATTAATAACTTTCCAGTATTTAAAGTTATATTGGGATTTCTTTGAATATTTGCCCCTACTACAGTTCCTCTAACAATTGGAACTATTGTAGCACTGTATCCTATATCAGATAGACCATTTATTGTAGTAGAACCTGAAATTTCAACTCTTATTGGAGAATATTCCAAATAATTTATTCCAGTTGATTTTGTTGAAATAAAATTTACATAATTAATTTCATTTTTTGTTGATGATAACTTAAATCTATTTTCATCAATTTTAACAATATAATAATACTGATATCTTACCAAACCTTGGATTGAACTTCCACTAAATGAAAATCCTGGAACAACGCTCCAATCATAAAGAACTTCATCTCCAGTAGAGAATCCATGATTCTCTACTGTGATTATGTCATCTTGAGTATTAACATCTAAATCGATAAAAGATATTTTTTTATATTCAAAGTCTTTATCATTTTGAATAATGGTTACTTCATCAATTCCCTGCTTAGAAACTGTAGAGGTAAAACTTTGAAATCCTCCTCCAAAGGTTCTTAAGTTTATTAAATTAGTTCCAGAAAATGCATCATCTTTATTGTATGCAAGAGACATAGAAGTTCCTGCGCCAATATTAGACACATAATAAATTGAATTATTTAAAAGATAACCTCCAGAAACATCTGTACCAATTCCTATGGGATTTGTATTATTTGTTTTGTATATTACTGGTTCTCCAGTAATAAATCTGTGTTTTGATTTAAAAGTAAATGTGTTATTGATAGTATCAATAATGGTATCTTTTGTAGTTGCATTGAATTCAACTTGATGAATCACCTTTTTCATTTTAACTCCAACCACAGTTGTAGAGTTATTTCCTCCTAAAATTTTTACTGATGGAACTTCTACATAGTCAAATCCAGGATCAGTCACTGAAAGACTTACAAGTCTTCCCTTTAATTGTGGGATAATTTTAGTGTCTGAATACTCTTGATTTTCATATTCTACTTTAAATCTTGGAGGATTGAGTAAATCATACCCAGATCCAAAATTTAACACATCTACTGATTCTATTGGGCCATAATAAATTTTACTAAAAGATTTATAATTTTTTAATTCAATTCCATTTACAAAAACGCCAATATTTCCTGGTTGAGTTTCTTCTTTTGTTTTTGATATTTCTAGTGATTTTGTAAATTTTTTAAATAATTTACTTGATTCAAAATTTCTATTATATTGAGAAGTTGGTATAACAGTAATACTACTAACTTTTCCAGATTCATTACCAAAACCATCATACTCAATAAGTGGAATGTAAGATGAGATTGCTACATTCGCTCTAGACTCACAAATACTAATTTGATTTTTAAATTCTCCAATTTCTTTTATAAAATATGAATTTCCTGTTTTTATTCCAATGTTATTTTTAAAGTTGCCTATAGATGCATAACTGACTATACTAACTTCCTCGCCAGAATTAAAGTAATGTTGTCCATTACAATTAAAAGTATATTGATCTATAGAATTAAATTGTTTATCAAAAGTTAATGGAACTATTTCATAATCTGGCAAACCATTTGAAGTCAAATAAGTATGGTCAGAATTTACATAAGAATCTTGAATATTTGCAGTTAAATTTAAATTTTGATATAAAGATTTTTTTACTTTTCTTTTAAAAACAATACCTTTATTAAGTAAAGAATTTTGTATTCCTGATGTTGAAACTGCAAATTCATTTTTAGATAAAATATTAACAGGTAAATTTTCTAATATTTTAGCATTGCTATTTTTAACATATAAATCAACTTTATCTCCAGGATTTAAATAATGAGGAACCTTGCAGAGAGCGTTCCCATTTAAAATAGAAAATCCTTCAGATTGATTTGATCTAATTTGACTAGTTAAATTAGATACAGCAAGTCCACAATAAATTGATGAAGGAACATTATAAATTAAAGAATTTAAAAATATAGAACTTTCAGTTGAACCTAAATGATCTATTTGAATTGGATCTCCATCATAAGAATATAAAACATTTGAAGATTCTAATTTTGATAAAACATTGTGTAATTTAAACTTCACTACGTTTGAAGAATTTTCTTCATATGCATAAACATAATGATCAAAAAAAACTTTTGATTTTTGTTGAATGCTATTAGAAATTCCAGAACAATTTAAAAATTGATTATTAGTTTTATCTGTATAAGTAATAACTAATCCATTAATTTCTAATTTTCCAGAGTTTCCAAATCCAACAGTAGAATCTACAGTAATATAATTGGAACCTGAAATAATATCTTCTACAACATAAGTATTGGGAGTAGAAGAAAATGTTCCTTCAATACTTCCTTTTGGATTTAAATTATTAGAATATCCAGAAAATATTTGAAGTGTGTATAATAAATTATTGTTTGTATTAAATTTTTCTACACTATAAATTGAACCATTAGCATTTTCTATATTATATTCTGGGAAACTATTTTGATATAATGTTTGTCCTTTTAATAAAAGAGGATTTCCACTTACAAGTTCACAAACAAAAGTTTCTACAACTCTCCATTTATCATCAGATGGGGTAAAACAATAATCATCTGGTTTTATAATTTTTACATCTTCATCATACAGTAATTTAAAGAGTATTTCAAAACACTCTTCTGTTCCTTTTGTTTGATAGAATGTTTTGGATTTACTGATAAAATTTTGTGGATTTATTTTTGGTGAAAATTCAACCTCTTCAAAACCTGGAGTAAATTGATATTTAATTTTTGTAAAAAATTCTTTTAAGAAAAGATTACTTAAATTTTTAACTGTTGTTCCAGAAGAATGTTCACTCGATTCAGTTTGTGAAAATACTAAAAATTCTGGGTTATTTTCTTCAGTTAAAGAGGAGGTTCCACTAAAACCCCTGATACATCCAGTAAAAGATGTTGATGTTATTCCAGTATAAGTGATGATTTCATTATCAATTTTTAAGAGACCATACTCCTTTGGCCAACCAGAAGTAGAATCTACATTTATTACATCGTCAAAAAATTCTACATCAGAAGATAAAATAGTGCTTGAAATTAAATTTGTAATATCAAAACTATCAAGATTTTTATATGATATTAAATTTTCTGCAATATCAATTGAAGAACCTTGAAATTCTTGAGAAACATAATATTGTTCTAAAAATTCTGAAAAGTTTGGGTTTTCAGAAAGAATAAACTCTGGTATTTGATTTTGAATTACATCACTAATTTTAACTACTTTATTTTCCTGATTCATTTTAATTTCTTATTTTAGTTTCAGACAGATAACTTGATTCTGGGTTGAATGTACTACCAGATGTATTTTCACCAGAAGAAATAATATCTTTTTTCATTTGTATTGAACTATTTCCAATATCTAATTTAAGATAAATGGATTTTTTAGCAATAATATCATTTGAATATGGAGTTGCTTCAATTTCAATAATATTATTTGGTTTTAATGTTGAAGATACATTTATATTATCTATATTCAAAATACCAGTGGTATAATTTATAGTTCCTATGTAAGATACTATGTTGACATTTGTTCTATCTAAGTAAAATAAGAATAATTTCCCAGTGGTTAAGTCTAAATTTGGTTTATCAGAGATATAAATTACATTTGGATTATTTTGAACATAAAATCCTGTTGAACGAATATTATACCCATTAGGATCTATGTAAAATCTATTTTCAAAACAAATATAATAATTTGTTGGATTATTGATTATTGCACCTATATTTCTTCTAATAGTAACTTTTGTAATATTTGATGTTATAGCAGTATTAGTGGAATCAATGACTCTTAATGCTTTACTATACTTAAATCTTCCTCCAAATTTATTTAAATCAGTGGAATTTGAATATGTATTTAAAGAATTGGTAATTTGAGTTTGTAAGTCACTAACAGACCCAATATAACTTGCATTGTAATACACAGTTGAATCAAGTTCTACATATAAAACATTAATATCTACAAACTCTGGTTTAATTCCAGCTACAGAATATTTTCTTAATGAATTTAAAAGAGATTCTTTTGTTGATTGGGAAAGATAGTCTGAATTTTTTGGTTTTGCTGCTATAAAAACTTTTCCATATTGTGGAGGGTCTAACTCTTCTCCACCATATGCAGTTACTGATTCAATGTTTGGATAAATTGATGGTAAAAGTGCCTCATAATCACCTGCAGTGACTGCTCTATACTGTGAGGCATACAATCTAGGGGAGTAGTACCTTACAGACTCTACAGATTGTATATTGTCACCATTCTGTGCTGCTAAATTAGTTACTACTGAACCAATAGATGCAGATAAAATATTATCATTATTGTCTCTTAGTATACCTGAAAAAGTAAAATTGGATGCACCATTTCCTGATGGTCCATTAGTTACTATGTAAGAAACAGTAATTTCACTTCCATTAGATAACTTTTTACCAAAAATTCCATCTCCAAAGAAAAGTTCATACTTTTCGTCAGAAATTTCTTGAATCAAAAAGATTTGTGAGGTAGAGTCAATACTTACAATATTATCTACAGCAATGTATTGCTCATTTGTTCCATTGCTAATAACATTTACTCTAATTGTAGAGGTATCTACAAAAGGATTTGGTATAATGTATTTTTGATTTGGTTGAGAAGTATTTACAGTAAAGGTTTTTGTAAGATATGTCCCTTCATAAATTTCTATTTCAGAAAAAACTGCTTCGCCATTAGACACTCCAACAGTGATATTTTCTGGAATAGAAAAGATATAACTTGTATTATCTAATGACCCTGTACATACTATACCTGCTTTTAATGTAACAGTTGATAATAGTGGGTTAATTCCAGTCACTATAAATGAAATAGTTGCTCTTGATGCCCTTCTAGAAAGGGGTACAAACCCTATGTTCCTTGCCAGGGATACTACATTCTCCCTGAGGGTTGCACTGTCTAGAAATGCCTCATTTGCCACCATGTTGGTGTTGTAGGCAGTTAGGTAACTATTATAGGCAAGTACATCAATTAAAATGGAGAAGTTAGAACCTTCAAAATCAAAGTCGCTAAAGGTTGAATTTGCTCTTAAGTAGTCTTTGATGGAGGTTCTAATCTGATCGAAGTCCAGATTAGTGAAATCTGTGAATGCCATTAGTATCTGGTTGGTTGTAATATGAAGTTAATTGCCTGTGTTGGAACAGCAAGTCCAACAATATCATAAGTAATGGTTACATCAAGTTCATTATCTTCAGGATATAGTGCAACATTTACATCTCTAACAACAACTCTTGGTTCAAAGTTAGAAAGAACAGTCTTAATTTCTTCCTGTAAAGGATCTACAATACCACTATCTGCAAGTTCAAAGAAGTAACTTTCAACCTTTGACCCTAAAAGTGAGTTAAAAAACCTTTCGCCAACTCTTGTTCTGATTAAATTGACTACAGATCGCTTAATTGCATCTTCATTTAAGAGTGTTCCAATATCATTAGTCACAGGATGCCTCAGAAAAGACAAGCTGATATCTTTAAATCCTCTTGAAATATTCTCTAAAGGCACCTGTGACTATCAAATACATTACTTTTATTTATTGAGGTTTGCCATAGGTTGGTTCAGTTCCATATTCCCAATCATCATAGTCCTCATCATTACGAATTTTCTCATGAAATTCTGTTTGTTCCTTCAAAAAATGTTTACTTTTGGGAACATCATCATGCATAATTTCTTGAATTGTACGTTTCTCGAGTTTTACATGGTAGTCAGTGACTAAATTTGTGGTTCCCCACATCTGATACATGTAATTTTTGTCTCTATCTACAGGTAAGTTGGACATTTTTCCTAATTCGAAGTGAATTAGAACTTTTAAAGGGGTTGCCATCCCTATTTCGTACATAAAATCATCAGAAGTTTCAATTTTTCTTTTATTTTCCACTGAGTATTCAGTCAAATCTATCTCATAACCAGGATTTTGAGTGATTCTATTGCGAGTCCAGGCATCATCATACCATAAAATCTTATTATTTGGGTATGCATAGAAGTTTCCATTATCCATTTTAAAAAAATGAGCACATTTGTGCTCTGGAGTCTCACTAAAATTAGTATTCAGTGTTGATTTTGACTCCCAAGACCAATCTAAAGTGAACATATAGACACCTTCGTTCTTTTCGCCCTTATAATTAATCAATTCTGCACGCAATCCAGCAAGTCTAGACCTCACTTGAACATCAATATAAGGCGAAAAGCAATCCCACCACATACATTCCTCAAGTTTAGGCACTGGAGCATCTGGTTTCCAGCAAAATGCATGAATAGGTCTTCTAGTCCAGTTAACGCCATTCTCTAAAAATGCCTCAAAGAGGGGTACATGTTTCTCTAAGGATGCTACAGAGTGTACATCACATAAAGTCACCTCTCCATGTCCTTGCTTATGATTATAGAGGAACTCATTCCTAATGTAACAAGTAATTGTAGGAAGATTGTGATTTAAATATGCCATATAGTTAATAAAAAAGCAGGGTTTCCCCTGCTTATCTATATTAATTACCTTGACCTCTGTAACGCTTCTTCCTGCCATTACGAGAGGTGGCAGAGAGAATGGTGTGCTGTGAACGACCTTGACGAGTCTTTTTGGGTTTGTGCTCAATAATGACCTTATTAGTCAGGGAAGGACGCTTTGCCATAATTTATTCCTCAGAATCACCTATACATTCTACCACAAGATCTGCTGGATTGGGAACCCCTGTCTCATAAAATTGTTCAGAAAGTTCATCTACAATATCCCACAGTTCCTCTTGAGAGAGATTCTGGTACAGTACCCTCCCTTGACACAGAATTCTAAATGACTCTTGTTTTTTCATGTCCTACACGAATTTGTGGATGGCACCAAATCTCAAAACCTGCCTTCTTGGCATCCAGACAGAAGGAAACATCCTCCCCACACATGTCCTGGACCTCACCAGAATCAAAGACCTGCATTTGTGGGGCAAACCATGGATACTTGATGTCAGGGTGCTCAAAGACGCCCTTCTTAATCAGTACCCAACCAAAGCCTGTGTAATCCACAGTGAATGGTTTCTTTCTGTTGCCAATGGTTTCTACCATCTCATGATTCATGACGCCCCCATTCTTCTTGAAGTCGTCTTCTTCCAACCAGTGTGCCACTGAGGTGGTTCTGCCATCTTCTGTGGCATACCATCCTGCAGCAATATCTTTGTCCATTGCAAAGATTGCCCAGAATGCATCAGTGCTAAAGACAATATCAGAGTCAATCCACAGTTGATAATCATACTGTAATTTACCCTGCCAGGGAACCTGATCAGGTCCTGCCAGTACATTTGCACCTAGACACTTACAACGTGCAAAGTTCACCATGGAACTATAATCTTGACTAATCTGAATACTTGCCCCTGCCTGTACTAAATCAAAACACAACTGAACAAAGTTCTTCAGAAATGTATATGATACTCCACGACCTGGAAGACAGAATACAATACTCTTTCCTTTAATTCTTTCTAGACATTCTTCTCTATTGAACAGTGGTTGCTCTTGAGGTTCAGTAGGTTTTTTTGCCTTTACAGTAAATCCTTTTGCCATAAAAATTCAATACTAAATGTTGATACGTATCAACTCATATGATACTACATTATTTAGTTTCAGTCAAATACAGCAGTGACCCCTATGACTTTTGCCTTTGGATTTCTTGCAAGTGCCGTTTCCTTTGCATCCTTATAATCTCTGGCATAGACTTCTTCATAAAAGACCTTCCCTGCCACATATAACTGTACTCTACACTTCATCACAGGTACTCACAATCAAAAACTCTTCTAGATCATAATCAGTGGAAAATATGTCCATCATCATGGAAATATTTGTGAGGCAAGACTGGCATTCTGCCTCAGTACCCTCACAAAATATCCTGTCTCTGGCAATCAACTTATAGGGCATTTTTTCCTGGCAAAAATTTTTTCTATTGCCAGGGACCCAATAATCTTTATTCCTTCCCACAGGCAAACTCCAATATACTCCAATTCCTCACAAAAGTCCAGGGTATTTTTTACTAGGGAAAAATTTTTTTGTTTCATCTCTATAATTAGCTCGCTTTTTCAAAGGTTTGTAGGTTAGGGGAGTCAGTAAAATTCGCATTACAACCCCACAACAACACAAACCCCCACAATACCTGTCAATTCACTATAACATACCCTCACAGATCTGTCAAGTGGTATAGCCTACTGGTTTGTCAATAGAATACTTTCAGTCCCACACATACACTCACTGTCTTATACACAGTTTTCCACAGGTTTGTTATACTTTTTCCACAGGTTTTCCACAGTTTTCTTATAGTTTTCCACAGGCATATTCAC